>Ga0256847_1000222_pt1 | contig 39187 bp, 33 predicted proteins | sample TeddybearmetaG_FD_189099 | JGI IMG/M metagenome (GOLD analysis project Ga0256847, IMG submission 189099) | Hydrothermal vent microbial communities from East Pacific Rise, Pacific Ocean - Teddybear | ecosystem: Environmental > Aquatic > Marine > Hydrothermal vents | place: Pacific Ocean: East...
TATTGAATCAGGTTTACCAATGGCTTGTGCAGAGTCTTGTGTGGGTCGGATTCGTTATGTGGGTGTTATTTTATATGATGCTGATAAGATTTCAGAAGCCGCTTCAACCACCGATGAACAAGGACTTTATGAACAACAAATGGAAATGTTTATGGATCCGAATGATCCAGAAGTAATTAAACAAGCACTTAAAGATGGAGTTCCGCAATCTTGGGTTGATGCCGCTCAAAAATCTCCTGTTTATAAAATGGCGATTGATTGGAAAATTGCATTCCCTATTCATCCAGAATTCCGTACTTTACCCATGATGTGGTATGTTCCGCCTTTATCTCCCATTCAATCCCAATTGGATAGAGATAATTTACCCACTGAAGCAGATGGTGTTTTACCTACGGTTGAGTCATTGCGTTTTCCAAGTCAATATTTAGCTAATTTATTGACTGCGGGCGATGAAAAACCCATTATTAGCGCCATTCGTCGGATGCTTGCCATGCGTTCACATCGTCGTTTAAAAGAAATTACAGGAAAAGACGGTGCTAAATCATTAGCCGAAGCGGGTTTAACGGTTGAACAAGCGGAAGAAATGTATCGTTATTTAGGTATTGCAAACTATGAAGATCGGTTTGTTATTCCGACTTCTCATGAAGAATTACGTCATGATGATCCTTATGCTTTCCAAGGTCAAAATGGGTTTTCGGCGGGTAATACCAGTTCACAAGGTTCAGAAGGCGGGAAAGGCTTTACTTTATTCCCTTCTTCTCGCAAAGGCGCTGCCATTCAAATGAATATTGTACCGAGGTATAAAGACTAATGAAATTATTTACCATTCTTTCAAGATTACTTGATTACCCAACTGATGAGTTAATGCAAAACTTGGATCTTATTTTAAACACGACCAATGAAAGCACCCACATGACTGCCGAAGAAAAGAAAGTCATTAAAGCCTTTGTTTCTTGGATGTGTTTACATGGAACCACAGGTTTGCAAGAACAATATGTAAAAACCTTTGATATGGTTGCCGAGCATGATTTACATATTACCCATCATTTATTTGGTGAAGAAAGAACCCGAGGACCTGCTTTAATTGATCTTTCTGAACATTATCGACATGAAGGTTTAGAATTAACAAAAAAAGGTGAAATTCCAGATTATATTCCTTTAATGCTTGAATATATTTCATTATTAGATGATTTACAATCAAGAATGTTTTTAGGTGAAATCGCTAAAGTGCTTGAAATTTTAGCGGATAATCTAGATAAAGTTCAAAGTCCATATGCCCCGTTGTTAAGAGTGTTAGAACAACGCGGGCGTTTAGCCCAAGTCGCAGCATAGGAGAAAATAATGATACATGATTTTATTTTTGGGGTATATCCCTATCTCGCAGGTACCATTTTTATTCTAGGTAACTGGATTCGTTATGATCGAGAACAGTACACTTGGAAAGCAGACTCATCACAATTACTTAGTAATAAAAATATGCGCATGGCAAGTAATTTATTCCATGTGGGTATTTTAGCCGTTTTTGCGGGGCATTTTGTTGGGCTTTTAACCCCGCATAGCTGGTTCCAAGGCGTAGGTATTGATGATATGACCCATCAATGGATTGCCATTATTGCGGGTTTAGTCTTTGGTGGCATGTGTTTTATTGGTGCTTTAATGCTGGTTGTTCGGCGTTTGACCAATGAACGAGTAAAAGCAGTGAGTCGGGCACGCGATAATTTTATTATTATCTGGTTGTTATTAACCGTTACTTTGGGTTTATTAACTACCATTGTTTCGATTAGTCATGCCAATCATGGTGATGCAAGTTCCATGATTGCTTTATCAGAATGGGTTAAAAGTGTGGCTACTTTATCAGTGAATGCCAGTTTAATTCAGGATGTGAGTTTTATTTATAAACTCCATATTTTCTTTGGTATGACTGTCTTTTTAGTTTTTCCATTTACTCGTTTAGTTCATGTTTGGAGTGTGCCCATTACTTATATTGGTCGTTCTTATCAAATTGTTAGAAGAAAACGCGTTAGAACAAACTAAGTTAGTCCGTCCGTAGAGACAAGGCATGCCTTGTCTCTACAACGATAGAATTGAGGTTTATAATATGAAAGTCAATGGTGAAGAAATACAACTTTGTCCCGAAGGCTATTTACAAGATCCTGATGATTGGAATAAAGAAGTAGCAGAAGCTTTAGCGGAAGCTGAAAATCTTCCGCTTACTGAAGAACATTGGAAAATCTTTGATTCAATGCGAGCATTTTATAAAGAAAATCGGGTTATTCCAGATGTGCGTCATACCACGGATAATATGCTTGATTTATTTGGTTTAGCTAAGAAAAGAGAAGCCAAAGCCAAGTTATTTAAAATGTTTCCTTATGGTTATGTTAAACAGGCTTGTAAAATTGCGGGAATGCGTAAACCTCGTGGTTGGAGTACAGGTTAGTTATTAATAGATTCAGGCAATCCCATTTCATTACAATCTTGGCATAAATTGGGATTATAATAAGGATCTCCTTGAGCAAAAAAGGATTGCCATTGTTGCTTAAAGGCGGGGGTTATTTGATAGAAATCAGATTGATTGACATCGGGTTGATATTGAAAAACACAATCAGGTTGATATAAAACTCGCCAACCCGCCTCTAAAGCTCTAAAATTAAAATCGAGTAAACTTAAACTATCATTATATCGGGTATTAAAGCCTTTAAGTTGTCGCCACACTTTCCCCCTAATAAGCACATTAAATGGATTTGCAATACTCACATTTCGCGTTATTGAAGTAACTCCCATATAACCTTGCTGATCTTGATGGTGGTTTTGATAACTATGTAAAAGCCCGCCTTCTTTGGTATAACAAATTCCCGCATAAGCTAATATTTGTTGTTGATTAATTAATTTTGCAGAAATTAAAGCAATGTCTTTAAACTGCATCCATGCCACCATTTGTTGAATTGTTTCCATTGCTTGAGGTTGAATATTTTTGGCTAAAATTAAAATATAATCTGCTTTATTATCAATGACAGCCTCTATTTGTTGGCGATAATTTTGAGCTTCTATTTTAATAATTTGGATTTTAGGATCGGTTAAAAAATGTGGGATAACCTGATAATTCCCTCTCGGCATTTTTGGATGATCTTGCGCAATGGCTTTAATATGACGACGGGTTAAAGCCGCATTTAAAGCCGCTAATCCCGCCTTAAAAGTATAATCCTTGGCATTTTCTTGTTTAGAAATAGATTGTTCATGTTGGCGCCAATGATATAAAACTTGGGCAATATGTTTAACCTTTGGATTTTGTTCACTGGCTCGTAAAATTAAATCATAATCTTGAGAACCATCATATTCTGTTTTTAATAACCCAATTTGTTTAATAAAATCGGTTCGATAACACATTAAATGAAAAATATAATTGCCTGATAATAAAGTTTCAGGAGACCAAGCAGGTTTCATTAAATGAAAATCTCGTTGATCTTTTAAATTAATCATATCTCGATCAGAATAAAGAATATCAAAAGTTTGTTGTTCAATTTCGCGATGAATTAACGCAATCGCATTTAAAGCCAATCGATCATCATGATCTAAAAAAACAAGATAATCTCCCGTTGCGGCTTTAATTCCGCGATTAGTGGTTTTTGAAATCCCTTGATTTTTGTTATTTTTAGCAAATAAAACACGGATTCTGGGATCTTGATAAAAATCACCTGTTAAAAAATCAATAATTTCTGGATTGGTTGAACCATCATCTATTAAAATCCACTCCCAATAAGGACTGGTTTGCAATTGCACCGATGCCAAACATTCTTGTAAAAAATATAATGGTGGATTATAAACAGGCGTAATAATACTAATTTTATGCGCATTAACCCGCCTCCGAGCGACAACATGTTGTTTTATCCATAAATCGTGGGTTAATTGAGATTGATGATTAATCCATTGTTGATAATCTTTGCGAGCGCTTTTAGCCCAATATTCAAGTTGTTTTGTTGCGGGAACAAAAGGCGTAAAAAAGCGCAGTAATTGATGTTTTTTAGTAATTAAATTAAATTTTTTTTCAAAAAAATATAATAATTGATTAATATTTATTTTTCTTACCTTTATATTTTTTCTTTTTAGCTTTTGGTTTTAAAGGTTGATGTTGATTATCAGGTAAAACAAAATCAATTTTTCGATCATCTAAAACAACCGAAGCCACTTTAATCCGTATTGAATCACCCAAACGATAAACAATGCCCGTTCTTTCACCACTCAAACGATGACCCGCAGGCTCATAATGAAAATAATCATGATTTAAAGCAGTGACATGAACTAAACCATCCACATAAATATCTTTTAATTCAACAAAAATACCAAAGGCGGTTACACCTGAAATAATGCCATCAAATTCTAAGCCGACTTTATCCAACATATATTCACATTTAAGCCAACTGACCGCATCTCGGGTGGCTTCATCTGCCCGACGTTCCGTACTTGAACAATGTTCGCCAATTAAAGCCAATTTAGTATAATCAACAGGGCTATTATTTTTATTCCCGCCATTAATTAAATGCTTAATTAAACGATGAACAATTAAATCAGGATAACGGCGAATCGGTGAGGTGTAATGAGTATAAGCTTCAAACGACAACCCAAAATGTCCAATATTATCAGGGCTATAAACGGCTTGTTTCATGGATCTTAATAAAACAATTTGAATTAAATGTGCATCAGGACGATCTTTAATCTCATTTAATAGTTTGCCATAATCTTTTGCAGTGGGTTTATCTCCGCCATCCATTTTTAAGGTTAATTCGGCTAAAAATTTATGTAAATCTTCTATTTTTTCAGCCTTAGGACCTTCATGAATCCGATAAAGAGCGGGCAATTTTTTACGTAGAAAATTTTTGGCAGAAGTAACATTTGCTGCTAACATACATTCTTCAATTAACATATGGGCGGCATTACGATAGACGGGAATTATTTCTTTTACTTTTTTATCTTGATCAAAAACAATCCGTGTTTCAGTGGTACCAAAATCAATCGCTCCCGTTTTTTTACGGGCTTTATTCATGACTTTATAAAGCTGATATAATTCTTTTAAATCAGGTAATAAAGGTTTGTATTGCGCCAATAATTCAGCCTCTTTATTGACCACGATATCAAACATTTTTTGATAAGTTAGGCGGGCATGAGAATTCATTACAGCTTCATAAAAACGGCTACGATAAACTTGACCTTTCTCATTGATCTGCATTTCGCAACACATACAAAGACGGTCAACATCAGGATTTAAAGAACATAAACCATTGGATAAGACTTCGGGTAACATCGGAATAACGCGATCAGGAAAATAAACCGAAGTCCCTCGTTTATAAGCTTCTTTATCTAAAGGGCTATTGGGTTGAACATAATGGGAAACATCCGCAATACAAACCAATAAACGCCAGCCTTTCGGGGTTTTTTTACAATATACCGCATCATCAAAATCCCGTGCATCCGCGCCATCAATGGTGACTAAGGGTAATTCACGTAAATCAGCCCGCCCTTCTTTATCTTTGTCAGCCACATTAACGGTTAGATGTTTAATACTTTCTAATACTTCATCAGGCCATTCCAATGGAATATCATGCGAACGAATCGCCAAATCAATTTCCATTCCAGGGGCCATATGATCACCTAAAACTTCATTAATGCGTCCAATCGCTCGGGTTCTGCGGGTTGGATATTGAGTTAATTCAACTGACACCATTTGTTTATCTTTCGCCCCATTTAAAGCTTCTAATGGCACAATAACTTCTTGTTGAATCCGTTGATTATCAGGTTCTACAAAACCCACTCCACCTTCAATATGAAGCCGTCCCACAACGGTTTTAATACCCCGTTCAACCACCTCAACCAGCGATCCAATACGGCGATTACGGCGATCAATGTCCGCCACTCGCATAATGGCTTTATCACCTGGTAATAAAATACGCATTTCACGAGGTGGTAAAAATAAATCATTACTGCCATCTTCGGGTTGTAAAAAGCCAAATCCATCTTTATGACCTAAAACCCGTCCAATAATTAAATCCGCTTTATTAATTAAACAATATCCATTTTTACGATTACGGATTAATTGCCCATCCCGTAACATCGCATTTAAGCGGCGACGTAAACCTTCTAAACGCGCTTCATCTGTTAACTTTAAAGCACTTGCTAGTTGTTCTCGAGTGAGAGGTTTGCCTTTTTCAGTGAGTAATTCAATAATATATTCACGGCTGGGAATGGGATTTTCGTACTTTTCAACTTCTCTATTGTAGAAGGGATCTTTTATTTCTGTTTTTTTCATTTGTGGATTATAACCTAAATATAGACTTTAATTAAAGAAATGTATTCATTTAAAAAATCAATCATATAATTCAAAATAATCAATTTTACCAATCGTTTATTTATAGCTAAACTATTTTCACTACTTCCCAATCAATGGATAAAATAATGACTCAAAGCATTAAAGGCACCCAAACCGAAAAAAATTTATTAATTGCCTTTGCAGGTGAATCACAAGCCAGAAATCAATATACTTATTTTGCCAGTGCAGCAAAAAAAGAAGGTTTAGTCCAAATTTCCCATATTTTTGAAGAAACGGCAAACCAAGAAAAAGAACATGCCAAACGGTTTTTTAAATTTCTGGAAGGTCATCCCGTAACAATAACAGAAACATTTAGTGCGGGCAAAATAGGCACCACCCTTGATAATTTAATCACCGCTGCCGAAGGCGAAGAACATGAATGGTCAGAAATGTATCCGCAGTTTGCTAAAACAGCCAAAGAAGAAGGTTTTAATGAAATTGCCAATGCTTTTACCGCCATTGCCATCGCAGAGAAACAACACGGCAAACGTTATCGAGATTTAGCTGAAAATTTACAAGCAGGTAAAGTTTTTAAACGCCATAATAAAGTGGTTTGGCGGTGTCGTAATTGCGGTTATTTACATGAAGCAGAAGCCGCGCCCATGCTTTGCCCCGCCTGTTTACATCCGCAAGCTCATTTTGAATTATTGGGCGAAAATTGGTAATTTTTGATTGTCTATATAATGCTATGATGGAGATTATTCTAAAATAGAGAGAAAAGACAAAATGAGTGAATTTAAAGATAAAGTGGTGATTATAACAGGCGCTAATGGCAATTTAGGCACCGCTTTTGCTAAAAAAATGGCACAAAAAGGCGCTATTTTAGCCTTAGTCAGTCATGAAAAAGCTTTATTACAAACTTTAAAACAAGAAATTGGACAACAAGCCTTTGATTTTGAATGTAATTTAATTGATTCTGAAGCGGTCAATGCTTGTTATCAACAAATCCACCAGCAATTTGGCAAAATTGATATCATTGCCAATATTGCAGGCGGATTTACCATGGGACCTTTATTACATAATACCGAAGATAAAGATTGGAACTTTATGATGGATCTCAATGCCCGCACAGTTTTTAATAGTTGTCGTGCCGCAATTCCTTATCTATTAGAAAATAAAGGCGGCAAAATTGTCAATGTTTCCGCCCGAGCAGCGAAAGAAGGCAAAGCAAAAATGGCACCTTATTGTGCTTCTAAAGCCGCTGTTATCACCTTAACGGAAAGTTTAGCGGCAGAATATCGCTTTGATAATATTAATGTAAATTGTATTTTACCAGGAACCATTGATACTCCCCAAAATCGGGAAGATATGGCAAATGCTGATTTTTCTAAATGGGTCGCCCCCGAACAATTAGCCGATGTTATTTTATTTCTAAGCTCCAATGCGGCGATTGCAGTTAATGGCGCCGCCGTTCCTGTTTTTGGAAAAAGTTAAAATTGCCCCATGTTGCAAATTCATACGCTGCGCTTTCAGTTTTCGCTTGCCATTTTTATGCTGGTTTTATTACTTGTTTTATCCAGTGGTTTTAGTCTTTATACTTTAAACCGTCAACAAGCGGAAAATATTTTATCGCAGCTTTCGGCTCGTTTACAATTGTCTGCCCAAAATTTGGCAATGCAAAGTAATAATTATATTGAAAATCAACCCACAAATAAAATGGGATACCAGCGGGATCGAAAATTATATTTGCAAGACATGAAAGGACATATGGAAAATTTTGATCATGTCACGATGGCTTTTATGGAAAATCAATTTCCCGCCAGTTTAACAGGTCTATCAAAACAAGTTGATATGAATCTACCCGCCCATGTTAATCAACAAGTCAATGAATTAGAAGATTATTGGATTTCTTTTCGTCACAATATTGATAAAGCATTAGGTGCAAATCCTGATATGCCTGATTTATTAGAAGCGGCACGTTTTATTATGAAAAATGGCAATCATTTAGAAATGCTAACCAGCGAACTTGCCATTACTTTAGCTCAACAAATTGAACAAGGACGACAACGTTTATTAATCGTTAATTATGTCTTAATTATTTGTACTATTTTAAGCGCGATTATTATTTTATTCTGGTTTTTAACCGTTGTTTTACGTCCTTTAAAAATTACCGCTTTGGCTTTTAATGAAACTTCATTAGGCATTTTTGGACAACAAATTCCAATTACAGGAAGACATGAAATTGCCAAATTAGCCCAAGCTTACAATCAATTATCCAATCGCCTACAAGGTTTTTTCCGCCTTTCATCTAAATTACAACAAGGCAGCAATTTAGAAGAAACTTTATCATTTGTTGCGGAAGAATTTCCCGCCTTAATTCCATTAGATTGGATGGCGGTTTTATTTACAGATCATCAAAATAATATTTGTATTGAGTGTAGTTTTGCTGATGGTAAAAAAGAACATCGTTCGTTAACTTGTTTCCCGCTTCGCCATACTTTTTTAGAAGAAGCGATTAAAACAGATAAATTAATTCACATTAGTGATTTAGAAAAAAAACTAGCCAATAATAAACAAAATTATGGTTTTTTACGATTATTGGCGGATATTAAACGCCGTGATGTCTTATTTTTACCTGTGGTTCAACACAGTCCTATCCCCGCTGTCCTTGTCTTTGCTTCCCGCCAAGCCAATACTTATCAAGCAGAACATATTGAATTATTAAATAATATTGGGCATTTAATTACGCATAGTTTTGGACGGACTCTAAGTTTTGTTGAACGCGGACGTTTAGCGGATATTGGACAATTTGCCTCGGGTATTGCTCATGAAATTAGAAGCCCTTTATCAACGATTAATATGGCATTGGGATATATTCAAAAGCAAGATTTAAATGAACCGAGTCAACGCCGTTTAAAACTAGCAGCAGGTGAAAGTAAGCGGGTTGAATTATTACTAGGAGATATTTTACTCTATGCCAAACCCTTACAATTACATCCTGAAAAAACAGCCCTTAAAATATTAATTCAAAAGGTTATTATGCAAAGTAACCAACAGGATAAAAAAATTGTGGCTGAATTTGATGCCACCAAAGTTTTTATTAAAGCCGATCCCGCCCGCCTAGAACAAGTTTTTATTAATTTACAAAATAATGCATTAGATGAAACCGAAATAGGCAAAGTGGTTACTTGGCGGCTTTCACAATTAACCACCTGTTTTATTGATATTGAAATTCATAATTATGGAAAAGTGATTGAAAATGATTTAATTCCCCGTCTTTTTGAACCTTTTTTTACGACTAAGTCTCGCGGAACAGGTTTAGGATTAGGTATTGTTAAACGTATTGTGGATGCTCATGATGGTGAAATAACGGTTACTTCATCAGAGAAAGAAGGTACACGATTTATTGTGCGTTTACCACGTTTGTAATTAAAATAAAGGGAACTACTGCCGCCCTTTATTTTATAGACCAAGATACATAGAATTACAATAATTAATACTAAATCTACAATTTTTAATACCCACATTAAATTTATTCAATTTTTCATCATTTGGTTAAAAAAAAGATTTATCCATTGGATTAGAGTAGTGGAGATACTTTTTTGGATATTTCTGAATAGTTGGTGTTAGTGTTAGTGTTAGTAATTTGAATTGGCGTGGTGTATGGCGCTTCACTTATACACCCTACAATAATAGGTTTATTTCATAATTCAAGTTTTTCATTTAATTGTTGATAAAATAATGGGATTATCCAAATATAATAAGGCTCTTCTAAGCAGCGTAGGGTGTTATAAGCGAAGCGCCATGCACCGTTTACCTTAATTAAAAATTATTTTTCAAGTTCTCCTTTTAATCGTACCATTAAATCCATTCTCCGTAATTGTTGACAGAATAAAGGGATTATTTAAATATAATAAGGTTCTTCTAAGTGTAAAATAATAAGATATCCAATAAGTTTAAAATAAATAAAAATTTATGGATGTCTTTTTTCTTTTTCTTTTTATCAAAAATTTATTGTTTTTTGTTAAAGCAAGAAGTGAGTAATCATATTTTCCAAATATGGAGCTTATTTTCCATTCCTGTTTCGGTCATCCAAATTTCATCTTCGCCATTAATAACTTCAATAATTGCCTGAATAAAAAGAGTTTTGAAAAAAAAAGCAACCAGATTGGCTTCATTAGTATTTTGACATGGAAAAATAAATCGAGCCACTGCGGTTGTTTCATCAACTAAATATCTATCCATCTGGGCTGCCTTTTGACGAGAAACAAGTTCACTAGCTCTAAAGCGCCCAGCTACATGGTATATGGAGTAGCCTCCAAAATGATTAGAAATCCATTCGCATATTCGGTTTTGATAATTGATTTCATTTTCATCTTCTTCATATGGAAATTTCTGATGTAATTCCTCTAATGGAATGGTATTAATTCCAGCTTCAATACTGTCACGATAAAATAATGCATCTAGTGTATTCCTTAATAATCCTTCATTAGTCAATGGCATAAAAAACTCGTATATACGTATGAATTCATATGATGAAAGATTATAATCAGAAGATGCGACTCTACGAACTTGTGTTACATGTTCTTGGAACTTATCCCATGTAGAATATGGGCGAAAAGCTTCACTTACACGATAAAATTTATCTTCACCTTCTATTTCAATAACAAATGGTTTTAATTGTTTTTTCAGCCCAACCCGTTTTACATTGAAATTCAGACAACTTGAATTTATGTTTTGATTGGAGATATTCTTTTAAGAAGTTAAATGTATCCTTCTGATTTTCTTGATTTTTTCTTTCCAAAGTATCGACACCATAATTATATAGTTGAATAATATGTTATATTCTTGTTCCCATCGCTCCTGCGTGGGAACGAGGGTGTTCTTTAGAGAGTAAAATGATTAATTTACAACTACTTAGCCGCTTCCGCCGCTTTTTGTTGTGCTTTCAAAATAGCCGCTTTAAAAGCTGCAGCCGCATCTCTATGTGCTTTTTCAGCCGCAGGATCAACTTTTGTTGCTACTGTATCCTTTCTTTTAGCAGCTAGAGCCGCCTTAAAAGCAGCTGCTGGATCAACCGCCGCTTTTTTAGCTGCCGTGATACTAATTAATTCCATATCAAAAATAAGTGTTGAGTTAGATCCAATTTTATTACCTACGGCTCTTGAACCATAAGCTAAATCAGAAGGCATATAAACAATCCATTTAGATCCTTTTTTCATTCTTAATAAGGCTTCACGAAAACCAGCAACAACGCCTTTTAATGGAAAAGAAGCAGGTTTTCCGCGTTTAATTGAACTATCAAAAACCGTGCCATTAATTAACCGACCTTCATAATGAACCGTGACACTGTCTTCAAGTTTTGGAGATTCGCCTGTTCCTGCGGTTAAAACTTTATATTGTAAACCATTATCTAAGGTAGTAACCCCTTCAACAGTTTTATTTTTAGCTAAAAAAGCCGCACCCGCAGCGGCATTTGTTTTGCCTTGAGATTGTTGTTTTTTAGCATCCGCTAGCCCTTTCGCACTTAAAACGGCTCGCATTTCGGCAGTATCTAACCGCATTTCATGTCCTTTTAATTGATCGCTAATTCCTAACATAATTGCAGACATATCAACGTCATCACCTGCTGAAGATTTAATGGCATTTCCTGCTTTTAAACCCAGAATATAACTGTATTTTTGGGCTTGAGTTGTAAGCTGACTGTCTGCTGCATTGACACTCAAGGGGGAAACAAGTGCGATTGCAATTGCCATTGGCATGATTTTTTTTATAACGAACATTTTTTCTCCAAATATTTTTTTATTTAATTGAAACGTAAAGATAAATCAATGGCTTGAATATGTTTTGTAATCGCACCAATTGAAATATCATCAATTCCCGTCTCTGCTATTTTTTTAAGCTGTGCTAGTTCAATACCACCAGAAGCTTCAAGACGGGCTTTTTTTGAATGAGTTGCATTAAGTTCAACCGCTTGTTTTAGTAAATTAATTGAAAAATTATCTAATAAAATACGTTGGACACCTGAGGTTAATGCTTCTTGTAATTCATCGAGGCTTTCGACCTCGGTTTGTATTTCAAGTTCCGGATAATGCAAACGAGCGCTGGAGACAGCTTTACAAATAGATCCCGCTGCTTTAATATGATTTTCTTTAATCAAAATTGCATCATAAAGTCCAAAACGATGGTTTGCTCCACCACCACAAGTTACCGCATATTTTTGTGCTAAACGTAGATTAGGAATGGTTTTTCGAGTATCTAAAATACGCACCCCTGTACCTTTAACCGCATCAACATAATATTGAGTGGTGGTGGCGGTGGCTGAAAGGGTTTGTAAAAAATTCATGGCACAACGTTCACCCGTTAAAATGGCTTTGGTTTGCCCTGTCATGGTACAAATGACTTGATTAGGGGAAAGTGCGGTGCCTTCTTTGGCTTGCCATAATACTTGAATTTGAGGGTCAAGCTGTTTAAAAACTTCATTAAACCAAGCTTGCCCACAAAGTATGGCGGTTTCTCGGCTGATTAGGTGGGCGGTCACTAGCTGATTATCAGATAATAAACAAGCTGTTACATCTTCCACTCCAATATCTTCGAGTAATGCCAATCTAACTTGTTCAGCAATAATTTCAATTGTGGGCAAAGGCATTTAATTTAAAGCAAGTAATTCAACATCAAAAATTAAAGTCGCATTTGGTGGAATGACACCGCCCGCCCCACCTGCGCCATAACCAAGTTGGGGTGGAATAGTGAGTTTTCTTTTTTCACCAATTAACATGCCTTCAACCCCTTCATCCCAGCCCCGAATCACTTGACCTGCGCCTAAATTAAATTGAAAGGGATCATTGCGATCAACACTTGAATCAAATTTTTCACCCGTTGTTAACCAGCCTGTATAATGAACGGTTACACGCTGTCCTGCTTTAGCAGCATCGCCTTCACCTGCTTGTAATTGTTGATATTTTAAACCTGAATCTGTGATTTTTTCAGTCATTGTTTTATTCCCATTTAAGAGCTAAAAAGAAGCTTGTTTTTATACCACAAATAATTTAATTTGTGCCGATATTTTTTATAAACGATAAGAAGTTAATAATTCAGTTAATTTTTCATAAGTCAATGGAAAAACCTGTTGTAGTCCTTGCCAGCCTTTAAATGCTTTATCAAAGTCATGAGAACGAGCCGCATGTTCTAATTGTTTTGCAAATTCAGAAACTTGCATTGCTCCCACATTGGCAGAACTGGATTTTAGGGAGTGGGCAGGGCTGATTAATCCTTGAATATCTCCAATATCTGCGGCTTCTTTAATTTTTTCTACTAATTTAGGGGCATTGTCCATATAAACCAATAAAACATCGGTAAATTCTTCTTCCATTACTTCTCTAAGTTCTTCTAATATTTCATAATCTAACAGATTATCACAAACATCCGATAAAATGGCTTTGTCTGCTAAATTTTCAAATTTATCCGTTGATTTTTGTTCTTCTTCTTTGATAACGGGTTTTAACCATTCCGTTAATATTGCCAGTAATTTACGTTTATTAACGGGTTTAGATAAATAATCATCCATGCCCGCATTAATACATTTTTTCCGATCGCCTGCCATCGCATTCGCCGTCATCGCGATAATAGGCAAACGGAACCCATCTCCTTTTTCCATTTCTTGGCGACGTACCATACCTGTTGCCGTATAACCATCCATAATCGGCATTTGACAATCCATAAAAATCAAATCATATTGTTTTTCAGCAATTTTTTTCAAACCTTGTTTGCCATCTTCTGCGGTATCACAGGTTAAATTTAATTTTTTTAATAATTTTCGAGAAACACTGAGATTAACAGGATTGTCTTCAACCACTAAAACCGTTCCTGAAAAATGAGTCGGTTGCTCTTTTTCTTCACTGGTAGCTGTTTCTGCCCAATCATCAATAACCGAATCTGCAAAAATGGGACTATTGTCTTCTGATTCATCTGTTAAAGTATCATCTGCGACATCTAAAACACGGGTTAAAGTGGCTTGAAAAAGCCCCTCGGTATAAGGACGTTTAATTTCATATAAACTTGAAATGGCCTTTAATGTTGAAGGAAGTCCAGCTTGCTCAGTGATAATTAAAATTTCTAAATCACTAAAAGTAGAAACACCTTTTATTTTATTAATTAATTCAATGATTTCTTTTTCATTGTCATTAATTGAAATAAGTAATAAATCAAAAATCCAACCCTCACCTAAAGCAGCTGATGATCTTAAATGACTAAGTAATTCGAGCGCTTTTGTTTCTATTTGAACAGTTAAATCCCAATCTGTTAATAATTTAGATAATTTATGAGTTTCTGCTTCATCAGAATCTAAAAACATGACCCGAGCACCAGACAGTGAGTGACGTTTTGCAGGCATATCTCGAATTGATTTACGAAAAGGTAAGGCAAACCAAAAAACAGAACCTACCCCCACTTTTGATCGAACCCCAATATCTCCACCCATTAAATCAACCAAACGTTTACAAATAGCAAGCCCTAAACCTGTTCCACCATGAGTTCTTGTGGTTGAAGCATCCGCTTGAGAAAATGATTTAAATAACCGTGAAGCAGTTTCGGCGGTCATGCCTGTTCCTGTATCTTTAATTGAAAATAATAAGGTAATTTCTTTCTTTTTTTCTCTGCGACGGGTAATTTCAACGGTAACTCCCCCTTTTTCTGTAAATTTAATTGAATTACCGACTAAATTAGTGATAATTTGCCGTAAACGAACAGGATCAGCACGAACATATTGCGGAATATCATTGCCAATTCGATAATCTAAAGTAATGCCTCGCCGTTGGGCATTTCCCGCCATTAAATCAAGTACGACTGTAACCAATGCTTTTAAATTAACTTCAATATTTTCTAATTCTAATTTTCCCACATCTACTTTTGAAAAATCTAAAATATCATTAATAATTCGTAATAATTGTTGGGCTGAAACATAGGCGGTTTTTAAAAAAGAAAGTTGTTCTTCATCCAGTTTAGTATCTCTTAAAAATTCTAAAATGGGTAAAAGTCCATTTAAGGGGGTTCTTATTTCATGACTGACGGTGGCTAAAAATTCCGTTTTTGCGGTCATTGCGGCTTCGGTTTCTATTTTTGCATAGCCTAGACGTCGTTTTAATTCACTAATATGCTCAATGCCTAATTGAATTTTATGTTTTTCCTTGGTAATAATGGCTTGAGCTTTGGTATTTTGTTGGGTTAAGTATTGGACATGTTTAAAACCATTAACAATCACTTTTGATAATTGCAAAGCAAAATAACTAGAGACAAAAACAATCACTAAAATAGCGACTAATATATAATAATTGGGTTCTGGATTAAATAAACTGGTCACACAAAAAACCAGTGTAAAAATAGTGATGCATGAATATAATAAAAGGGACCAAGAACCAATAAAAAAATTTAAATTACATAAACAAAGCAAGGCAAAAATACTAATCGTAATATTATCAGGCGCCTTTGCTAAACTTAAAGCTAAAATGACATAGGCTACAAAAATAATCAAACCAATGCCAATAAAACGACGATTATGAAGTTCTATTTTAGCCATATTTTTTTTATAAAAATAGGTAATAAGAAAAAGAATGGATCCTAAACCTAATAAACAAACGGAACGAAGAATAACCCCTATTTCTATTTTTTTTTCAGCAAATATTAAAAAAAAAGCGGTGAGAATTAATAAAATACCGCAATAAGGAAAAAAATGAAGCAAAATATTTTTACTTTCATTGGAAATAATCTTTCTTTTTATTATTTTTTCTTTAGACACCTTTTAAAAACCTTAAAATAACGTTATTTATTAATACAGTAGTCTATTTTTTCATTATTAGCATTAAAAAAGATGCTTCATTACCTCCGTAAATTGACTGGCAAAATGAATTTTTATCCCTTTCCGAATATATTCAGGGACTTCGTCATATTCTCCTTTATTTTCTTTTGGAACAATCAGTTCTTTTATTCCTAAACGACGAGCCGCCACCATTTTTTCTTGAATTCCGCCAACAGGAAAGACTTCCCCCGTTAAAGTCAGCTCGCCTGTCATTGCAATATCTCGAATGCGTTTATTTAATGCTAAGGAAACTAAAGCTGAAGCAATGGTAATGCCTGCCGAAGGTCCGTCTTTAGGGGTTGCGCCTGCAGGAACATGTAAATGGATAAAGGCATCTTTAAAAAAATCGGGGGCAATACCAAACTCGGTCGCATGACTAATAACATAACCATAAGCAATTTCAGCAGATTCTTTCATTACATCGCCGAGTTGCCCTGTTAATTTAAAACCTCGGGTTAAACGATGGGTAACAACCACTTCAATACTTAAAGTTGCCCCGCCCATAGCTGTCCAAGCCAAGCCTGTTACAATTCCTGGACCTGTAATTTTACGTTCATCTTGAAAAACAGCGGTTCCTAACCAAGGGGCTAATTTTTTGGGTTGTATTTGAATCGGGGTTATCGCGCCTTCTAGTATTTTTAGGGTTGCTTTACGCATAATTTTACTAATTTGTTTTTCTAAACGCCGCACCCCCGCATCTCGGGCATAATTTTCAATAATTTGTCGTAAAGTAGGGCTGTTTATTTTAATTTGTTGAGGCGTTAATCCTGTTTTTTTAAGCTGCCGAGGCACTAAATATTTTTTAGCAATTTGTAATTTTTCTTCACCAATATAACCCGATAAAGAAATCGTTTCCATGCGATCTAATAAAGGGGCGGGAATGGTATCTAATTGATTCGCTGTACAAATAAATAACGCCTTTGATAAATCAAAGCGTAAATCTAAATAATGATCTAAATATTCTGAATTTTGTTCAGGATCTAAGGCTTCTAATAAAGCAGAAGCGGGATCTCCTTGGAAGGAATTGCCAATTTTATCAATTTCATCCAACATAATAACGGGATTTTGAGTTCCGACCTCTTGCAATGCTTGAATAAATTTACCTGGCATGGCGCCCACATAAGTTCTTCTATGTCCTTTGATTTCGGCTTCATCACGCATTCCTCCAACCGAAAAACGATAAAATTTTCGTTTTAAAGCACTGGCAACGGATTTACCAATAGACGTTTTTCCAACACCTGGTGGACCAATTAATAAAATAATCGATCCCGCTACCTCACCTTTATTAATTCCAACAGCTAAAAATTCCAAAATACGCTGTTTTACATCATCTAAACCATAATGATGTTTATTTAATGCTTTACGCGCTTTTTTTAAGTTTAAATTATCTTTGGAATAAATACCCCAAGGTAAGGTGGTAATTAAATCTAAATAACCATGAGTTAGCGCATATTCAGAAGAACTTGGTTCTAATAATGCAAATTTATCTAATTCATTATCCAGTCTTTTTTGGGCTTGCTCTGTTAAGGTTAATTTTTTAAGGCGGGTCTCAAACTCATCCACTTCCGAGGTTCGACCATCTTTTTCTAGCCCTAATTCTTGTTGAATCACTTTAAGCTGCTCGCGTAAAAAAAACTCGCGTTGTTGTTCATCCATATTATCTTCAACAGATTGACGAATTTTCTGTTGAGCTTTGGCAATTTCTAATTCTTTACTTAATAAAGTTAAGACCTTGCGCATGCGTTTTTTAATATCTAATTCAGCTAAAACTGCTTGGAGCTTTTCTGCCTTTGCGGTCGTCAGTGTGGCGGCAAAATCAACTAATAATGTGGGATCGTCGGGTCCAAAACGATCTAAAAATAAACGAAATTCTTCAACATATAGCGGATTTAATGGCAGTAGTTCTTTAATGGTATTAATAACCGCCATCGCATAAGCTTTAATTTCATCATCACCACTGTGATCTAAATCTTCAATATATTCAACTTGCGCGACCAAAGGCGGACGCTTAGTAACATTTCGAGTTACTTTAAAACGTTGTATACCTTCAACTAAAACTTGTAATTCATTATCTGCATCTTTCACTTGTAAAATACGACAAGCCGTTCCAATTTGATGTAAATCTGCAGGGGTGCTTTTTTCGGAACTGACCGCCTCTGACCAAACTAAACCAATAATTTTTTCATCGGTTTCCCCCACCGCCTTATAAGTTGCCCGCCAATGTTTTTGTTCCATCAATAAAGGAATGACCTGTCCAGGAAAAAAAGGACGGGAAATAATGGGTTGCAGATGAATAACCGAAGGTAAGGGTTTATCACTGACGATTAAAGCCTGTTGTTCAGTTATTTCTAAAGGTTCTTTTTTAGATTCGGACATGCTATATAAAAAGTTAAAAAGGGATTTATTAAGATAGGGGCTTAACTTTATTTTACAAGCTTTTTTAATTTTTAAATATCATAAATTCGTTTCACTGGATATAAATTAAACGTGTCATTACTACTGATAATGGGGGTTTCTTCAACCATTGATTGAGCAATGAGTAATCGATCAAATGGATTTTGGTGGTGAAAGGGTAAATCAATAACTTGAGTTAAATGAGTGGTTTTAATATCCAGAATATTAATATGATTTACTTTTAAATGATAATTAATAAATCCCTCATACGGGGCAGAGATAATTAATTGCTCTAAACTTTGTTTTATTGCGATTTCCCATAAACTACCCGCACTTAAAAATAACTCGTGTTCGCCTTCTAGTAAATATTTAACTGATTGATTTAATTTTTTATTATCCGTTATAAACCAAAGGAATATATGGGTGTCAAGTAAGTATTTCATTATAAATAATCTTTAAAATCGTCTAAAGGTTTATCAAAATCATCGAGTATGGTAATCATCCCTTTTGCGCTGCCCGCCACTCTTTTTTTAAGTTGGCTAAACTGACTGGAAGATAACATTAAAATAGGTTCATTCTCTTTAGTTATAATAATATCTTCCCCATTAATTGCTCTTTCTATAAAGTCCCCTAAATGAACTTTAGCCTGTTTAATATCAATTTGTTGCACTTTTTAAATACCTTTAAACTTATAATAATTAACGATAGTTATATTCAATAATATTACATTATATATTAATTAATTTAATTGTGTATGTTCATTTTTTTATCAAAATATTGGGTTAATTCGTTTAAATAGGGCTTTTGCTATGGTATCCTTTAACTTTACTTTGATCTAAATTAAGAAAATATTCCGATATTTAAAAATTCTGGGTCTAAACTAGACTCATCCATGTTCATGTTGATATGGATTTAAAATTAGATTTCTAAAATAAACTTAAAAAATGATTGTATAATGGAAGATTCAACTCAAAATTTACTGAAAGAAGTTGACTTATTAAAAAAGTTACATGGCTTTGTAAGCACCTTGTCAAGTTCATTAAGAACAACCCAAGTACTTGAAAAAGTAGCAAACTTTGTTTTGTCTGAGTTTGTCTTTGAACATTGTATTTTCCTTGTTATTAATAATAAAAAAGATTTTTTCTATCCTAAAATTATTAAAGGATATGCAGCTGAAACTCGAGCCACCATTAAACAACAAATATTTAAAGTCAATACCAGTCCGATCAGTCAATTTAAACAAGGGGTTCCTTTTGTTATTCATGCCACCGATGAATTAAATACAGAACATCAAATATTTGCCAGCGAAATATTAATGAAGGAATTTATTGCCATTCCTCTAGCGGGCAAAGAAAAAGAACCCATTATGATTATGTTGGCGGGCAATGCCAAACATTGTTTATCTGACTACAGTCATTTTAATGAACATCATGATGTTATTACTTCTATCTTAAGTTTAGCAGATTCAATTTCAACTAAAATTAATAATATTCGGTTATTACATGCCCTACAAACAGAACGTAAAAAGCTCGGAACTCGCATTGAAAGTAGAACAAAAGCCTTAATTGAAGCAAAAGAATCAGCGGAACAATTAGTACGAGTGAAAGGCGAGTTTTTAGCTAATATGAGCCATGAAATTCGCACGCCATTAAATGCGGTGATTGGATTAGGTCATTTATTAAGTAAAACCGATTTATCTCCAAAACAGCGAGATTATCTGAAGATGATGGGATCTTCAGCCCAAAATTTATTAGAACTGATTAATAATATTTTAGATTTATCTAAAATTGATGCGGGTAAATTAACCTTAGATAATGATACTTTTAATCTAGATATGTTACTAGATAGTGTTGAATCAGTGGTTGCTATCCATGCCGAAGAAAAAAATCTAACTTTAGAAATTATACAAAACTCAGAAATACCTGAATTATTAACAGGCGATTCTTTACGTTTACGTCAAGTTTTAACAAATTTAATTTATAATGCCATTAAATTTACTAATAAAGGTGGCATTACAATTTCAGTGAGTCTTGTTACTCAAGCCGACAATAAAATAACCTTGCAATTTACAGTCACTGATACGGGTGTCGGAATTCCCAAAGAGAAACAAGATCATATTTTTGAATTTTTTACTCAAGCAGACAGTTCCATCACTAGAACCGTCGGCGGAACAGGTTTAGGGCTTGCCATTAGTAAAGAATTTGTGCATATGATGCAAGGTAAAATTTGGCTACAAAGTCAAGAAGGCAAAGGCAGTAGTTTCTTTTTTACCGCTATTTTAGAAATTCCTAAAGAGACTCTGTCGTTTGAATCCACCACACAATTACAACAAAAAACGATTTTAATCGTCGATGACAGTGCCACAGTACGCGAAATTATGTTTCGCATGTTAAGTCCATTAGTAAAAAAAGTATATACCGCAAATACGGGCACAGATGTAGAAAAAATATTATTGAAAGCCATTGATAAAGGAAAACCCGTTGATTGTGTTATTACGGATTGGTTAATGCCAAAAATGAATGGGCTTGAAGTAATTCAAATGATTAATAAAAATGAACACTTTAATCCCAAACCTTGCATTATCTTAGCGACCAGTCATCTTAATCAAGTCCAACGCGAATTAGTGTCTGAAGAAGTCGAATATGTGATTGAAAAACCCATCAGATGTGAAGAAATACTGCCGATTTTAATTAAAACAGGGACTTTACTGGACACCACCGAGACCATTGAATTTTCATCTTTTAAAATCTTGATTGTCGAGGATGATATGATAAATCAAATTGTACTTGATGAATCATTACAAGGTTATGGAATTCAAACAGTGGTGGTTGATAATGGTTTAAAAGCCGTTAATGCGGTAAAACAAGAAGCATTTGACTTGGTTTTTATGGATGTTCAAATGCCCGTAATGGATGGTTATCAAGCAACTCAACATATTCGTGAAATGGCTGAATTTGAAAATCTCCCCATTGTTGCCATCACAGCCCATGCTTTTTCAGGTGAAAGAGAAAAATGTTTAAATGCGGGAATGAGTGATTATTTAACAAAACCCGTTTCATTTAATGAATTAGATCAAATTTTAATAAAATGGTTACAATCTTAATCATTAATGAAAACTAAAAAAAAAGCCGTTTTACAATTGTGCCATAATTATAAAAGCCCTTTTTTTGATGTCGCACAACAATATGCCCAATTATTTATAGACAGCCCTTATCAACTGATCACCGTTTACTTAACAGGAAAAAAAGATTCACAAATTTTAAAACAAAGTCTTTCTGAACAAACTTATTTTTTAGAATATCAATCAAAAGACTTACGAGGGTTAAAATTAAAGCAAATTAAGCAATTGAAAAAAATTCAAGTGCAATATCAATTTGAATTTGCCATTGCTCATCGTTATAAAGCCATTTATATTTGTTGTTTTTTAAAGAATTTAAAAGTGTTTGGGGTGCATCATGCCTTTGGCGGATACAACCGTTTAATGCGCCGTTTATTTGTTTCTTATCAAACCCAAAATTTAATGTTATTAGGGGTTTCTAATGCCATTCGAGACGATATCAGAAAAGCCCTGCCAAAATTTCCACAGCAACAAATTCAAACACTTTACAATCGCATTGATATCCAAAATCTGACTCAACGGGATAAAAAAACGGCTAGAGAACAACTTAAATTGCCTTATGATGCTTTTATTTTTGCCAATGTAGGAAGACTTCATCCTGATAAAGATCAAAAAACATTAATTACGGCCTTTGCTTCTTTCTCAGCCCAAAATCCACAGGCAATATTGGTTATTTTAGGACAAGGACGGCTTGAGTGCACGTTAAAACAACAGGTCAAACAATTAAATATTGAACATAAAATTTTCTTTTTAGGGCTTATTCCGAATGCCATTGATTATTTTAAAGCCTTTGATTGTTTTGTTTTAAGCTCTGATAATGAGCCTTTTGGCATGGTGTTACTTGAAGCTATCAGCGCTCAGATTCCGATTATTGCAACGGCAGCAGGCGGGGCGCAAGAAATTATGACTCAAAAAAAATGGCTTTTTAATGTCGGTGACTCTCCGCATTTAAGCCAATTATTAAATAAAATCATCAAATTAAATCAACAAGATAAGCACCAGATAATACAACAAAATCAACAATATTTAGAACAAAATTTTAGCCATCAAGCGGTGAAACCCGTGTTTTGGAAATTACAACAATGGTTTTGTTCTTGAAGCTAAAAAAGCCAATGGAATCCAAAATAAAATCCACATTTCATTAGGACGCGATAATAATGAATCTCCGTTGGGAATAAAAGCAATTAAACCATAAATAATAATCATGCCCCAAAAACAATCTGCTTTATATTTTGATTGGTAAGCCGTTTTTAGAGCATAAAAAATAACCAATAATGCTAAAAAAAGTCCCATCGCGCCTTGGTATAAAAAAATATTCATATAAACGCTGTGTGTTCCAATTAAAGCTTGATAAGCCATCTCCGAACAATAAGTAATATAACCCGATGAAGCTCCTTCTCCACGTCCAAAAAAAGGCGTTTTTAAGGCACTTTGTAGTAAATCTCGCCAAATAGTGTCTCGACAACTAAAAGTAAGCTTACGATTGAAAATCGTGGTTAAAAAATCACTATAAAAATAGAATACTAGAAGTACAATAAAGAAACCAAAAATAACCCCTAGTAAGCGTTTCCAATAAATTTTAGGAAGCCATAAAATAATCAAAATTAAAGTAATAAATAAAGCAAATTGTTGTCCTCTGCTTTTATTTAATAAGATTTCAATAAAAAATAATAAACACAATAAAAAATACCCCCCTGCCGCTATTTTATCTTTGGTTTGTAAAAAACAAATAAAAGAAAAAATAAAAACCATTCCAAAAACTTCCGCTGTAATATTGGCATTATCTAAAATCCCCCAACCTGAAATTCGACCATCTAATCCCACTGTTGTTACTAAATCAATAATATTATAAAACGCTAAAAAAGCCGCGCAAAATAACATTAAATGTAAAACGAGTTTTTCAAAATAAATAAATTTTTTATTAATATAAGCAATTGCAAAAAAAAGACTCAATATTAAAATTAATTTTTTAAATTGTGAAAAAAAAGTCGAGAAAGATAAGTTATCTGACCAAAAAACAGATAAAACAGAATATAAAATAAAAAGAAAAGTAAAGAAAAATAAGCGTTTGAAAGGATAAGTTTTAAAATGATAAAACAAAGAACATACAATGGGTAAAACAACCCAAAAGTAATAACTCGTTTGTAATCGAGTGGTTTTTAACTGCCAAAAAAACCCCGTAAAAAGTAAGACTAAACCAATAAATAAGAAATAGTCTAAAACAACAAAACGCGTTTTTTTTGATAACATGACTTTTATACGTTATTTTTAATAGATCTTAAGACAACAAATTGAGCATTAGAAGCCATTAATTGACTATTACCAAATAATTTTTTTAATTTTAAATGGTAATTTAAATGACGGTTTCCCACGATCCAAAGCTCTCCCTTAAGATTCAGCTTTTGTTGACTTTGTTGAAACATTTGCCATGCAATGGTATCACCCATGCTATGTTGTTGATGAAATGGCGGATTACATAGAATTAAATCAACCGAATCAACCAGTTTTTCAAGACAATTGCTCACAATGAAATGACCATTTTGATGACTAAAAATGGCTTGATAATTTTTTCTAGCAGAAGCAATTGCCATATAAGATTCATCCATAAAATAAAGCGTTGCTCGGGCTTGTTGTTGTTGAGCTAATAAACCTAAAATGCCATTACCACAACCTAAATCAACAATTTTTTGTTTCTTGGGTAATTGTTTAAATTGAGACACTAAAAACCGACTTCCAATATCCATTTTATTTTTACTAAAAACATTGGCATGATTACAAAGTGTCAGATTAATGGAAGATTCAAAATAACATTTTGGATAAGGAGATTTAAGGGCAATATTAAAGGTATTGTATTGGGTAAAAATCAAACGAGCCTTTTTTTTAGCTAAAGAAGTCGTTGTTTTTCCTAAAATCCGAGTTAATAAAGATAACGTGGATTTAGTTAAATATTTAACCATAATAGCTGAAATAATTTGGGTTTCAGCATGAATATGGGATCTTAAATCAATCAATTGCGCTTCTAAAAGTGCTTGTACTTTAGGAATTTTAATTAAAACTAAATCAAAAACACCCTGTGGTTTTTGAGTACTTGGAATTAATTGGAAATCATTTGTATTAAGTTGATTCACTTTAAAATTGGCTAAACAAGCCTGTTGAGCCAATAAAGAATCTGACCAATTTTGTGGATTATTTGCTCGTAGTGTTAAAGTTAAAGCACCAAAATCATCATTAATAATCAGTATTTTTGTTTTTTTTAATAACTTAGAATGCTCCTTAAGATAATTAAGTAAATACTCATCCGCTGCATCCCAAGCCTGTAATGGTTGTTTGTTTTGTAAAGGTAATCGATTTAAAGTATAACAACCAAAAGGGGAAGTAAATTTTTTATCTATGGTTATTTACTCGGCATCAATATTAATAGAGTCACTGGGCATTCCTAAGAAATAACCTTGAATATAATTAACTCCAACACTCCATAATACCGCTAAACTATTAGCGTCTTCAATGGCACAAGCAACTGTTTTAAAATTGGCTTTACTTAATTTAGCCGTTGTATTCGTTAAAAATTCTTGTTTTTCTTGATCTGCCGCAATATTAAGGGTTAAATCAGGTGTATAACGAATGATATCAAAACTAGATTGTTCTAATAAAGCAAAAGCATCTGCTTGACCTGTAAATTGAGTTAAAGAGACTCGACAACGAATTTTTTTCAATCCTTCAATTAATTGTTTGGCTTCTTTAATATGCTCTGAATAATCTTTAACGGTTAATTGAAAGGTCATCCAAGCCCCTTTTGCTGAGAATTCACGCAAACAATCAACAATCCATAATAATAATTCTCTGTTTTGAATTGAGTCAGCAGAAAGTGGAAAAAATAAACACGTTTTCCGTCCTGTCGCCCGTTGTTTCGCTAGTTCTTTAATTCCATTACGAATGACGGCTTGATCAATTTCTCCCATAATAGCGGCTGATTCTGCAATTGGAATAAATTGAGCTGGCATAATAGGATCATCATTATTTGCTTGATAAAGGCGAGACGTAACCGCATAATTTTCACGACTGTCACCAGGTAAACTCACAATGGGTTGATACATCAAACCGAAGGTATCTTCTGCTAATGCTTGTTTAATAACCCCAACCATTTCATTATTGGCGTGATCGCCTTCGGCTGAACCTCCTTGTGCAAATTGATAAACAAGATAACCGCCTTGTTCTCCTTGAGCGGCATTTTCTGCGGCATTCATACTGGCATCTAATAAACGATGCGAATCAAAACCACTTTTAGGGTGATAGAATGCAATCCCAATAGAAGCGCGTAATTGAATAAATTGTTCTGCTGAAACGGAACGATGATTGCTAATTGAATTGACAATATTATCGGCAAGCACTTCCGTTAAATCTTGGGTGGAATCTGGACTATAGAGAGAAAAACTATCATCCCCGAAACGGGCAAGTAAATCATTATCTTTTCTAAATTCAGCAATTAATTCAGCGACTTCAACCAAGATTTCATCGGTATTTGTAATGCCGACTTTATTTTGCAACTCTCTAAAGTTATCAATTTTGATAAACATTAAAGCGCCATGTTCGGCTGTTTTTTCCATTGTTTCCGCTAAACCATTCATAAAAGCTTGGCGATTAGCAACCCCTGTATGAGCATCCTGAACACTTAAAGCATTCAGTTTCTCTTCCATTTCTTTTTCGTAAGTATTATCAACAATTTGAATTTGAGTACATCTTTCACCATCAACATGAGCAGGAGAGAATGTCATTGTGGCATGGAATGTTGTTTCATCCTCTTTTTCACATTCTGTTTCAATTTGCATGGGTTTCTCTTGAGCATTAAGCATTCTCAAAAGTGATTTAAAATCAGCCTGTTTATCTTCAGATATCATATCCATAATTGGCAGGACTTCAATATCATCAAAATTATTGTAACCAAACATTTCTAAATAAGATTGATTCGCATGTACATGCATTCCTTCATGAACATAAGCAATGGCATCTCTAGAGCTGTCAATTAAAGACGTACAACGATGTTCTGCTTCTTTTAATTGGATTCTTAACGACTGTAAGGCGCGACGATTGCGTAAATCTTCGAGTTCTTTTAGTAAGATTTGAACAAATAATTTAATATCATTCGCTGGAATAATTTCCCGAATTCCTTCAGCCATTAGGGTGGCTTTATCAAGTCGTTGATCACCATCCTCTATGATCATAAAAATGGCTTCACTGTCCACATCTTGATGTAAAGATAAAGATAAGTCGAAATCAAGACCAGGAATGCTTTTAACAAAAATAATAAAGTCAACAGGCTCATTTTCAAGCATATTGGTATATTCATTTTCATTTGAAACAATATTTGCATGCGCGGCAGCGCCTTCATTTCTTAAGGCGCTTGCCCATAAATCTGCATTATTCATGCTACGATCAATAACAAGCATGTGAACGGCACTTGTTTCATTTTTATTGGGTAAAAGGATGCTGCTGTGAGTTGCCATATTATGAGTACGTAAATTAATTAATTGTTTTAGGTTGTAATAACTCGTTTTTAACGATAAATAGTCCTTGGTTTTTAAAGTATAGAGTATTAATAGAATACTGCAAGGTTCTTAAATTGATCCCCAAAGATTATCAAATTTATCTGTTTTTTCTTCGGTTGTTTTTTTATTTTTAGATTTTGTTTTTTTCTCGCTAGATTCATTGTCTGTGGACTCTGGATTATCAATTAAATCATAATAAAATTGTACAAAAGCCCCATTCGCTTCTAATCTTTTTCCTAACTGTATGGTGTTAATGCCAATTTTTGTTGATAATGAAAATTTCGCCCCTTTTTGAGTTGGTAAAGGGGAAAAAATAATACTCTCTTTATGTTTTAGAATTCTCATGGGAGGTAAAAGAATTGCTCGATGATTGGTTGAAGTGTTTTTACTATCGAGATCGGTGATTTCGCCTGCAACCACACTGGATGAAATAAGCTGAATTCCAACTAATAAGCCTTTATCATGAGAACGATGAATCCAACGAATAATCGCAACACCAAATTGAGATTTATCCGTTGCTGCTTGAATCCCTAGAACTTCACCCACTTTAATAATAGGGGATTTTTCTCCTTGCCAACTGACACAATATCCTCCCGTACTTTCATTTAATGTTTTACATACAAAAACATTGTCTAATTCTATTTTTTGAGCCTTTTCAGAATCATTAAATGCAGGGGTTGATTGGAACACACTGTCAGTCGTTAATAGTGACGGGGCATCAAAGCTTGGAGGAGCATGAAAGTCAGATATTTCATTAGAAGTCGCGGAGTCTGGTGTTAAATTATGTTTAAAATCAAATTTTGAATTTTGTTCAAAAAATAATCGTTCATCTTCGGTTAAATTCGTATCACCTGGTTGATAATGAGGCAAATGATTAAATAATGAACCTAATGAAACAACTAAATGCAATTCAAAATGAAATTGAGTCCGTTCAACTTCTCGTTTTGCACCATAACTCAATGATTTAACAAGTTGATCAATCAGAGAGGGTGATAACTCAGACATCCATGTTTTTTTAGTTGCTTTATGATGACGGTAATGATGTAAATAACGAATTAAAGGACGAGTATTTAGCACCCGATATCGATGGACTTCATTAATATTCAAAATATTTGCAGAAATAGCGGGGTCATCGCTTAAAGTATCAATAATAAAACGCCCCGTTTTATCTTTAAATTCTCTTTTAGTATCTAAAGAAAAATATTCAATCCATTTTGGCAAAGATTCAATTAACAAAGACATTTCTTTGGCTCTTAAACGACTCGGAGAAATTGCCATAAACATATTAAGATTAATATAAATAGATTGAATACTTCTTTTTTCTTTATAAATTACGGATTTAACCGTTGCATTAATAATTCCATTATCATCAGCATAGGAATAAATATGGTGAATATCATGCCAAATCCCGTTAGGAATATCTTCATAAACATAACTGGTACTATAAATAAGTTCAGACATGTATTCTAAAGCACGGTGAAGGGCAATAATTAAAATTTTAGAATTAAAGGTTTTTTTATTACTGGTGACAATATCATTAATAATGATTTTATAAGCAATTGCCATTTCTGAATTAAGTTCTTTACTTAAGACAGAAATTTTATGGGATTTAGGTCCTAAAGGCATCCCAATATTATAATAATGTTTTTCTAAATTTGAATGAACAAAGGCAATGGATTCTTTAAAACACTCAATGGTTTTTAAGCGTTGACTAAACGACATTTCCATCCGATTAAAATTAATTAAGGCCTTAAATATTCTGCGAGCTGTTTCTCCTACATTAGCAACGGGTAAACTTTCAATCCATTCTTTAGTTTCTTTTTCTTTAAGCAAAAAATTATCTGCAGGAGCAGGACTTTGCTTGGGTAATTTAAAACCAAAGGAAGGGGTTTTTTGGACTGATTTTGTGGTTGATTTTTTTGTAAAGAAACTAAAGACCATGATTAATTACTTAAATTATATGGAAAAATATTGGATATATGCAATAAAGTTAAATTTTCTATGTAAGTGTAGCACATCTTATGATCTCTGATTTAAAAGTCATTAAAATTAAAGTATTAAGTTAATTTAATTTAATTTTGGTAATAAAGCGTTATTTCTTTTCTTTTCTCGATGGAAAAAAAACAGATGGGGTTTTATTTCAGCTTTAAATTGACGTTTCCAAAAAGAAAAATTAGGAATTTCTTCTTGTCCATAAATACTGTCATTTAACTCAATCATTAATTGGGATAATTGACTGGCATTTGCGGCGGGATGTTTTATTGAAATAATATCGGTTAATTGGCGCATTGAACTATTCGGACGCGCATTTAAATGTTTAACCGCTAACATCTGTAAAGCGTTACCCCAAGTTTCAGGATCACGTTCTTTATTCACATTTTGTAAACAATACCAAAGCTTCCATTCTAAGGGTAAAACTTCTCCAATATAACTTCTAATTTGATGACGAAACCGTCTAGGTGATAATTTACGCATTAAACTGGCAAGAGGGAAATAAGCCTCACCAAAAAGTTGTTTTAATATTGTCTGTAATAATTTTAATAAATTTGATTGAGTATAATTAAGTGCTTGCGCCCAATAAAGTGCTAATAACAGAGCGGCAATAAAAACAGGGAGCCAAAAAATCCAATGATTTAATAAAAAATCATCTTGATCTGAAATCAATTTTTTATGAGGATTTAAAGCTCCACCCACAATAATTTGACGAGTGGGTAAAATACTTTGTTTAAGATTATCAAAAGAGAGATCCCACCAACTTAATTTAACTTGTGGAATAATCATTTTGCCCCCAAATTTAGGAACTAATGTATAAACCGCACTGCGTCTTCCCCATAAACGTTTTGTTTGTCCTAAAATCCCACTTTCTAATATTTCACTATCTAAGTAAATTTTATATTCACTGCTTTTAAGATAAGGCAATAAGGGTGAAAGTTGTTTTGCGGTAACGCCTTCTGCATAAATTTCTGTTTGATAAACAAGCGGCTCGCCTGTTTTTAGCTGGTTGGGGTTTTGAATTTTAGATTTAAATGAAAGCTGATATAAAGGACGCCATATTTTAATATTTAAAGGACTCGGTTTAACGGGCAATTTTAAAGACTGCTTTAACTCACTTATAAAAGGCGTTTTATTTTTTGCATAAACCCCTTTTATTTGTACTTGATCAATAAGTACCGTTCCTGTTTTAAAGGGTGTTAAAATGTATCTAAAAACTGTGGTAATCTGAGCCTTATTGTCTTTATTTTTATCATTAATCGTATAACTGTCAACAGGTCTTAGAATACTATTATCAGAAATATCTATACTAATATTTAAATCTGTTAAGTTTTCTTTGCTATGTAATTTAACTTCTAATACCGTATTTTGTTGAATATAAGGATGTTTATCATTGATTTCTAATTCAATGGTTGGTAATACAGTTTTCTTTACTGTTGCAATAACAACGGATTTGGTGTTTTGTTGAATTTGAGGTTGATAATAAACAGGAGGTTGAGATTGATAATAATAAGGATATTGATAAGGTGAGTAGGGAATGGCTGCAAAAGTTGTCTTTATTATTAAAAATAAAGAACAAAATATCATAAAGTTACCAAGGACGTATTTCATGTTGAACTCCCTCTTTTTGTAATTGTTGTTCTTCTATTTTAAATAAATTTTGTAATAATAAACTCGGATCTCCTTCAATTTGTTCTAACCATAGCTCCATTGTTTTTTCTATATTTTTATCTATTTTTTGAGGTTTAATAAGCGGCTGTTTTTGTTGACCTGATTCTGATTCTGATTCTGATTCTTTTTCTTTATCCTCTTGCTCCTTTTTCTTTTTTTCTTCTTTCTCTTCTTTTTTTTCCTCTTTATCTTTATTTTTTTCAATCATTTTTTCAGGATCTATTTGAGCGAGCATGGTTCTGCTAATGGTTAAATTAAAGCGAGCCGTTGGATTATTAGGTTCAAATTGCAATACTTTTTCATAACTCTCAATAGCTTCTTCATAGTCAGCTACTTGTACATAACTATTTGCAAGATTATATAAAGCAGCTATTTTAACGGCGGGACGAGACACTTTTTTAAATTGTACAATGGCTTGTTGATATTCTCCTGCTCTATATAAAGCAACGCCCTGACGATAAGGATCTTTAAAGGCTTGAGCGGCTCGTTTAAAATCACCTTGTTGATATAAATATTGCCCTTGTTGTTGGTTATTTTGAAAATAGGCGAACCAATCTTGTTTGCTTTTCGCTTCACTGAATGTACAAAATAATCCCAAATAAAATAACCAAAAAAGTTTCATATTTTATTACTTTGTTTTGTAATCGTAGGACTTATAAAAATAAGCGCTAATAAGGCAATTAAAATAAACCATTGATAATAAGCTGACCATACCAATGTTTTTGAATTTTTTTCTTGTTTTTGAGCGTGTTGTTGTATTTTTTGAAGCAAGGCTAAAGTTTCGGTATTTGCATAAGTTGCAGATAAATAAATCCCGCCGCCTGCATTGGCTAATGCCATAAGTTCTACTTCATTTAAATAAGATTTTAAGAGCGCACCACTTTTATCTAATAAATGTTGTCCACCTTCGATGGGCACGGGAGCTCCTGATTTTTTACCCACACTAATAATATGTAAAAAGATATTTTTTGGTGGTAATTTTTTTACAAAAGTCAGTAAATCAGGATTATCAAAATCACCATCGCTAAATAAAACTAAATGATGGCTGTTGTTTTTAGGTTGACTTTCTAAAAGTTCTAAAGCACGTTCTAAAGCGGGTTGTAAGCGGCTTCCTTTTAAACTTACTAAATGGCTTGATAAACTAGGGAGGGGCGTTAATATGCTGGTTTTATCAAAAGTAATGGGGGCAATAATGGCAGGAACGCTGGCAAAAGCAATAAAACCCACTTTATATTCTTGGTTTGTCTTTAATAAATCTTCTATTTCTTGTTTAGCGCGACGTAAACGACTGGGTTTTGCGTCCTTTGCATTCATTGAACGAGAAATATCCAATAATAAAATTAAATCAACATTAGGTTGATAAGTAGCAACCTGTTTTGCATCCCAACGAGGCTCTGCCATAGCGGTTAAAAGACAAGTCCAAGTTAAACACCATAGCCATATTTTAAACCAAGGAATCCCCCGTTCATAATGACTAATGCCTGTTAAAAAAGGCAATAATGCTTTATCAGCATAAGCTTTTTCTTGTCCTTGCCGAACACTAGAGCCTGTAAAAATACGCCATATAATAACGATAGGAATAATAATTAATCCTTGCAACCAAAAAATTTGGAAAAAATGAAAACTGGGCTCAAACATAATGGATAATCTTACGCCACCGCAACTCAGGAAAAAAACCAAATAATAAGGTTAATGCTAAAGTAATATATAAAGGGTAGCGATATAAAGGACGAGGCACTAAAACTTGCTGTGTTTGGATTTCTGTTGGTTCTAATGCATCAATTTTTTTATAAATGGTTTGTAATGCTTGGCTGTCTGTTGCTCGAAAATACAGCCCACCTGTATGGGCTGAAATTTGTTGTAAGCTTTGCTCATTAAAAGTTAAATCATCTCGAGTTTTACGTTTCCCATTTTCCATAATCGCAATGTCTTTTTGAATACTTCCCACGCCAATCGTATAAATTCGAATGACTTCTTTTTTAGCCAGTTGAGTTGCGCTACTAACAGGAATAAGCCCTGTTGTATTATCTCCATCTGCAATTAAAATCATGACTCGAGAACTTTCGGGGCGCTTACGTAATTTTGTAATGGCTAATCCAATAGCATCTCCAATAGCCGTTCCATTGCCCGCAATGGTCGGCGTAATATTAGCAAGTTGTCGACGTACCGCTTGATTATCGAGGGTTAAAGGGCTTAAAACATAAGGTTGACTACCAAAAATAATTAAACCCAGTCGATCTTTTTGGCGGGCTTTAATAAATTGATCCATCACTTCTTTAACCACTTGCATTCGGGTGACTTCTTTACCATTTATTTTAAAATCAAGGGCTTCCATTGAATGCGAAGTATCAACCACCAAAAATAGATCATGACCTTGAGTGATATTTTCTTGATAAATTTGAATTTGCTGAGGTTGCATTAAAGCACAAACTAAACTTAACCATAATAAAACCAATAAAAGCCGATAAATTCTAAGAAAAGAACTGGTTTTAGCGGGATGACTATTAAAGGCTTGTTTTATATGCTCTAAATGAGGGTATAATAAGGTTGTTTGACGATAACGTTGGCTGGTTGTTTGTTTTTTTGTGACAAAAAAACGCGGTAATAACCAAGGTAAAAAAAGTAATAAAGCCATCCAAGGTGCATTAAAATGAATCATAATAAACACCGATATTTTTTACTAGTCCAATATAAACTTGCTTCAATTAAGGGAATTAAAGCAATATGACTCACCGATTTTTCAGGAGCGTAAGGTAATGTTAGTAAAAGTTTGCCTTTTTGGGTCCATAAAAATCCTTTAGGATCTTGGCTTTCTAACCATTTTAGCCAGTTGTCTCCCGCTAATCCAGCACACTGTTCACGTCCACAACGCGCCATCGCTATCCGCCTTAATAATTCTGAAAACTGTTTTGCGGTAGCAACCCCGCCCTTGTTTTTGGCTTGGAGTTTTAAGTCTTTTAATTGATAATAAGCTTCTTTATTCCAAGAACCCCGTGGATATTCCCGCCAAAAAGCACTGAGTCTAAAAATTAATAATAAACTCAATAAAATAATTATTGCCACAATGTACCAACCAATGGCAAGAGGAAAGGTACTAATGGGATCCAGTTCATAAATATCTTTAATTAAGATATTCAATGTATTACCCCTATATTATGGCAATCGTGAATGCCTTTAAAAAGGGCTTTATGAATTTCATCATCGGTATTGACTTCAATTAAGCCAACATTTAATTGAATACAATCTTTTTTTAAACGTTGGCGGCATTTTAACCATTGCGTATGATAGGCTTCTCGTCCTTTCTCATCGGTTGTGTTGACTTTAATAACGTTATTAGCCGTATCATGAAACAATAAAGTGCCCATATCAGGCAGTGTTATATCTGCAGCATCATCAATACAACAGAGGACAATGGTATGCTTTTGATGTAATTGAATTAGGTGTTTTTTTAAGTGTTGAATGGAACGATTAAAATCACTAATAATAAAAATAACACTGCCTGTATTAACCCCTTGATTTAATTTTGTTAAAACATTAATTAAATCTTGTTCATCTGCTTGTTCATGACGCTGTTGTTCTGTTAAATATTTTAATAGTTGCCATAATGAACGTCGCCCAACCGAAGGACGAAAAAATTCGGCTTTTTTTGCAAAGACAATGCCACCCACTCTATCGTGTTGATTTAATGCCGCCCAACCTAATAATGCAGCCACTTTTGCGGCTTGAACAGATTTAAAAACACCACGGGTGGCAAAATGCATATGAGCGCCTTGATCAACGCATAAAATAACATGGCGTTCGCGTTCTTCTTTGAATACCTTTAAATGGGCTTTGCCTGTGCGAGCTGTTACTTTCCAGTCCATATTACGAATATCATCTCCTGCTTGATATTCACGTACTTCTTCAAAATTAAGCCCTTGACCTTTAAATACAGAAGCATAAAGCCCTGTAAAATTGGTATTAATTAAATGGTGGGATGCCATTCCTAAAGCATGGACTTGATGACGTAATTCAAGTAATTCATCTAGATCAAAAATATCATTTTCCATTGGATTTTAAGGAATCGCAACAAAAGAAAATAAACGTTGAATCACATCATCAGGTCGAATACCTTCGGCTTCTGCTTCAAAACTTAATAAAATTCGATGACGTAAAACTTGCATGGCAACATCTTGAATATGCCCAGGAGCAACAAAACTTTCTTCTTCAAGCCATGCTTTAGCCCGTGCGGTTCGAGCAATGGCTAAAGAAGCCCGAGGCGAAGCGCCAATTCTAATCCAACGAGCTAATTCATCATCATAACGTTCAGGATTACGGGTGGCTTGAACTAAATCAACAATATAACGATTCATTTTTTGATCAGTGAAAATTTCAGCAACGGATTTTCTCATCATTTGTAATTTTTTTTGAGAAAGCGCGATCCGAGGTTTTTTACATTTCACTGTTTGTTGGTTTAAATCTAATTCTAAAATTTTTAATTCTTCAGCATGACTCGGATAATCTACAATAACTTGCATTAAAAAACGATCAAGCTGGGCTTCGGGTAATTGATAAGTCCCTTCTTGTTCAATCGGATTTTGAGTTGCAAGTACCATAAATAAAGGCGAAAGAGGATAGGTTGTTTGTCCTACTGTAATTTGACGTTCAGCCATCGCTTCTAATAAAGCAGATTGAACTTTAACGGGCGCTCGATTGATTTCATCTGCCAATAAAATATTGTGAAATAAAGGACCTTGGCGAAATTCAAACTCGGCGGTTTCTGCTCGATAAATATCCGTTCCAATTAAATCAGAAGGTAATAAATCAGGGGTAAATTGAATGCGCTGAAATTCACCCGAAATTGCTTCGGCAAGGGCGTTAACCGCCGTACTTTTTGCCAACCCTGGCATTCCCTCAATTAACATATGTCCATCACTTAATAAACAAATCAACATATTTTCAATAAGCTCATCTTGACCAATGATTCTAGATGAAATATGTTCACGAATACTTTCTAAATCTTTTGAGGGCATGCAGGTTCTCAATCTTAAAGTTTAATTAATTCTAGCATGCTTATTTTTTTAATCGTTATATTTTATTAAGAACATTCGGACTTGTCCTAATTCTTTCTTTTTATAAATAATTAAAGCGCTTGGTAGCTCAGGTAAGGCATTTTTTTTATCTTGTTCAAAATAAATAAAGCCATTTTTATTTAGTAATTGATGTTCAATAATTAACTTAAAAAGCGGCAAAATATCGGTTTGAATAAAAGGGGGATCAAGAAAAATAAGATCAAAACACTGTTTTGTGGTGTTTAACCAATCAAAAGTATTCGCTTGAATAATATGAGTTTGGGATAAGATATTCAGTTTTTTACATTGGGTTGTAATTTGTTGTTGAACCAGTGAACTGGTATCAATAAAAACAACCTGTTGAGCACCGCGAGAAAGTGCCTCAAAACCAAGCGCTCCGCTTCCTGCAAAAGCATCTAATACTTGGCTTTGATTAATATCCGCCATTAACCAATTAAATAAAACTTCTCGGCAACGGCTACCACTCGGGCGTAAACCTTCAATATTAGCAAAACTTAATAAAGTCCCTTTAAATTTTCCGCCAATAATACGAACTTTATTTTTTTGTGGATGCCGCATTTTTTCCAACAATAATCGTCACCATTTTATCTGCATGAACGCGTCGTTTAAAAGCATCTTTAACTGCTTTAACATCAATCGCATTGACTCTTTTAACAAAAGTATCTAAATAATCTAGTGGTAAATCATAAAAAGCAATCATGGCGATATATTGAGCAATTTTCCGATTACTGGCTACTTTCATGGGGAAACCGCCTGTAATATTCTTTTTAGTGGCATTTAATTTTTCAGGATCAGGTCCCTTTTTAATAAAATCAATGAGTGTTTGCTGTATCACTTGCAATGCTTCTTGAGTTTTAACCGTTTTAGTTTGAGCGCCAAAAGTATATTGTCCTTTTTCTCTCATAGGGGATAAATAACTATAAACACTATAAGAAAGCCCACGTTTTTCTCGAACTTCATCGGCTAATAGAGAAACTAAACCACTGCCACCTAACAAATGGTTACCCACATATAAAGCCATATAATCTGGATCTTCACGGTTGACTAAAACTTGTCCCATACGAATATGACTTTGAGTGGATGGAAAATGAATTTGTTTATTAACGGCTTTATTATTTAATTTTAAAACAGGCAGCGCGGCGGCATGTTCGCCTTTAGACATGGCGCTGGTGAGTTGCTCACTAATGGCTCGGGCTTGTGGGCGTTTAATGGCACCTACCATCGCAATAATGGCATTTTTACCGACATAAAATTGTTTATGGAAAGCAAAAGCATCGCTACGAGTTAGTAATGGGATGGTTTCTTTTGTTCCTGCACTGCGATGACCATAAGGATGATTTTGGTAAATATTTTCGCTGTAAATACGACTGGCAATGGCGCTGGGACTTTGTTGTTCCCGTCTTAATCCAATGGTCATATTTTGAATTTGACGTTCAAAATCTTTTTTGGGAAATTTAGGATGATTAATCACCGCTTCCATTGTTTCTAAACTGGTTTTAAGGGCTTCTTTTTCAGTCAAAGTTCTTAAGGTAATCCATGCCATATCTTTTGCTGAAGTGGATCCTAAATTAGAACCTACTGCGGCGAGGCGTTCGGCAATATCATCTGCGGACCATTTTCCCGCCCCTTCAGTTAATAAATCACTGGTCACTAAAGCCACCCCATATTTTTTGCCATCACGGGCGCTTCCCGCATCAAACACAACTCGAATGTCTAGCATCGGTATTTCAGGTGCTTCAACAAATAACACTTTAGTGCCATTTTTGGTTAACCATGATTGAATTTTAGGCGTTGCATGGGCATTTTGAATGAGTAAAATAAAACTAAGTAACAGACTTAACGGTAAAAAATAGCGAGAATAAGACATTATTTTGTTCCTTTGTTTTGTTTTTCAATTTTTTGGGGAATTAGTTTCGCAATGGTCAGTCGATCTTCAGTTAAATATTTTTTAGCGACTTGTTGAATTTGTTCAGGTGTGACTTTTTTAAGTTCACTGACATAAGTCTCTAATAAATGAAAATCTAATCCAACACTTTCTAACATGCCAATTTGGGTGGCTTGTTGGTAAACCGAATCTTGTTCAAAAATAATACTGGCAACCACTTGACTAATAATGCGTTTAAGTTCTTCTTTTTCAACAAGCTTTTGTTTTATTTTATTAATTTCTGATAGAAAAGCAGTTTCTAATTCTTGCATGGTATGTTTATCAGTGGGCGTGCCATCTAAAGTAAATAAACTAGAAAGGCGAGAAAATAGACTATAGCCCGCATCCGCAGATGCCGCAATGCGTTGTCCTCGAACTAAATCTTTATTAAAACGGGCGCTATTTCCGCCATCTAGAACAGCCGCTAAGATTTCAAGTGCATAAGCTTCCCATGGTTCTTTTGCTGTTGCTAAAGTGGGTACTTTATATCCCATTAATAGATAAGGTTGCTTTGCGGGGCGTTTAATATCTAAACGAACAAGCCCTTGTTGCCTGACTTCAATTGCGGGTTTAGGGGCGGTAAAAGGTTGGGGTTTTAACTCACCAAAATATTGTTGAGCCAATTTATAAACTTGTTGAGCATTAACATCTCCAACCACTACGACAGTAGCATTGTTAGGCGCATACCAACGTTTATACCAAACTGCTAAATCAGTGAGTTTCAAATGATCTAGATCATTCATCCAACCAATAACGGGATGTCGATAAGGTAAGGTGCGATAAGCCGTGGCATAAAATTGTTCAAGCGCATAAGCCGTTGGTTTATCTTCGGTTCTTAAACGTCGTTCCTCTTTAACCACATTAAGTTCTTTAATAAACTCACTTTCTTTAAGCTGTAAATAACGCATTCTATCCGCTTCAAGCTCAAACGAAATTGCCAATCGGTCAGCGGACATGGTTTGGAAATAAGCCGTATAATCACGACTGGTAAAAGCATTTTCTTGCCCGCCATTGGCAGCAATAATTTTGGAAAATTCATTGGCTTTTAATTTTTTAGTGCCTTTAAACATCATGTGTTCTAAAACATGGGAAACACCTGTGATGCCTTCATGTTCATAACTTGAACCCACTTTATACCAAACTTGAGTGGTCATAATGGGGGCGCGGTGATCTTCTTTAACAATCAACTTAAGCCCATTTTCAAGTGAAAAAGTGGTGGTTAATGATTCAGCAAAAAGCAAACTGGGTAAAAACAAAAAAGGGACTAATAATCGTTTTATCATTTTCTTTTCTATCTTCCTAAATTAGTTGTTAAGATACAG
>Ga0256847_1000223_pt1 | contig 39127 bp, 42 predicted proteins | sample TeddybearmetaG_FD_189099 | JGI IMG/M metagenome (GOLD analysis project Ga0256847, IMG submission 189099) | Hydrothermal vent microbial communities from East Pacific Rise, Pacific Ocean - Teddybear | ecosystem: Environmental > Aquatic > Marine > Hydrothermal vents | place: Pacific Ocean: East...
ATTTACCTAAAAACTACCTTTTACAAAATCTTAAAAAACTACTAATCAATGTTTTACATTTTTACAAATTATGGGTGCCGAACTCATAACCCGAAGGTCACTGGTTCGAGTCCAGTTCCCGCTACTAGAGAAATCAAGCCTTCACAGAAATGTGAAGGCTTTTTTAATTCAATGGGTACAGAATAGGTACAGAATGAAGTGTATTTATTTAGTGTTTTCTGAAACCATTTGATCGCTTGTTGAATTGGAAATAACTCATTTTAGAGTTATTCTACTTCAACAATGCCACGATAAAAAGCTATCTCATTTAAAAAGATAGCTTTTTATATTTGGTATCATAATAGAATTAACGTCCAAAATCGTCCTTGTCTCGGTCAATACTTTTCTGTTGTGCTTTGTCGAGCAAATGAATACGTGATTTGTTTCGTGCTTCTAGTCCAGCCATAAATCCCGCCATTTTGGCTTTCATTATGTGGTTGTTATTTGAGTTTTTCCGCATTGAAGCATACTGCTGTTTGAGTTTGTCTAAATTTGTTTTAGGTGCAAAAACCGCTAACAAATAGGCTTCGTCATAATAATCTTTGTATTCTTTCTTCTTAGGAAATAGCCAACTCATAATCTCGCGGGATTTTAACGTTCGTGTTCGTTTTGTTCCCTATTTTTTTCTTGCTCGGCGATTTGTTTCAACTTGGCTCGGCGTTGTTCTAATTTATTTTGAGGCGACAAAAAAAGCTCTTTATCTTTTTCAAACTGTTCTTTCCCTTTGATAAACCCTTTTAAATAATCAATATGATGATTGAATGTTAGTATATGTTCACTTATTTTTAAACTTTTCCCTGCTAAAACATAGCCGTGATTAAACCCTTTTATTTCCAATAATTCTTCTTGCGTATAGTTCATAATTACTCATTTATCTAATTAAAATTCAATGACATTGTTTTCCAATAACTCTAGCAAACTCGGACGATAATACAGAATCACTTTTCGCGAAAGCTGACTAAAGCGGATGCGATTTTCGTCCCGGTACTTCTGTAACGTCGTTTTACTGGAAATTTTCAAGATTGACATTGCCTTTACTGAATCAACCCACAATTCTTCCTGTTGTTCTTGGTCTTTGACAATATCAATGACCTCCTGAATAAGGTTATAATACGCCTCTGTTTCAAGGCAAATGACATCTAACTTCATCTTTGATTATTTTTGTAATGTTATTTTAAATGATCTAATGCGATAACGACTCCCCTGATTAACACAATAAAAACTTGTCTGACAATCCACCATACTCCTTTGAGTATCCACCAAATAATCTTAAAAGATCCACGAAAAATAATACCAATGATACTCGTCGTACCAGCAAAATCCCTTCTCCTAAATAACCAAGAAATTCCTTTTCTTATGGGTAAACGTGGGCGCATTTTGCGAAAGAAAACGAAAAAGAAAATTAGTATGACCAAAATTTCAATCATCTAGCTCGTCTTTTGAGGGTTCGATTTTGGTAAAAGGCTTTCACATTTTTTAGATGAATTGGTTTATGATTGCCTGAAATAAACAAGCATTCATCCGCTTTCATCGTGCGTACTTCATCAGGTGTTAATAGTGGGCGTGATACCCGAGAAAGTGGCTGATTTGGCTTAAAAATGCCTTTATCGGAATAACTCTCCGTACTTTGTCCGAGCATATCTGAGACAATCTTAGCCGATTGGTGGCTCAGTCCGCCATAAAAAAGTTTATTGGTACAGTTCTCAAAAATGATTTTCGCTTTATCTAAACCATAGCTACTGACTAGCTGTTCGTATGATTGGAGAATAATAGAAATATGACAACGTTTCTTACGGTTTACCGATATTATGGTGTCAAAATCTGCTATAGGAGAATAGGCATTAAATTCATCACAGAACATAAAAATATCGTTGCCGTCACTAGCGGTAAGGATTTTCTCAAAAAGCTGGCGAAAAAACAAGCTCCAAAACCCTTTATAGTAGGGTATTTTATGCTCTTCTTGAATAAGGAATAATGCAATACGCTTATGCCGTAAATCTGCTAGATTAAAGGAATCGGTTGTCGAACAAATTTGCTTCAAGATTTCGTCAGAATAGATGTAAAGGGCAGATTTTACCGTGGCAATTATTGATTGTTTTACCTTGATAGAATTGGATAAAAAACTGGTGTATTCTTCAAAATCTTCTTCGTTCAGGGCAATTTCCATCAATGAATTGACTTCCTCTTGGGAATGGATGAATTTATTGATGATACGATTTACAAAGGCTAGGTTTTGATTTTCTCGCGGGATTTCGGCAACTACAGCGAGAATGACAAGGGTTAAAATGGAGATAGCAGATTCTGTCCAAAATTGATCGTTATTACTATCTGCGTATACCGCATTTACCAATGACTTTGCGGCAATACGAGCCGTACTTTTGTTATGCACTTCACATAAAGGGTTGAAAGTTGCTCCATTTAATTCGGTTAAATCGACTTTAACGACATTAAATTTTTGTTTTTTATGTAACCATTTAGCAGATAAACGATGGATTTCTCCCGCAGGGTCAAATATGACAAGACTGGATTTTTTTGACCACTCGCGAAGAACGTTATTGAGGATATATTTCGTGGTTTTTCCTGCACCTGTGGGTGAGATAAGGCACAAATTTTTGAAGCTCGTATCGCGATCTAATTTCAAATTATTTGCGATATATATACCATCAAAAGATTTTCGTAAAACCCTCCGCTCGTCCCAAAATCCCGCGAATTTTGCCGAACCGTGTGAGGTCGAATGCTTACTGTCGAAAAAGTAGTCGGAGAATTTTTTATCTCTACTCATTTATTTTGGGTTTAAAAGGTCTATTTATCGTTCTAAGGATTGGTTATGCTCGTTATCACGGCTTCTATGTTGTTGTTTTTCTAGTTCGTGCAGACGTACGTCTCTTGTGAGGTTTTCAATATTGAGTGCCAATCGCTTAAAGCGAAATTTTTTATTGGTGTTTGTGATAATTCCTGTTGGAGTTTCTGAATTCCCTCGATAATACACCGATAATATTTTTTCTCTATTGATAGCTTTGATAAAGCCATGTTTTTGAGGAAATTTTTTGGCAATGGTTAACAGTTGGTTTCTGACGGTTTCTAATTGACTTATTTTTTCGCGACTTTTTGTTCGAAAACTTCCATTGGTCTCACGCATTGCTTCAGGAAGCGGAATACCTAAGTTAGATTTCCGCGATTTTTCTAGGTCAGGCAGATATAAAATTGACTGCTTTAATTGAGGGTGTTTCTCACGCTGATACTCATTCATTTCAATTTGTATTTCCTTTAAACGAGCTTTGGTAATTCGCGTACTACGACCAGAATTGAGTAGAGAGGCTGATTGTGCTATGTGTAAATGAATTGCTTCCTTATCATAATGAGGGCGACAAAAGATGAGGCTGTTTTCGCCATTAATTAGATTGGAAAATTTTCGCCCAAAATCTGAAAGCATTACATTATTGATGAGATGTTGTTCTTTTGTATGCCACGACATCACAATATGAACTACTCCGTTACGCTTCCCTTTTCCTTTCTGAATAAGCGAATTATTTCGCTCAAAATCATCGGCAATATCTTTGGTCGTATTTCCAGAAGTATTGTAACGCAGTATGAAATGAGGCTCATTTTCAAACGACTCCCTTCCCTCATTAATGTAAGTCATAAGCTGGTGCAAGTCTGGTCGTGAAAGCGGTCTAGACATCATCTTTATAAGCATTAGTGATTAGATTAATTGGTTTGAAAATTATTTTTGGTTTTTGATAGAATGCATTGAGTGTACTTTCCATATGATTGCATTCAGCGACAAGTGAGTTTAAACTCTCTTGATAGATTACTTTGTTTCTATGACAGCCGTAAATAATTTGATTAATGTTATTTGAGCTTTTCCGAATCAAATATTTTGTTTCTTCTAAGTCTTGGGAAACGGGCAAATAGACCTTACTGTGCACGAAACTCAAGACGGCTTTTCGCATAAATGATGTTGGTTTATCGTCGTAAGAATCCGCTATTTTTTTAATCATTTCATACTCAGTTGATGCGAGTTGAATTTCAACTCGTTTTATCTGTTTTTTTCTTTCTTTTTGATATTCTCGCTGATAATGTTTTCGATATTCTTCGCGTATAAGCGTCCATTCCTCGGGTGTTTTTGTGCCGAAGAAACCAATGTGTGCGAGGTATTGAGAAAAGGTCATCATTGTAAGAATGGTTAAAAGATCCAGTATTAATGGACGTAAAATGTCATAAAATTTTGGACGAAGTACTATAGCATAAAAGTCCCTCATCAAGAAATATTTTAAAGAGTTGTATATAAATATTTAAAAACTATTTTTTTAAATAGACTTTAATAAGTAGCTGTGCTATAATGAGTTGTAATCTATAACCCCATTACAATGAAAAAAAAAACAACACTTACGGGAATGCCATTTCCAGAAAGTGAATACCAGAATCACCACTTACCTAAAAATAGTGAAGGGGAAGATTCAACAGTCATAGAGGTAGGGTTACTAGAAAAAGCCAAAATCGACAAGGTTCTAAAACCAAAGGATCGATTTATTGTATTAGAGCCCATAAGTGAGCTTGCAAAAGAAAAAGGATATACCATAAAAATCCCCAAGGAGAATATTTCGTTGTCCTTAGATTCTGAAGAATCAGAAAACGACAGAATATTTTCTGATAAAGAAAAGGCTATTTGGGAAGCGTACTGTATCTTTCTCATTGATGAGTTGAAAGGTGGCTTATCTATCAATAAAGCTTTAATAAAACTTTTGAAAGAATCTGTAAAAAAATATGGCAATGACATTAAAGGGGCTGATGTCAGGGTAATAAAAATACTTTTAATGAGTACCAATCCTTGCATAAAAGAAAATTTGGATTAATTGATACGTTCCAAAACATTTATCAACCACTGTGTACCACCTGATCGTGTCATCTGAGCGGATGTGGAAATGGTTTTAATGAGACCTATGCTATTTGGTACTCTAAAACCATGTCTTCCATTATTACAGTTAAATGACCATTGAGTAATGATGGATTGTACATAACATCCATCACAATACATTTCTGCTTGTTCGGTTAAATACATTTGCCCCCTTTTTTGACAGTCATGTTTCCAATATCCAGATGGGGTATTATACCCCTCTGCATCACATACAGGGCATTTCATATAAAGAGCTATTTTGGTCATTGATTAAGAAGTTTATATTCATGAATATGCTGCACTAGTTGCCCTATTCCTAGCTTTTCTGTAGCAAATATTTTTTTCATTGTTTCAACAGGATGTTTTATATTATTCTTTTGCAATAGAAGTTTTAAGGTCTCATTGTTAAGGGATACATCTGTAGAAATAATAGTTCCAAAGCATCCTGATGTTTTTAACTCTTCAAAAATATTTTCTTCCTCACAGGCTACTACTAGTAAACATGTTCTTTGACTGGATATACCATCTAAAAAAGCCCAGGTTTTCTTGAAGTCTTGACCCCAACCTTTAAAAAATAATAAAGAAGGAAAAACTTGAATAGCTTTCTTAACTTGAGTTTGAACCGGATAAGATTCATTATCAGGGTCAATATCAAAAAGCTGATACTCAAATTTATTAGCGAATGAACGAATCAAAGTGTCTTTACCAGACGAAGGTCTACCTAAAACAAGAATGTTGAGCTTGGTTGATCTGTATTTAATAAAATCACTTCCTCGAAGTTTTTCAACTAATTTCTGTAATTCTAACAGGTCTTTCTTTTGATTATCTAAGCCTATAATATCTTCCCAATCAACGGTATATTTGGACGGATTCATTCTTTTCATAGTAGGGACAACATATTTCAGAGCATGTTCAAAATCTTTTGATTTTAATTGAGGGTCAGAATTTTTGGATAATTGCATTTTATTCCTACCATCAAAACGCACTTGATTTCTAATGTTATTTATGACTGCGGTACGATATAGTGCATAAATATCTGCTCCTGTAAACCCATTGGTCATGTCCCCCAAATAGTTTAGGTAGGATTCATCAATACCAATAATTTCTTTCTTATTGAGATCAATATATTTCTTTAAAATATCTATACGCTGTTCTAAAGTAGGCAAAGCAATTTCAAATTCTAATCCAAAACGACCAGGTCTTCGCAAAGCAGTGTCTATGCTATCAATTCTATTAGTAGCTCCAATAACCAGTACATTAGACTTTGAAGAAATCCCATCCATTACATTGAGTAAAGCAGAAACCAAAGTAATTGAATGTTCTGCGGTAGCATTATCTCTAGAGGAAGCAATGGAATCAATTTCGTCAATGAACACTATACTATTGTCGTAACGTGAAGCTTTTGAAAAAATTTCTTTAAGTTTCTTTTCAGGATCTCCGACAAACTTCGACAATATTTCCGGACCTTGAATCGAGAAAAATCTTGCGCCAAAAGAGTTTGATAAAGCTCGTGCAATCATAGTCTTTCCATTCCCAGGAGGGCCATAAAGTAGAATCCCTTTAGGGCGTTGGATTTCATATTTTTCAAATAATTCGGGATAAGCTAATGGTATTTGAACCAGCTCTCTCAGTCGTTGTATAGTAGGGTTTAGCCCTCCTATTTTGTTAAAATCAACTACTTTTTGCTTATTTTCTGGCAATCCTTCAAAATGAATCTTAGTTTTTCCTGTTATCCGATAACTTCCCTTTATCTCGTCATCTACCTTAATCCGTTTTCCTTTTAGGGGCTCGTAATTTGGATTAAAGTATATCCAAAGGTGTTGAAATCCATTAATAACATCATAATTAGTGGCTATAGAATTTTTGGCAAACTCTACATCATCTTCTGACCAAAACTCAACATCTTTTTCATTTAACTGAATAATCACTTCATTTGCAACAGGTAAATCCTCTAGTTCAGCAGGTTCAACTGAAATATTAAATCCATTATATATTTCAGGTGCTAAAAGTTCTTTAGGTATCAGTAATTGATTATCTACACAAGAACTATTTGATTCAGTAAGCTCTTGGACGTATTCATATATTATAAACCGTTCTAAGGAATTGTTGGAAATAACTTTAATAAAGCCCCGATTTTCACCAGCCTTAAATAGTTGCTGAAATTTTTGCTCATTTAGCCACAAACAGGAAGATTGTGGAATGAATACAGTAAAATCGTCTATTATTTTGAGTTCTAAATTCATCATTTTAATTAAAAATCACCTAGATTTTGCAATACTTTAATCAACCATTCTGTACCCCCAGTTTCAACCATTTGACCTGCCACACTGATTTGGTGTGTAAAAATTATAGAACTTGCTTTAACAAATCTGTTGCCTCTGGAATCAACAGGATGGTTTGGACTAGGACAGCTATAAGCCCATTTGCCAACATGCTCGTAAGCATCATGGTGAGAGCATTCGTAATAGGCATTTTCTCCTAGTGCAATTGATCCGCCACATGCGTTATGCATCCAACGAGAAGTAGGTCCCATTTGATCTGTTTCTTCATAACAAACTGGACATGCAATATTTAATTCAACAAAGAGCATTCCCTCTTTTTTATATGTTTTTAGTGCCATTTTTATTTTTGTTTTAGTTCAATAGAAAAGTTCAATAAATCGTGAAGATGTTCAGGAAAGTGTTTTTTGATTAACTCTGTAAAAAGATAAATCGCCAACTTATTCTCAAAACTGAACGACATGGCTAGAAACAATCGTTTCACTCCTTGTAATACATCACCTCTTATATGATGAGTGAGTATCTCATTATCACTTTCCTGAAGACCTTCTTCTTCAATATCGGTCATACGCTTTTGTGATTCATGATGACCTAGAATCAACGCTTTCATTCCACTTTCAATAGCTTGTACTTTAGCATGATCGCTTTTTTCTGACAAATCCTGAACCTCAATGACATACTCCTTAATAACTTCCCTCACTTGAGTAGCGTTTTCTGCCCTCTCATTGAGAATAGTAGCCAGTACTAAAAAGTATTTGTCAACATCATCAATTTCAATTGCAGTATGACGTCCTCCATACCAAGAAAATAGATCATTAAAAAAGAATTTAATGAGTTGAGAATAATCCTCAGTATTCTTCTTAGCATCGGCAACACTTCTAAATAAAGCAAGGCATTGGAGTTCCAATTCCAAGTAATAGTCCTTATTTGTATTAATTTGTTCATTATTATGATAATCTCTGTCTCCTCCAGATGCTGTTTGTTTTATCTCAATCTCATTACTTTTTTGAGAGAGTTTAAAATGCTCCAATCGTTCTAATGCAATAATGACATTGTTAAAAATATCATCATACATTTTAAGCCTGACTTGTAGTTTTATTTGCTCTTGTTTTGGTTTCATTTTATTCGTTTTTACGTTGTTCGTCTATATCATCTTTTAAAGGTTCTTCTTTAGGAGTCTCTATATTTTTATTTAACTGAAAAGCTTCAAAAATGTTTTGAAGTTGCAAGAGATAAGCAAGTGTTTCATCTTTACCACAGATTTGAGTAATCATAGACACTGCAAATACGTAATCTATCTTTTTAAACCCTTCTGCTTGTTCAAGATGAAATTCAAAAGTATCTTCATTGACATACCATGTATTGATTTTGCCAATTTTTTCCTGATTAGGACAAGAAATATTCCATGTTTGAACATTAACTTCTAGTTCATCAGTACTTCCAGAATAGGACCAGTCTTTAGGAATTAATTCCTGCGGAGAGTTAATATTGTTAATAAACTCTGGGCTCTCAAATTTTAATTTATGGACGCTCATAATTATTGGATTAGTTATTTAAAAAAAATACCGATAACATAAAAAAGAAGTATTTAGACTTATATACAATGTGTATGTTTTTTAGGAAAAATAACATTACAAAGATGTGATTCAAAAGAGTGTCAATCAACACGTAATTACGTGGTTTTGATTATATTGATTCATGACTTAAAGACACTTGTACTATCTTCGTGCTATGCTTCTGAAAAGAAATCTTATCGTAATCATATGGTGTCTGGCACTATGTAAGTCGGCAATGCTTGGTTCACAAAATCAGGAGATTGATATGATTCAACTCCAAGAACAAATTACTCAAACTAAAGATGTGGAAAGAAAAGGAGTGCTTTTGGAACAATACATTTCGATGGCAGAGCAGCAGCAAGGTCGAGAGCAGATCGTTGATGCTCTATTGGATAATGGAAGGCATTATTTTCAGCAAAGGAAGTATGAAAAAGCTACTGCTTTTTATGAGCGAGTTATTGCCATGAATCTCTGTACGATGGAGACTGCTCACGCCTATAATAATCTAGGATTGATTGAAAGAATGCAAGGGAAATACCATAATGCTCAGGGGTATTTTACCGATGCCATTACGTATTACGAGCAATTTGGAAATTCAAGATCGATAGCACATACTTTAATTAATGCTGCACAAGTGTCCCGTCTTATGGGAGATTTTGAAAAGGAGATCAACGAGCTCTATGAAGCCTTACCTATTGTCGACACCTTAAATGATCCCGCCTTAAAGGCAACTTTGTACTATTCCTTATCTATCGCCTTGCGAAATATGGAATCGTACGAAGAAGCGGTAGATTATCAAAAACAAGCTCTTGCTATAAGAAAAGATTTAAACGATCGCAAGGGGGTGGCAGCTTCTTATAGCACTTTAGGAAATATCTATCGAGAATGGGAAGATTACGCTGCAGCCATACCTTATTTTAGGAAAGCTATTGGTATTAAAGATTCGCTAAACCTGCGGCAATCTTTAGGGGTAAGTTATCATGGTTTGGGTTCTACATATACGGGTGTCCAAAAGTGGGATAGTGCTTGGTACTACTACCGTAAGGCCTTCGAGATCAAAAAGGCAGTCTCAGATCAAAGAGGATTGGCAGAAACGTCAAAAGAACTGGCTCGTGTAGCCCTAGTACAAAAACAGATGGATTCGGCTGAGTATTATCTAAAATATACAGATGATTGGCTAAATAATTCCGAGGATTTGGTAATGCGACTGAGGACGACCAATATCAAAAAAGATTATTTTGTGCAATTAGGACAAACTGATAGTGCTCTCCATTATGGAGAGAAATATGTTGAATACTACAAGGAATTTTTGATCAATAAGCAAGGGAGTGTAGTTAAAGAACTAGAACTTAAATATGAAGAAAACAAAGATTTGATTAACGTCCTCAAACAAGAGCAAGAGCAGTTTAAACAAGTGGCTGCTCTAAAGGATATCAAGATTAAATACCGCAATCTGGGATTGCTACTGGCATTTTTTGTGATTGTATCTCTTGTTGTTTTGTTTTTCTGGTATCGCTCCCGAGCGTCTTTACTACAGATACAAGCACATCAGCAAGGACAAGAAGTGTTTCGCAAGCAGGTAGCAATGGTATTGCATGATGAAGTAGCCAATAAGATATCTGGCTTACGGTTAAAAATAGTTGTTTTAGAAAATGGTACAGCTATAGGAGAGAAACGAATTTCTGATGAATTGAGCTTACTGTATGAAAAAATAAGACAACTTTCTCACGAGTTAGCTCCCGTAACTCATCAAATCCAAAATCAGTGTATAATTGAAGCATTTGGACATTTATTTAGCGATATGCAGCGCTACCGTACTATTAGTATTGATGTTCAAGGCTTGGGAGATAGTAGCCTTAAAGGACTAAAGAAAGAGTATCAAGCTGTGCTATATTCTATCGTAGAGGAATTGTTGATTAATATATCTAAACACGCCAGAAGTCAAAAGGTAACAGTTAATTTTTCAGAAGATAAGACTTCTTATTGTGTGGTGGTTCGGGATTATGGTATTGGATTACCCAAGATGAATCATCGCGGGATGGGCTTAAAAAATATCACTGCTAATACACAGCTATTAAGAGGGGATTTTAAAATGACAAATACACAACCTGGATGCAGTGCCAAAGTTTGTTTTCCAAAATATATAAACCGCCAACGATGAAAGAAACTATTACGATACTTGCTATTGATGATGAACCGTTGATCCTAGAAGGACTAAGGGGTGTGCTACATAAAACTTTCCCAGAGAATAAGTTTTATGTTGCTAGGAATTTCAAAATAGCTCAAATGCTTCTACAAGAGCATTCTATTGATTTGGTGCTTCTCGATTTAGATTTAAATGTTTCAGAGCAAAATGGACTGGATATAGCTCCATACCTACGGGAACATTACCCAAAAGCAAAAATCATTGTGATTACAGTGAATGTAAAGATCGACTATGTAGAGCAACTTTTTGATAATGGACTCGTTGATGGGTATTTGGATAAAAATTTTCAACTGGATATTCTTAGTCAAGCTATTGAGCAAGTAATGCAGGGCAAGACTTATTTGTCGGAAGAGTTACAAGCTACTATAGAGCGAGGGCGTTTCTATACGCTTAGTAATCGAGAACGGGAAGTTATTGAACTATTGACCAAAGGGCTGACCAAAAAACAGATTGGGTATCATTTGAATTTGTCTCCCCATTCCATAGATTCTCACGTAAGAAAATTGTTTGAAAAGCTGAAAGTCAATACCACTCAGGAATTGGTGGGTAAGTATGTGCAATATTGCACGGCAACAACGGAAAACCCGAATCGCAAGTTATAGGAATAAAACAAAAAGCCTTAATGCTGTAGCATTAAGGCCTAAATTCCTAGGTTTACCGGTTAAGGGTCATTTCACGGATGAATCATTGATTAGCTTCCAGCTATAATGATTACTGTATCATCCTCAGAAGGAGGACAATCTCCGGGTTCACATTCACGTGTTTGCGTAGGATTAATCTTGTCCAAATATGATTTATAATTAGTATCACTTTTAAACACAATTAATGAACTTAAAATAAGTAATCGATAAAAAAACTCTGTTGACATATTATTTGAATTGAATACTTCCTTTCAAAACAAGGGCCCTTATGTACGTACAATTCTATCCAGTCAGTAAGTTTAAATTAAGGGAGGACTATCCTTCCCTTTATGGTGTAAAAGTCAAAAAAATACTTGTATAAGAATGGTATGACAAGGTCGACCTAGGTCGGTCTAGATTGACCTAAAACTTAAATAATAGAGAGAATATGAGAACACATTTAATAACAGAAGTAGAATTACCTGCTTACAAACTTTTAATAGAAAAAATAAAAGAGATTTCTAAATTACCTGATAATTATTCGAAGTCAGATTACTATCAAAGTTTAGTTACAGGTGTACAAGCATATGGTTTTGAAATTGGCAAGGGAGTGATAAAAAAATCATTGCGTCTTCTTTATGATTTTAATTTTGTTTACACTCCAGAAAGAAAAACTGCCGATGCTTTTACAGCATATTTCTATGATATTCCTTTGGGTGATAATGATTTTAAGAATTTTAAATATTTTCAAGTTGATTGTAAAGAGGAAATAGAGAAATATAATAGTGACTCTCATATTGAAAGAGATGATACAGTTTCAGTCGATCTGACAGATATAGATTCAATTTATCCAGATTTTCCAGAAGAGCATAAATCTGATCCTGAAGTGTCTATACTTCTTGAATCAGTAGCATATCATAATTCTAAAAATAAATCACATCACCCATTAATTGCACATAAAGATCAATTAGATATTCCATCCCGATGGGAAAATTGGGCATTTTCTATAGTAGTACTTCTTAGAAATTCTATAAAAATCAGACGTTTATTTATTGAAGATAAACCCCACTTTCAATTACAAATTGATTTAGAGAAAGAAAACTATGGTATTTATAACAATAGGGGAAAGCGATTTTTAAATGAGAGATTTAATAGAAAACCTTTAGAGACAAATTTAAAGTTGTTATCAGATAGCATACAATCATTTCTAAAAACTACGGATGGTCCAGAGATTTTGGAAAAGCGTATTCTACCACTTCGCTGGGCATCAGGAGGAGCATTACCTGTTGCTAAATATAAAAAGAGAAAATGGGTTGTATTATCTTTTAGAGACATTGCTCCGATAGGTTGGAATATAGCTAATGGAGCGTCTGAAAACTCATCCGAGAGAGAAAACATTAATAAAATTATTTTTCGCGAATTTGCAGAAGAAATCTGTGTTTTCTCCTCTAATCCATACAGCCAGATTGATCCCTTTATTGTCCAAAAGCGCTTTTATAAATCCGATTTGGTCAGTCAAGACCCTCTTAAAAGTCAAAAATACTATGATAAGCAGCATAGATTACGAATACAACAAGATAGTTTACAAATTCACTTCACAGATGAAGTTAACGACAGAATTAGAGTACGTAGCTTAGAAACTCCTTTTAGCCTTAAAGTAGGAGGGAATACTACAGAAGACGTCTTGTTTAGCATCAATCCTTATGAATTTGGAGCTGAGATTATAAGGGTATTAACTTTCAATTTAGCTGATAGGGACTACATATTGGATGGAGAAATGCATGAAAGTGAAACTTTTCTTTTGAGAAGGCCAACAATGCTTTTATCTGTTGAATTTCTTAAAGAACTTTATAAAAGTGAGAAAAGTCTAGGCAATTTTGTAATGGATAAAGATTGTTACGAGGGTAAACGTTTAGATAAAATCCCAAAAGAAGATTTCATTATTTTTAATGCAGATATTGCCGCAAAAAAGAAAAGAGTATCGCAGATTAAAGATTCTGACTCTTTAGAAAAACAGTTTTATGAAGAATGGTTGTCTAAATATGAAAGTACTTTTTCTAAAATTGTCGATGAGAATGGTAGATCATTTACTAGTATCACAGCTAAGAACAAATGGCTTGATATGTTATGTCCCGTTACTTGGAAAAGTATAGAAATGGCTATTGAACACGGTATTTTAGAATAACTAGTACTATGGAAGCTATTTTGCTTCCCATAGTACCCTAGCAGTTTCTTCAAAGGCAAACCACGCTAAATGATTTTTTATTTGATGCGGTATTGCCATTGGCTGACCGATTGCTTCCTCATATTCTGTTTTAAGCCAAATAATGTCTTCATAGTACTGGTCAAAGAAAATTTCAGTATCTCGATAATAAATGAGTGAGCCAACCATACCAGAAATGCAACCGTGATTCCGTAGGTTTTCAAAAAACAGTATTACGTTGTCATCTCCGAATGCTAGGGCTTCTTTAGCAACTTCTTTTTCTAAAGAATTCTGTGCAGATTCTGCGATTTCTTGCAGTTTTTGGATAAATGCCGAAAGATTGTGTTTGTTGCTCATTGTAAAAAGAGGTTAAAAATTAAATATGCCCTTTCCCTATGAAGCCATAGACCAAACTGGCAAGGAGGAACTCGCAGAGGCAAATCCTTGTTCCAGTTTGAGTCTGCTTCATATTTTTGCAGATTTTTATTTTTTCTCTTTTCGCAATATCTACACGCTTTTCCGTCTCATTTCTTGCAAATAATCACGTTAATTTTTGGTTGATTCAAAATTCCCCCTCATCGGCAAAAGAATAATAATCGTCTTTAGTCAAAATGATATGATCTAGGAGTTTGATATCCATTAGACTGGCAGCTTGTTTTATTTTTCTGGTAAGTTCTTTATCTGCCTGCGAAGGTTTAGTATTGGAACTGGGATGATTGTGGGCAATAATCATAGCGACAGCTCCGCAATGTAAGGCTGCAACTAAAATCAACCGAATATCTGCTAATGTGCCAGTGATACCGCCCTGACTATGTGGGTATAGCCCAATTACTTGATTGTAATTATTTAGGTACAGTATTTTGAACTGTTCTTGTAATTCTAGAGTATCGTAATTCCAGAGTGCTCTTAGGATTTCAGCCGCTTGTCGGCTGTCCAGTATTTTAAGCCTGTCTTGAGGAGAGACCTCTTTATTATACTGGAGTTTGATTTCAGCAATTGGAATCTGTTTCAGGACTTTGGTTCTGAATTGAGCTTTTAGTTCCTCTTTGGTAGGCTCAAAGGGTTTTTGAAGAAAATCTGATGATGGTTGTTTGGGAGTATTCATTTATAAAAGGGAAGAAAGTAAAAAAGGTCATTAGGAGTAGAATTTATTACGCTTTGTAAATCTTGGAAACGTAAACAAATAGTGTCTATTCCATTTGAAGATTTTGAGGTTTTTTTTGAGTTTCTTGTTTAGGTTTGCTTTTTTTTGGTAATGAGCACACACTTTTTTGTACCATTTCCTGTAAATACTCGCGATATTTCATACGTCCAATACGCTCTTGTTTTAAAATTTCAGCACGAATGCGGTACAGTTCTCCGATATTCCCTACGATGCAATAAGGGTCAATGGTATGTTTTTCACAGAGATATTTGACCATAATCGAGTTATGGCGAAGTTCTCGTAAATCGAACTTGGCACCTTTGCCAATATCGAATTGGTGAAACTGGGAAATAAGACGGTGGTTAGCCTTGATAATGTGTTCCATAATATAATGGTTAGGAAATAGAAAAAGCCCTTTCGTGAGAAAGAACATTTAGTAAGAAATATGTAACACATATCATTTAAATTTCCTTGAAAAGCGGGTTGCTTAAAAATACTTTTATAGAGCAGTAGTAAACGCTTAAAAGAGTTATACACATTCCTTTGGAGTGTGGTATAACTGTTCTCCGTCATTTTTATTTACTAGCCCTTTTAAATGCCCCAATGGAAAGAACAAGACGTCACCGACTTTCAGAAACTCTACCTCAAACATTACGGTAAAAAAATCAACCAAACCGAAGCCGACATCAAAATTACCGCTCTAGTGGAACTACTCGCCCTCACGATAGAAGAAATGAATATGAATAAATCACGGGATTCTAGGAAAAATACCCCATACGAGAATCTATCCGAACCCGATTGATTTGAAATCACCTTCTTTTTTATATATGCTAACCAAACCAAATGAACTGTTTCCTTTATTGCCGTAAATCCAGCGAAGATAAGCACCGCCAGGTGCAATCCATTGGCGACCAGAAAAAAATAATGACAGATCTAGCCAAAACACGAGGACTAAAAATCCGCGAAATATTTGTCGATGAAAAATCTGCAGGAAAACCTTATCAACGCTCGGCGTTTGAGGAAATGATAAAACGCATTCATAATGGCGAAGCCAGTATTATATTAAGTTGGAAAATTGATAGACTTTCTCGAAATCCTATCGAAAACGGTCAATTATCGTGGCTACTTCAACAAGGAACTATCAAAGAAATTATCACTTCTGACCGTTCGTATTTGCCACAGGATAACGTTTTGCTTTTTATGGTTGAGGGCGCAATGGCAAATCAGTATTTGAGGGATTTAAGTGCCAATGTCAAACGAGGAATGCAAAGTAAAGTAGAACGAGGCATTTTCCCAGCTTCTGCTCCATTAGGTTATCGCAATCACGGCGACAAAAAAGGCGAAAGAACGATTATCCCTGACCCTTTTTATTTTCCACTTATCAAACGCCTCTGGAAGTTATTGGTAACAGAACAATATCAGCTTGCAGACTTATACCGCTTAATGGTGGAAAAATATCCGTTGTTTAATAAAGGGAAAGCACATCAAGGAAAACCGATTGCTTTCTCAACGTTTCATCGAATGTTTCATAATCCGTTTTACTGTGGTCTTTTTAAATGGGGCGGAGAAATACATTTAGGGAGTCACGAAAAAATGTTGACACAAAGTGAGTTTGAACGTGTACAAGATTTTCTGAATAAAAAGGAGAAAACCCGCGAAAAAAAACTTGAATTTGATTACAAAGGAGTTTTCTGTTGTGGAACGTGTCAAGCGAGTATTTCTGCCGAACGTAAAACAAAATTCATTATCAAAACCCAACAGGAAAAATCGTTTGATTATTATCGGTGTGTACATCGTAAACGAGATATTGAATGCAAAGAAAAGCCACTCTCTAAAAAGCTGATGGAAGCACAGCTTGCTATTGAAATTAATCGTCTCTTTCTGCCTGATGAAGTCATTGGTTTTGGAGTTGATAAATTAGGCGAATATAGAGGGATGGAAACACAATTACAGGCGACCACCTCATTTAATCTAAAACGAGAAATCCAAACCTTAACACGTCAAAAAGACCAAATAGAAAACAACCTTGTTTTAGAGACAGACTATGAAATTCGTTTTTTAATGAAAAAGAAATACGAAAAGCATAAAATAATGTTGCAGAAATTTATTGAGGATTATGATACGTTACAAGACGAAATAGTGAATAATCATTCTGGTATTATTAACACGTTACAAGTCATAAGAAGTGCCAAAAAGGTGTTAGAATCAGGTACGATAATACAGAAAAAAAGGCTTTTGAAACACTTAGGTACGGACTGGAAAATAAAAGGTAGTATGATAGGTTTTAAGCCACATTTTGTTGTTAAGGCCATCTTAGAAACCAAAGAATTTCTTCGTGAGAAAAAAGGGGTTTCCGAACCGACTAATCCCCTCTTTGGTACTGGTGAAACCCTGACTAACGAAGAGGTTAGTATCGTTTGGCTGACCCTCTGGGAGTTTATCAGGAACTCAAAAGAATAATAAACTTTTTGTTAAAATAATTACTAACTTTGTAATCATAACAAAAATATAAGCCTATTGATATAAAATAATTAAGACATATATAGATAGCGTTGCTATTATTTCTTCTACAGAAAATCGCCAGTTTTTTAAGAACAGAAAGGAATAAGCCAGCAGACGCACCTTTAGGGTGTGTTCTGAAGCTTTTTCTCAGTTCTGTTCGGGTGTCTGGCGATACCTCTGTAGTCTGGAATTAGTGGAAGTTCACGCCCGCTTTATTTTAACCAGTCTTTAGGACTTCAAGACTATTCAATTCATAGAACAATGAAACTACAGGAAATTCGCCAGACCTCTAGAGTTAGATTCTCAATTTTTTTATTCTCAACATTTTTGCTTTTTACAATGCAAAGTTGCGCCCAACAAACAGAAAAGAAAACTACTAACTCAAAGCCTGATTATTCAGGTGTCGATTACTCCGCAAAGAGCAACATAATTAAAAATCCCGAAAAGCTAACAGGAGATGAGAAAGTTATTTTTTATCATCCATATTTTTTAAAATTGAGCCACGAAGAAGCGAAAAGTTTAGAACCCCTCAAAATAAAAGAAGAATTTGCTAAAATTGGAATTTTAACATCAAATAAAGAGCGATTCCAAGAAGCTTATTTGTTTTTCAGATCTGATAATACCGCACATAAAAAATCTTGTGAAAACTGGATATATTTTAAAGACTTAGCTCCGAAATCTAAAAATTGAAATCTCCCGAGATTTGTGATATAAATGGGGTGATGCTGAATAATCACGAAAATTTTCCTGCTATTCAAAACTCAGCCAACCCAAAAAAGTTGGCTGATTCTCATTCTTTAGTAGTACTTAATGACAGAGCAAAACTACTAAAAGAAAAAAGTGAATTCCGCGAAAAATTAGAAAATCAAGAACATAAAAAAGCTGATAAAGATTTGGAGAATGGACTTTTATCATTAGAAATTTCTAATGAAGAGGAATTAAATATTTTTTTGAAAAAAAATTATCCAAATAATTTAAAAGCAAAACAAATAGCACAAGACTATTTTAACGAACAAACAGTTTTAGGTTTCTCTGTTGATGCAGTATATCTCAAAAAATCAATTCTCAATTTGAATAATAATAACAAAGAACTCTTGAATGAAGATCAAATCAAAAACTACAAAGAAGAATTAGCCAATCAGGGTAAATCTCAAACTAAAATTCTAAGTCTTTTAATCTCCAAATTTGAAAACGAAGAATCCGTAAGTATATGGGTCGAGAATTGGAAAAACTATCAAGGTTTGTGGCAATTTGCAGAAACAAAAACGCCTGTTGAACGGCAAGCCATTCAAAACATCATTGCAAGGGCAGATTTCAGCAGTTCTACGGCTTTTGAAACTTCTCTTTCAGAAATTACTCAAAGTACCGAAATTTCACAAGAAACTAAACTTGAAATCTCGCGGGAATTTGATGGTTCTCATATTGATAGTGTTGATGGAATGGATTATCAATTAGAACAAGTTAAAGCTCATAAGAAGGCAATTGAAAAGGAAATTGGTGTAAAATATAGCGAGAAAGAATCATTGGATTTTGAGATTGAAGATTTAAATGATGAATTAGATTCATTACCTTTAGACGACCCTAAAAGACAGGAGTTAGAAGATAGTATAGAAAAGAGAAAAGAAGCGTTAAAACAGACTAAAAATGCGATTGATAGACTTGAAAAAGGTAAACCGAAAGATGTATCGTTTCAGCTACGTGAAGGTTTCTCTGCCAAACTCAATCCCGATGGCAGTCGAAGTATTCGTATAGATGTAGAGAATTTCGCTATAAAGATTCCTTCAAATCGTTTGCCTTTTACTAATACTAAAAATTTACGAGCCATAAATTTAGCATTTCCTTATTTGGCCTTGAAAAATCAAAATCTCGCGGATGTTCTCTTTAAACCAAACATTGAGAACAATACGGTGCCGTCAAAATCTCAGCGAGATATGGGATATTTGATTTTAAGCTCATTAGGGATTGATCATACCCGTATTCTATCGGAAGGAAGTATAGAACAACTCAAAAAGGACGTGTCAAAACTCACTTTGGGTATTGGCACAGGAATGGAGAAGTTAATTGAGTTAGGAATTTATGATATCGCTTCACAAAGATTAAATAAAAATAAACTCAAAGAAGTGTTCACTTTTATTCGCAAGAATCGGGGCATTAATAAAGATACTTTTCAAGAAAGAATGAAGAAAAAATATCAATAAAATTTTCAGAAAATTAGATTAAATCCAATCTATATTGTCCAATAAAACTGACTTTTAGATTGGTTAATTTCCTTCTTGTCTCATCATTAATGCTCTCTAGACAGGAAATACATAATAATTTCTTTGCCCGGCTGAAAGCTACATAACCTAATCGTGGGTAATCAGTATTTTCATTGTCTCTTTTAGCATCTCTAATTTCTTGGTTTGTTTCAATCCAAAGTAACAATTCATCCTCTGTTTTTGCAATTGCTAATATAGCTTCAGATTCAAGTCCCTTAAAATTATGAATATTTGAGACTACAATAGCATTTTCCTTAGAAATAGCCGGGGAATAAATCCTTAGATTTTTGATTTTTACAGGAACTTTTGGTACAATATTTAGTTTGAGTTCGCTTTTTACGAAGTTGTAGAATGTATTTTCATTATTTATTATTCCTGATTTTATAGCCTTGAGGATTAAAATGCAATTTATTCTTAAATCGAAAATTGTGGCATTAAGTTGTTTGCAATATTCAGTTTGATTCAAATTTAAAGAAGATAACAATGTAGCCTTTATTTCTTGTATCGGAGATAAGTTGTTACCCTTGCTTGGGGATAAATAATTATTATCTAAAGCGGAAATTATCCTATTAATGATGGTATTTTGTTTTGCCAAAATACATCGGTCATTATTACCTATTTTTAGATTTTCGCACACACTAAAATATTCAGGGAGCATATTTGATATGTCACCAGGTTTGTCAATAAATTTAACAGATTCCCCTTCAATACTCGACTGACTAACTTGTTGAAATTTGGTAGTTCCAAATATTCTATCGTTAAAATTATTTAAGAAGTTGGTAATTGATATGGTTGACCTATGATTGTCCGTGTTTAAATGAAGGACATAGGAGCTAACAGAAGTAGTTTTTAAAATTGGAATGTTTGAAAATTGTTTAATACTAGAGTCAAAACTTTGAATGTATTGTTCTGGGTCACCTACACAATATATTGCTGTTCTTTTCTCTTTTCTTATAGCATCAATTATAGAAAAAATATGGTTTCCTGTATCTTGAAATTCATCTACGAATAGATATTGAATTCTATTCGAAACTATCCTTCTTATTTTTTTGTTTTCAAAACATTCTTTTGCTAATGAAATAGTTTGGTCATAGGTTATATAACCATTTTGATTCATTGCCGTTTTTATTCTTTTTTTAATAAAGTTTGCGGCTTTATAGTCATAGGTCTTTCCATTTGTTTTCTTCATTTTTTCAAAAATGTCCGTGGTCTGACATTGAATAAAAAGCTTTTCACCTTTTACATTCGTATTTTGAAAAGTAGAAAACGGTATTACAATGAACTTATTTAAGAAAGAATGCATTGTCCCGATGAATAAATTTGGAGGAATTTGTATCCTCTTTGATAATCTGTTTTTGATATTATTTGTTGCAGAGTTAGTATACGTTATCACAATCATATACCGAGCTGGGGATAGGATTTTTAATGAAGTTATAATTTCATTTACCATTCCATATGTTTTGCCTGCTCCTGGTCCAGCAATAACAAGAGTTGGTTTTTTTATCATTATTCAGGAATTACATTATTTAGAAAGGTTATTCCACCTTCTATATAGTCGGGGATATTAAATCCTTCATTGCTGTTTCCTAGTTCGATCATTAGTTGGTATGCAAAGTCGGATTTAAACTGTTCTATGAGGTTAAAAAAGGATTCCGTGTCTATATCATTCTCTCCAATGTTTTCAGCATATGTTTTACCGGAAATGGGTCTAACAACTTTTAGAACTTTTAACAAGATTGTTCTTCCTTTCTTATCAAGATTCTTTGCAATTAGGTCTTTTTCAAATGTCGATTCAGAACTAATACTGACCATAATTTCATCTACTCCTGAATACTTGGACGATAAGTTTTCAGCTCTATCCTCTGCTTTTGTGTCTTTATCACTATCTGTTAATACTAAACATTTGGTATGATAACCATTATTGATTATCTCAAGAAAATTTTTAAATGCTAAACCATTTACATTTACAACACAGCAACTTGATTTTTCAAGGGTATCACCTGTTTTAATTTCGTAGAAACTTGGAAATAATAATTTTTCTGAAATGCCTTCTACAAGAACGATTTTTCGAGAATAAAACAAATTTATATTTTCAGTATCTAAGTATTTTCTTAGATACTTTATCCGTTTAGTGTCTTCTGAACTTTCTGTGAACCCATCCAATATATAATGGGGTGAAATTTTATTTTTTTTATAAAATAACACTACGGTATTGTCAAAATCAATTTTTGTAGAGATATTGTTTGAATGTGAGGTTAACAATAGCTGTATGTCCTTCCTGAATTCTTTTTTGTCTTCGGTTTTGACTAAAGTTTCTATGTTTTGTGCCAAGTGATTTTGTAAGTTGGCGTGTAAGTGTGATTCAGGTTCTTCAATCCCAACTATTCGGAAAAAATTACTATTTGCTTTATCGGGGTCTTCTATGAAAGATAAAATCAAAGAAATGAAAAGTAGGTTATTGCGACCTGTTCCATTTCGTTCTATTTTTACGGGGTTTTCGCCATAGATTATACTTAATTTTTTTAGTAAATCTTCGATGTTAGGTAGTGAAAAAATTAAATTCACAATGTTACTTGAGTTTTCAGTAGCTAAAGATATTTTGTCTAATTGAGTAGACATTCCTGTTCTAATACTTTGAATAGCAGTATTGCTTTCAATTGCATTTTGCAGACCTACTAATTGTTTTTTTAAATCTTGATATTCGTTATCTTCTTTTGCATTCAATACCCGAAATAAAAGTTTGCTATTGTGGTTGGCAGACAATTCGGATTTAGCATCACGCAACGCATCGAGCAACTCAAATTTTAATTGATTTAAATGATAGAGGTTTGCTTGCGTATCGCTCTGATTTCCTCCGATTATAGAATAGTAATATTTCGATATTGGAAAGTTAACTAGGTCAAGGATTTCGTTTTCTGATAAGCTGTTAAATTTATCTTCACCAATTTCATTTTTATAGTCGTTTATGAATTTTCTTTGGGCTATTATCTCGCTCGATTTATCGAAGGATGAAACGGTTGAATATACATAAGTTAATTTTGCTTCTGTTAGTTCGCTATTGGAATACCAATCACTGATTACAGATTCTTGCTTTAAATCCCAATCAATTAGAGTGGCTGTAATTTCAATCTTAGGATAATGAATGTCATCGGTTGAAATAGTGTTGTTAAGGATATCCCTCTTCAATTTTAACACACATTGGTAATTAAAATCTGAAATTTCTAACATCTTTTTTTTATATATCGATATTTCTTGTCCAAATATTAAACCTAGGGAATCCAAAAGATTAGATTTACCGATGTTGTTTTCTCCAATAATCAAGGTTAAAGGTTTTAACCTGATTGAGAAGTCCTGAAAACTTCTATAGTTTTTTATTTCTAATCTAGAAACGTACATATTCAGTGGGTTATTAAATAATAGATGACTAAACAAGTCTAGTTTTTCTATAGTGATTGGTTAAATCATAGGTGAATACTGTTTAAAATCAAAACACCGTTGCATTAAAGGTTTGGTGAAATTAGTTGTTAATCAACTGGGGAGGAATAGTAAAGATATAAATTATCTTACAATCTTCCCTCATCAGAAAAGCTGAAGTACCCATTTTCGGTAATGATGATATGGTCTAAAAGGGTTATATCTAAAAACTTTCCTGCCTTTGATATTTTTATGGTAATTTCTACATCAGCCTTTGAAGCATTTAGATTTCCTGATGGATGATTATGAAAGATAATTATTGCACTTGCATTTGCTAGTAAGGCAGATTGAAAAACAATTCTAGGGTCAATGATTGTTCCTGAGATTCCTCCGGCACTAATCATAAAGTAGCCTAAAATTTGGTTAGCTCTATCTAGGAAAATGGAATAGGCATATTCTCGATGATTAATTTGTTCAACAGGGAAAATCTCACGGATAAAGGCAACGATATCTTCTGAAGATTTAATCTTATTTGTGTGAATTTCTTGTGTTTTAGAATAGCTAAGCTGTACTTCACCAACAACTGATTTTTCTAATATTTGATTATTCATTTCTGCTAAGTTTGATTCAACAATTACTTAGCAGCTCACCAAATGAAATGAAAAGCCCTACAAGGGGGAATTGGAATAAATTTTATGCCGAGAAAACCCTTGTAGGACTTGAAATGGAATTTATTTTTGCTTTGGTGATTGAGGAGTTTTAGAGTAGATGATAAAAATAATGTATCGAAATTAAGCTAGAATTAGTTCTTTACGACCTGTTGACTTTACTTCAATGTTACTTTCCTAAAGGTCATAGAGATTCTTAATCGTCTGTCTGTTTTTATACCGTTAAAGTTGTCCGTTTTACGTTGAGCAATTCCATGTGTCCAATTATGTCTTGCCTCTCCGCTAATAACTACAAGACTACCTGATTCAAGCATCACTTCAATTTTTTGTTTTGTCCTAAGATTAATAAAGTTCATAACGCAAGATGAACCTAAACTAATTGAAATAACGGTTTCGCCAAAACACGGTTCACAATCAACATGGTTTGCAATTCCTTGTCCTGGCTCATATTCATTTACTATTAATTGGTCTGGAATTGAATCAATTTGTTTTTCATTAAATAATCGTTGCGCCATAGATAACGCCCAAGATGGTAGTTGACCTAAAAACATTGAGTAGTCAATAGAGCGTGCTTTATAGTCATATTTATAACCGTAATGTTGTACTCTGCGTTTTATGTCCGACAGCCAAAGTTCTTTATTTATTGAATCCATAAAACTTTTTACCTCTGAGTTGTCAATAAAATTGGGAACATAAGTCAAGCCTTGAATCATTGATACGTCGTTAATAATTTTTGGACTACACAGTTCGTTTTGAGTTGTTGGAATACTGGGTTCTTGATTAAATAAGTCATACATATCATTAAAATTTTAACACCTCGAAATAGATTGATTCATGAACTGGTGGATAAAAGCTATTTCTTTGGTTGTTGTATTTAATTGTTACTTTTTCTGAAAGCAATATATCATGCCTTAGAAGTTTTGTTTTAAATAATTCATATTTAATGTTTTTTTCTTCAACTGTTGTGTTTTGGAAAAGTAAAAATCTAGGGAGAGAACCATAAGTATTTAATAAATCATTTATTTCGGTTGCTAATAAATCAATTTTCAAAGTTGGACTAGCAAAGAGATAACAAGTGTTTATGAGAATTGAATTAGCCCTTTTGAATTTTTCGTTATTAATTTCAGCAATGCTATTTATATACTGGTTATTGGTGCATTCATAAAAAATTGAATTAGTCATTAAATCTGATGCTGCCGCTAACATTGAATTGTAATAGTCAACTCCAATATAGTCAAACTGTTGTTTTGGATTCTTGATAGTTAGCAAATAATCTGTCAAAGCAATGCCTGATGTAGCTGGGCCACAACCGATATCAATAAATTTCAAACAACCTTCTTTTGAAATAAGTTTTTTTATCCATGCACATCTTTCAAATAGATACAGAGAAGAATAATAATGCTTACGCATATTAAAATAACAATACAATTTTACAATATCTGCGGGTATCAATTTTTCATATGACTCATCAAAATTAGCTTGTCCAAAATTGATTACTTCGGAACGGATAGTAAAAGAATCTAACCCAAGTAAAATTTTATTCCACACGGTAGATTCATGTTTCTTAATGTAATTAATAAATTTTTCAACAAAAAGTTGTTCTGTAAAAGGAGACGGAGTAAATATTTTGTCTACATCTTCGTGTAATTCAATCCTGTAATCTAATGCCCATTTTCGTTTTTTATATTCACTTAAAATTGGAAAATTATCAAGCAACACAGAATTGTCAAACAATTCTTGAAAGCCAGTTATATGACTAAACTCCAAACAATAGAAATGCAAATCCGAAAGAACATCATCTGTATAATCTTCGTTCTCATCAGAAACAGACAAAGACAAGGTTTCTAAATACTTTTCAAATAAATTAATATGAGATTCTTTCCGTGTGTAGTTTTTCCAATGGAACCAAGCTTGTAACCTATGTTTTAGAACATTGTCTTTTAAGTTGTTAATGCAAGTAAAGACAAAAGACTTTTTGTTCGCATTTTTAAAATAAAAAGCAAGACTCGTAATTAAAAATTGAATCCCTTCGGTTTCTATTCCTTTTTTTCGATTGGAATGAATGTGCCTAATTAAATCAATACAAATTCTGGTTGTTGAAGAATCAATAGTCAAATTACTAAACAGTAATTTTATCTCAATTCTATTCTCTGAAATAAATTCACTTAGCTCGGTTAATTCAGATTTTAATGACTCTATTTTAAGCTCTTCAAGTGTCATTATAATTCTTTATGTTTTTGAGATAATTCGATTCTTAGTTTAATTTCTTCTAGGTCAATTTTATTTTCATTGATTGCCTTAACCAAATCTACTTTTGAATAATATACAATTTTTAAAATAGATTTGGGGTTTCCAATTAATTCTTCAAAGCCAATAAAATTTCGTTTCAAACCTGAACGATGACAAAGAAGTCCAAACTCTGAAAATATTGTTATCTCATTTGGCAGCTTGTATATCAAAGGCAATATTTGTTCTAATCCGCTTGACTTAATTATTCTCTGATATAGCTTGCCATATATCTTACTTGAATAAAAGTCATAACCGTCAATTGAAACCTTGGCAGAATCTTGTTCTACAAATATGTTTTTATATTGCGATAAATCATTGTTCTTAATACTAAAAACCAAATTGAATACAGAATCAATAATTTTATAATCAAATTCTGTGTTCAATTCAAATTTGATAATTGGTTTAACAGAAATTTCAAAGAATTTTTTAATCGTTTCGTCCGATATTTTAACTCTGTCTTCAGAATTTCTGAGTTGTTTGTATCCAAAAAAGAAATTGAGTGTTGCAAAGGCATATTCACTGAACCTATTTACCTTAGAATTTATCAATTCTAGTCGAGGAAGTTCAGGATTTTGACTTGTTCCAAAGTTCCGGAGATAAGCAAAAACATATAGGGCTAAACTCTTTTTGGACCGTAAAGCTAAAATATCTGACAATACTTTTTTTCTTTCAAGACTTTTCCTAAGTGCAGAAAAAATACTTTTTACTTGCTCTTCTTCATCTATAAAAGAATTTGTTTTATTGCAAACAGATTCAAATTCAGCCGTGTCAGCATCTGTGAAATTTGTGTTTTCATATACCCTATTAAAAAGCCACCTTAGCATTGGACGGTCATTAGGACATGAATTGGTAAATAGCCATTTATAGTAATCAGATATATTACCACTGTCAACAATTTCTCTTGCAAAAGTTTCGTCTATGGCTTGTAATGCAAAAAAGGTATGGTCTGAAATAGATTTGTATTTCCCAGTCTGATTATAAGTTAGTAAATTAAAATTTCTGGTCCCTGCTATCAAACCTAGTATCTTATCAAATTGGTTAAGTTTTGATTCTAATGAATTCGGATTGATTTTTAATTCATCGTAATTAATTTTTGATAAATTTGATGGAAAGCCAATTTCGATTATGGATTCTGGAATAATACCTGCATCTCTAAGAACGGAATCGTCAAGTGTTTTTTTCTTGGTTTCTATATCATGAACAAATAATTTACGAACTCTACTAATGGGAATAATTCCACTATAAAGCGCAAAATCATGTTTTATAAATATTAATGATAAATCTATTGCTGAAGCATCTATTTGAATAAGAATATGGTCTTTACTATTGGAAATAAATCCGTTTGATATTAGCACCCCATTTTCATTAATTGCTTGAGGGTCTGAAAATGCTTTTTGAGAACTATATTTAGAAGGATAAATACAGCCCGAAGAAAAGTATTGTAACAGATTGGATTTATGAACCTCAATGAAAATATTTTTAGATAAAGCAAATGTAATTTTTGAATTGATTGAAGTATCAGTTGCATCAATAGGTTCTGCGTTATCGCTTACCTCCACTGCATTTGTAATTTCAAATGGAATTTCCGTTTCCGTTTTTGATAGGTTTTCAAAAAGAGTACCAGTATTAGTATCTTCTTGTGATGTCTTTGCTTTTGGTTTTTGGACCCTTGGTTTTCTGACCTTTGGTTTTTGAGTCCTTGGTTTTTGAGTCCTTGGTTTGTTTGTTTTCTTTGCCATGATTTTCAATATTTAAAATGGTAAATCATCAACAATCAAATTAACTTGGTTTTGATCGCTATTTGGGTTAAAATTTAAAAGTTTTGGAACCCTATCACACATGAGGTAGAGAAGCGTTCTTGCCCTTGTTGCTCCAACATAATAATGATTTCTTGTTGCCCACATTTTTATTGAGCCATCTGCATTTTTCTCCCCATTGTTTCTTGATTTTGAAAGTGCTCTTTCAGCAACATTAAAAAATGGCAAAATGACAATGTCAAATTCCAGCCCCTTACAAGAATCATAAGTGCATATAAATGGGGTTTTCATTCTTTCAAACATTACTTGTTCTTCATGTTTGGGCATTCCGTTGTAGTAATATGAAAATGTTTTATCATCAGGAGCATTTGAATCACAAGAGTATCCATTTTCAGCTTTTTCCAAATAATTTTTGATGTCAACTACTTGGTTTCCGTAATTAACTAATATGCCTATATTACTTGCAGGATTTACCTCTATTATTTCTTTGATTTTTGAAAGTTGTAAATCAGTTGAAAGGTTATCCAATATTTCGGGATTCTCCCCATTCTGCAATTCACTTGTATCAAGGTCTTGAACATTTCCATCATCAGGAACAAAGCCCCTAGCGAATTCAAAAATCTCCTTGGTATTCCTGAAATTTTGCTCCAAGGGTTGAAGAGCGGTATGTTTCTGACTATTGAGTTTTGCTAAAATAGTAGACAAGGCTTCATCAGGTGGAAAATTACTCTGTAAATCTTGAGCATTGTCTGCACCACAAGTAACTTTTTCTGCTAATAAAAATGCTTTTGCAAAAACTGACGGTGTTAAATCTTGTCCTTCATCAAAGAAAATTTCAGCATATTTTTTGCCACCTCTAGAGTTGATTTTACTTGAGAATTTACTACCGATTTTTTTTTCATCATAGCTGGTTTCAAACCAACCATACCATTTATAAAATGAACTTACTTTACTTTCGATTACTGATTTTATAGTACTCTCGTCTAACTCTCCGAAAAGTTCCTCTGCTTTGTTTCTTAAAATGCCTTTTATTGACGCTAACAGAGTTCTGTTGTATGTAAATAATAAAGCATCTTCGTTGTTTTTAACAGGTGTCAAAAATCTAAAAATAGTTACGGTTGTTTTGCCGCTTCCAGGTCCGCCAGTAACTACAAGAGATTCATCATAACCATCTATTGCCAATCTTTGGGCATCAGTTAACTGAAGTGGTAATCTAAAAATAAAGTCAGGCATATTTCCTAAAGTGCTTTTGTTTTTAACCTTTTTTCTGTCAGTTTTAAAGCATTATATGCCGAGGGCTCTTGTTCTAATGTATTCAATAATTTGTCAGAAAGCCATATAGTTAAAAGCTCATCATTGGATACTTTTAGAACATTTGCCAGTTTTTCGACATGTGCTCTTGTCGCTCGCTTTTCACCTCTTTCCATTTTAGAAATAAAAGCGGTATCAACTTCCAATTCTGCTGCTAACTGCCTTAACAATAAGCCCCTTGCTTCTCTATAGTTTCTAACTGTTTGCCCAAATGTTTTCAGGTTGTTCATATAAGACTTGTTTTAATTGGTCTAATTTAAGAATTATTAATTATCTAGACTAATAAAGTTCAATCACATATTCTAATTGTATGGTGACGTGTGAGTTTGGGTGCCGTTGGGCAAAATTAATGTAGTGAAAAAGCGTCGGGTTATTGTGTAGGCTAGCACTCCTTTCATATTTGAGAAGTTTTGGTTTTTTTTTAGCTTCCAGGTAACTCTATATATCAACACCTCTATATTTCTTTATCAGCATGTATTATGCGTTGTAAATCTTGTGAAACTTGATATCTAATCTATTTAAGTTTTGGGGTTTCCAAAGGTACTCCTTTGGCAAGTGCAATTTTAACGAGAAACATTAGTTTTCGGTAAAGTTGCAAACTTGCTCCTCCTTTTTGAGCTGAGAAACATTAGTTAATATAAAGATTTATTACTAAGTCAGAAAAAAACAATAAATAGAATCAAGTATAAAAAAATGTATAAATTTATGGTATTACTATCCTTCTTATAATTTATTCAGAATGGAAAATATTTACGGAAAACATCTAACACTAAGATTAAATCAAATATTAGCCAATCGTGCGCTCGATAGCCAAAAAATAATTAGCAAATTTCTAGTCGATTTGGTTAGTCACATTGACATGAGAATTTTATCAGGTCCTTTAACGGGCTATGAACCTGGAGATTCTCTCAAAAGCGGATGTTCAGGAGTCGTGATTCTATATGAATCGCATATAGCTATTCATACTTACCCTGGGCGTGGTGAATTGTTTTTAGATATTTTTTCCTGTAAAGATTTTAGCACTGAAAAAGTGATGAGTTTCATTCAAAAATGTTTTGGCGAGTTTGAAGTAGAAGAAATCGCGGAGAACAATCGAGGATTTCATTGGTCAAATAAAATCGACAGTGAAATGAAAAAATGGTTAAAATCTAAGTAAATGAAGCCACAAATGGTCAAAAAAAGAATCTTATATATTGTTAATGGATTTTTTATTGGATTAGTCTTAAGTAAATTATCAGTTTATCATAAACTAATGAAAAATGATATTTAGGGATTTCTATAATAACTAAAAAAATACCGTGATTGCTCAGAAGATAATTGTCAGAATTCAAAAGCAAAAACCAAGTTCGACAAATGAATTAGATAAAATACAAACCTAAGAAGTTAAATGCCCTAATAATATTTCCAATTGTTGACCTTGGCTAATTGAGTTTGATAATTTCTTAGGAAGAAAAAACCAGTTTACAGATATGCTTGGCTCTATAGAACGAAAGTAATGATACCAAAAATAAGGTATGAATAATAAGTCCCCCGGTTCAAGAATAACTTCAAAGGGCTTAGTTTCATTAAATTTTGGATGTAATAAAAAGTCCGGAGTTTCAGCGTTCACATCACAGTTATTTACTTCCAGTAAAAAATCACATAACAGCGAAACATCACTCTTTGTAAGTTCTTTTTTTAGTTGTTCTCTAAACGCCTTGTGTCTTCCTTGGTCTTCCTCAAGTAGAAATTTTTCCAAAAACATCTCTAATTTGTAAAGAAGATTTTTATTTTTAGTAAAGAATTCTTTATTTTTTAGTTCTGTAATTGAAAATAAATTTGGGTAAGTAAGAGATGATTCATTCGGGGATAAAATGATTACTTTTTTTTTGCCAACTACTTGAGCATAGAAGTTATGTTCTGGGTCCCAATGGAGTTGAGCAATTGTATTTTCTGGCCCAATCCATATTTTGGGATCAAAGGAACCTGTCCTTGGAAATGCATGGGGTTTGGAATCTGTTAAATAAATTGGTTCGACTATATCTTCTGCAAGGGAAGGACATCTACTTAATAAGTCAGATTCCCTTATGTAACTTACATTTGGAGAGTTCTTGTCAAAAATCAAATCAATAGTGTCTTTTAATCGAACAGTTTTTTGTTCCTCAATCTCTCGCATAGATTTCCCCTCTGCATAATCAGCTTTCGGTTTAATGTCTACGGAATAATCTCCTGCCATTTTCATAAGATAGTCTTTGGACCAGGATTTTATTGCTTTCCAATTCTTAACCCCTCCTCTGATTACAAAAGGTGTGTTCAAATCATTGAACTTCGAATAATAACGTTTAGCTTCAATCTCTTCAATATGTTTAAAACTATTCAGTAACATATAAAATTATTTTATTTTTGATTCAGCGTTCGAAACTCCGTGGTTTATAATTCGGTCAATATTTTCAACCTCTGATACAAATTCATAGCACTTAGCTAAATTCTTTATTAAACCAACACCTTGAATAAAAGTACTCACCCCTGTTTCCACATCGACTCCAAATGGACGAACTGATAAAATTGAAGATGCTACATTTTCAGGATTTAAACCTCCTGCTAAAAAGACAGGTATTGGTGAGGTATTGACAATTTTAGAACAAATTGAAAAGTCTGCCGTTTTACCACTTCCGCCTTCTCTGCAACTGTCAAGTAAAAAAGCATCAACAGAATTTTTATACTTTAAAATGAAGTCTTCAAAATTTGATGGAGAATTTTCATGAGATATTGCTGACATTACCTTTAAAATCTTTATCGGCCTATTTATTTGACTACGCAGCCAATTTATCTCATCACTACTACAATCCGGATAAAGTTGTATTGAGTCAAACCCAGCGATATTCATACAGTTAGCTATTGTGGTAAGGTCGTGGTCAATTAGAAGAACCTTTTCAATGTTATCGGGTAGATAACTAATAATGTCTTGAAATTTTTTGGCTTTGTCTTTCCAGTTTTCCTTGTTCGATTTTAAAATATGAAACCCAAGTGCATCTACACCACAATTGCTTGCTTCATATGCCGCTTCTAAATATTCAAAAAGGCAAAGTTTAATTCTTGTGTAATTTTGATTTTTATTCCACATTTCAATTATGTTAAATGTATGTTCTTATCAACAATATTTAAAAAAATGCCTATCTCAAGCTTTGCTTTTGAAAGTATTGCTGGGTCACGTGTTTCATTTATATAGATTCTCCCTTCAGAAATATACGCAAATTGAAATAGTTCTTCTTGACAAACCAACGATTCAAGAATCCTTATATTGAGAAAATTGTTCCTGAAAATATTTGAAGAATAAAATTCATATAGCCACGGGGTTGACGTAAACATTTCCAAAGAACTCAAACGACCAGTTGCAACATGGGCCAGAAGAGCCATTGTTCCGTGTGCCGCAGTATCGACTGCAATAAAATTGTTTTTTTTACCAATCACTTCATTCAAGTATTTGACAATAAAATTTGCCAGTTGAGTTTCATTTTGGCTTATATCTCCTGAAAACAACTCCTTATATTGCTCGATAAATTCATTCGAAAATTTTCCTTGATACCCATTTAATAAGTGAAAAATTGAATTATATAATTTTTTATAGATAGAAGTTTTTCCTTCTCTTAATTCAAAACTTTGAATTAGTTTTCGATTAATAAGCGCAGCTCTTACATCAATAGATTTTCCTTTAGATTGTAGTCGCCTAGCGCCAAGATAAAGCAACAGAGTATCTCTAAGAAGGAATACAAGCGGAAGGTCCATATGATTACTTTCCTTTTTATTCAGATTTTTATGCCCGCTTGAATATTTAATTAGTATGTGATTTAGATAATCAGTTAGATAATTGAAAATTTGTTTTTGATTTGTATTTATTTCAATTTCTTCATCCTGCAAAGGCTTTATTTGAATTAATCTATTTAAGTATTCGTTAAGTTCAAACGTCCTATATCCATAGCTTGGATTGTGAACTTCATTAATTGACTTAGTGCCATCATCTTCTACTAATTTCTCTTCACCAGACATATACTTTGATAACTCTTCTATAATACTCGATAGGCGATTTTCAAAATTTATTGCGTTATTCAGTCCTATTAAAAGTTTATGATAATTCCCTCCGTCAGGTGATAACAAATCAGCAATTGCATTTTTAACCGAACATATTGTGCTAAATATTGTCTGCCTTTCCTCGGATGTCTTTGTTGAGAAATCTATACATTCTGTTGTTAGGAATAGCTTTTCAAGATATGCTGAAATGAAATCAATTTCTTCGTCCGTTGGCTCGTTGCCAAAATTATTGTTCTTTATGTCAAATAATTTTCCCATAATGCATCCTGCATATTTTAAATTTTAAAGAAAGTTTAATATCCAAGTTCAACATTGATTGTATTAATTATTGGTTCATTGTGTCTAATAGAATTTGCCACATTCAAAATCTCTTTAGCTACTGATGAAGGTCTAACATCAGCTGCGATGTGAGGTGTTATAGTTATATTCGGATGAAACCACAAAGGACTTGAAGAAGGAAGTGGTTCGACTTCAAACACATCTAAAACAGCATTTGCCAGATGTCCATTGTTAAGTTCACATAATAAGTCTGTTTCATTAAGACAAGCACCTCTGCTTACATTTATTATACTAGCACCATGAGGAAGTTTACTAAAAAGCTCCTTAGATAAAATGCCTGTCGTTTTACTGGTACGGGGTAATACACAAACTAAGATTTGAGTTTTTGCAAGTAGATTATTTAACGACTTTAACCCTGAAAAGCATTCAATATGTTGAAGTGTTTTGGATGTCCTACACCAACCAGATACGTCAAAACCTAAATTGCGTAGTGCCAGTGCACATTGGTAACCAATTCTACCCATTCCCAGAATTGTTACTTTACATTCCTTAGTTGGAACGCTTGGTGGCATCCATTGCCATATTTCCCCCCCCTGTAGTTGCTCATATCTCTTAAAACCTCTGTGTAGTTTCAGAGTATGATAAACTACATATTCCCTCATCATATCCGATATTTCATTAGAAACTAATCGAACAATTGGCACATTTGGAAGTGATGAATCGGATAAAATACCGTCCACGCCAGCACTTAATGAAATAATAGCCTTTAAGTTGGGATATTTTAATAGCCTGCCAAATGGTGGGTTGTAAACTAATGCGATATCTATATTGTCTCTAGTTGTATTTTCTTCGTCATATATCTCAACATTTGGGACAATTTCGTTAATTGATTCATGCCATTCATTTGTGAATTCAAAATCCGGAGCTATAACAACAATGTTTATAGTAGACATAGCTCAATCGATTTTAGAAATTAATAATTTAATTGACGGGGACAAGAGATTCAATTTATTATAATCTGACATATCCTCTTTTCCGAAAAAAGAGCCATCGAGAAGTAAATAATTTTCAGGTAGAGATTTTAGAACTTTTGCGAAGATGAAATACCCACATTGGGGTGTAATCAATGGTTCTATTGCTTGTTCTGAAATTAAAAGTTCGAACCTACTCTTAATAAAATATGAAAGCTGTTTAGGAATATCTCCTTCAATAACTGCTTGGATTGCTTTTTGTCCAAAAGATATCGAATCAATAGGTGCAGGACCGAATAAACTAGTATATGTCCAATTCAACTTCCTAGAAATACTCGAAGGAACCAGCATATAAGAGAATCTATAACCATGCACGCATAATTGCTTTGAAGGACAAACCAATCTAATTGTTTGCGCTGGGTTGAAAAGAGATGTTAATTCATATCTATTATCATCCCATGGCATATACTGTAAACTTCCGTCGACAAAAATTGTCGTATCATATTCATTTTGCCACTTACAAATTTCATCAATATGTTCTTTATGCATTGGAACTCCAGCGATCCAAATTGGGTCAGTTAAAAGAAGGAAAGCATTTTTTACCTTCGGAAGATTTAACGTGAAATCATCCTCGTATGGGTGCTTATTTGAAACCGCAATGGTTTCAATATTAAATCTATGAAGGGCCGTGTGCAGTGTTAAATATATTGGTGGGATATAATACACTCTTGTAATACCGGCACCTGCTAAATAAGCAGCCACTGCGGTTAATAACGATGTTGAACCACATCCACAAATGACTGACTCTGGAGGATTAATATCAATATTTTTATGATGCGAATGGATGTTTTTTATCAAATCATCGTGGGTGTCATAATAAGAATATTTGGTTGGATCAAAGTTATCTGAGTTCTTTTTAACCCTTAAAATAAATTCCTCAACAAATGGATTTTCGCATTGCCATCCCGACAGAAAATCACCGTCGTCACCATCTCCAAAATCAAAGGCAATTGATTCAAATTTTGAGTTTAAGCAAGAAATTTCATTTTTATCAGATATCTTTTTCATTTTTGCAATATTTTTTAAGCAACTCAATCGCATGAGAAATTTGAGTAGAAGGGCTTATTGTCTCTAATAATTCAAGTTTTTCAAAGGCGGATTTTGCGTTTTCAATTGGAGGCTCCTTACTGATTGACAATTTAACAGTTTCAGCACCGTCCTTTTCATTTCGTATCAATTTAACCAGTCCTAATTGCAATATCAAATGTGCACTAGTTGGAGTTTTCAAAAGTTCCTTTTTTATGATTTGCTTTGCCTTTTTGGCATTCTTAACAGCATTTTTTTGTTTATTTAAAATTACTTGTGTAAATGATAAACTTAGATAGCAAAACCAGTCATTAATTGGATAATAGTGATTTGCTTCAATAAACATCCTCTCAGCATTCTCGAAATCTTTTTTTCTCAACAAAATTGAGGCATATTCATATAGCGCACGAGGATATTTTGATTTGGTTGCAATGGGCTTAATTAGTTGTTCAGCAATATCGATTTGATTGTTACGGCGATATGCATGAGCTAAATAGTATATTGCCTCCTTATCATCCGGAATTATTTTTAACTGAGCTTCCAAGTTTTGAATCGCTTCTTTAAATTTTCCTGTATTTATTAAAAGCCAGCTAAACTTTTTAAGCGATGGATGGTTAGGAGAAATCTCTTTTGCTTCATTGTAATGGTAAAGAGCTTTGCGAATATCACCTTGCTGAAAACTAAGTTCTCCCTCAATTAGTGGGAACATTAGCTTCAAATGAAGATCTTTTTCTTTTTCAAATTCTTTTTTTAGATTCTCTATAGCTCGACTTTGTTTTTTAAGGACTTTTTTTGCATCTGCCAATATTCTTTTTACTTCTTTCTTTGTTTTTCTAATTTCTCTTATCTGAATTCCCGTATAAAAACTTGTGACTAACAAAATAACAGCGAATATTGTAAAAATTATACCGGTCCAAGAAATTATAGAGTCGGCAATTTGAGATAGGTTCTTGGTGTTTTCTGCACTTATTTTTAGATTTTGAATCTCATTTAGAGCCAAACTATCAATGATTTGTAAATCTTGTATCTCCTTTCTGGCTAAACTATCAATGTTCTGAGCATCTAAATTATTTCCAATTATACCAAATAGGAGAAAAGTGCTAAAAATAATAATAGTTTTATATGTGGCTTTATTCATTGATTCGTTGTTTCAACGAGTTTTAATGTGATTTACTTCCAATTAAATTCAAAAATTCTGAAAATACTAACTCCGCTTTTATTTCGCTATTCAGAAAATGAATTGGAATTCCCGAAAGAGATGAATATGTTATCGCAACCGAAAATTGAAAATTCTGATAAAACTCAGCTTCTTGCATCGTCAGAATTGGTCGTCCTTCTGGATTAGCTTTTGTTCTTTCTACAATAATACTTGGCTCGCAATACAGGCATACTATCCTAGAAAAATTGGCTCTTTGTAATTCGCTTAATGCAAATGGTTCACTCCTGAAGCCATACTTCTCCTTAGAAACAGCATGTGAGTCAATTACAACATGATATTCATTTCTGTATTTCTCTATAAATAATTGCAACGCTACATCGGTGTTTATAATATCCTCCTCACTAATATAAATTTCAGAATGACTTCGGGTTTCAGAAAGAGTCATTTCGGGATGCCTTTGAGCAGCTTGTTTAAATAGTTCATCCCCATATTCAAATGCTTTAAAATTAGGGGCTTTGTCAATTTTTCTAGAAAGCGTGCTTTTTCCGACAGCAGCAGTTCCGGTTAATAGAATTGTTTCAAAGGATCTGTTCAAAATTAATTATTTTAAAAGGTTTAAAAAGCCAGTATGATTTTTGATTTTCTTTAACAACTATATTTATAAATTTAAAAGGCCTTGTTTAACAATTATATAGTCCATATATATATGGACTATATTTTTTCTATTGATGTATTGCTTAATGCAATTTAAAAGGGGAGAAATATAAAAATACGAAAAAAATTAGAACTAATTTAAAAATTTATAACTGCATCCAAAGCATCATCTGCCTCTTTATGAATAAAATTGGCTTGGTAATTTATCGTTGTTTTTAAATCACTATGGCGATACAGTTTTTGGAGCATTAAAGGGTGTATCGCATCACCCGCAATGTTGCCAAAAGAATGTCGAGCAATATGGTTAGAAATATTTTTATCTATTTCGCATATCATGGCAATTCGTTTCAAGTATTTGTTGAACAAACGAGAGGCGTTCCGTGATTTCATAAAAATATCTCTTTGGTCGTTCTGATCGACCGTTGCAAGAAAAGGAAACACGTAGCCGTTATTTCCGTTTCTACTCACTTTGTAATGCTTCAATATTTTTGATGCTTTGGCAGGAATTTTTAAACTTAATGGTTTCTCGTTTTTATTCATTATATACATCAGTCGCCCATCCTTGAAATCTGACCATCTCAGCTGTACCACATCAGATATTCTAATTCCTGCGAAATAAAAGGAGATGAGCCAGACATTATGCGTATGCCAAATAGCACTTTCGGGTTCTAACTCTAAGGCTTCTATTTTTTCAATTTCTTCTTTTGTTAAACCAATTTTCAAACCGGAACTAATGCGAATTTTCTCCTTTTCTCCTGCAAATGGATAATATTTTTCGTCAACCAATCCGTCTTTGATGGCAATATTAAAAAGGGTGCGAATAAAAATGAGTTGGTTGGTAATAGTACGGGTTCGCTGTCCTAAATAGGAGGTACAGAATGTTTTATATTTTTTGATGAAGGCGGTATTGATATCTTCAAAAAATAGAGCCCTATTTTTGCTAAAATCAACCAAACCATCAAGCATTGTATATTCTGATTTTCTTGCTTTACTTACCCTCTCTCTTCTTCGCCGCAGAATTTCTTTAATCACAGCTTCTTTATTGAGCGAAGTTTTTAGATTTATAAATTCTTCAATATTATAGAGAATAGAAAGTTCTGCCTGAGCCACCGAATACGTACCACAATCATATTTTGTTTTGACACGTTCTGAGGCTACTTGAAAAAACGAATGTTTGCGTGTTTGCCGTTTCACCTTATTTTTAACCTCCTTGCTCGTAATGGTATCGTCAGTATCAAATACTATATCATTGGCTTCGGTAAGCTTTTTAAGCAAGAAGTTATTCAGACGTTTAGAATTTGGATGAGAAGTTTTTACTCTTCCACTTTCTGCATTCCAATCCTTTTCTAAAACATATTGCCCCAAAAAGGTGTAATTAGTCGTGTAATCTTTACTTATTCTAATGGCAAGCGGAGCGGTACCATCTTTTCGTTGTTTATTTTTTCTTCGCACTATTTTTATCGCTGCCATAATCCGTATTATTGTTCTGCTAAGATACAAATTAGGATTCAAAAAAGGGTACAGAATAGGTACAGAATAAAGTGTTTTTTAATGGAATCATTTGATTTAATTTGAAACGGTAAATTCATAACTAATTGAAAATAAGTACATTTAATAGCAAGTAGGTAGCATCAATCCAAGGCTCATAACCCGAAGGTCACTGGTTCGAGTCCAGTTCCCGCTACTAGCGAAAACCCCTGTAAACACAGGGGTTTTCGAGTTTTAAACACCATTTCAGTATGGTAAAAAACTCCAATAACAGCCAAA
>Ga0256847_1000224_pt1 | contig 39095 bp, 38 predicted proteins | sample TeddybearmetaG_FD_189099 | JGI IMG/M metagenome (GOLD analysis project Ga0256847, IMG submission 189099) | Hydrothermal vent microbial communities from East Pacific Rise, Pacific Ocean - Teddybear | ecosystem: Environmental > Aquatic > Marine > Hydrothermal vents | place: Pacific Ocean: East...
ATCATATGGTCCTCATGGATTCACTCTTCTTCATCACGCCAAAGTTGGTGGGCATGAAGTTTTTGCTGAATGGCTTCAAGAAAAGGGCTTAAATAAAGATATTTTTGAGAACCTATTTGATTTCTGATTCCAAGAATTTGATGAAATTAAACTTTCGAAAGGATCTGATATCTTTGAATTTGAATTTGGAGATAAAAGTGTGATTCGACAATTTAAAAAGGAATAAAAAAGCCAATAACACCAGGTGACGACAGCATACGTTGTATGTCATTTGAAAATTTGTACAGAAATGAATATTAAAAACGGAAAGAGTTTTAGAAATTTTTCAATCATTTTACTTTTCTTGGCAATGCCATTAATTGGAACAGCACAGGAAACTAAACCTCCTATTTATACCTCTCCGATTGTCAACTCGGATAGGACAATTGAATTCAACACATATGCTCCCAAGGCAGAAAATGTACTTCTTATAAGTACGATCCAACCTGAACGTATTCCATTGGTCAAGGCAGAAAATGGTCTTTGGTCAGTTACCATAGGACCTGTAGCTCCTGAAATTTATCACTATCAATTCGATATTGATGGAGCGAAGGTAACGGACATCAAAAATCAGTCTCCATATCCGTGGTTAGAGGGGAAAAGTGAATTGATCGTCCCGGGATCCTCAGCTCTTTTACACGAAGTATCAGATGTCCCTCATGGGACTCTTCATGACCATATTTATCATTCAAAAACAATAGATGGACCAAATAGAGTGCGGATCTATACTCCACCCAATTATAATCCACTTGATGCTAAACAATACCCCGTCCTTTTTCTTCTTCATGGTTTTGGAGAAAAAGTCTCTTTTTGGTCCGATTTCGGGAAAATTAATTTGATCACAGACAATTTAATTGCTCAAGACAAAATTATTGAGCCTATTATAGTTATGCCCAAAGGAGATCCATTAGAGGCAGAGTATTACAAGTTTTTCAGTTCGCAGGCGGCAGGTAATGCCTGGATGGAAAAAAATATTGACGTTTTAGACAAAGAGCTTCGTGATGACCTGTTGCCGTTTTTGAAATCACATTATAAAGTGAAAACAGAAAAACAAGACATGGCAATTTGTGGTTCCTCTATGGGAGGGTTTCATGCTGTCATTTTAGGCATCAGAAACCTAGATAAATTCAGTTGGATTGTGGGATTGTCAACAGGCCTCAACATTCCTCCTTTTAATATTGTGGATAAAGAACAAATCAATGGATTAAAGCTATTACAATTAAATACCAGTAAAAAAGATACTTGGGGTTTTGGCCAAAGCAATAAAGTTCATGATTGGTTAACAAATAATAGTATAAAACATAATTATATTGTTAGCGATGGTGGACATGAATGGGATACTTGGAGAAAGGACATGATTCTATTACTACCCAAATTGTTTAGATAAAAACGACATACAAAATAAAACGGCATTAAAAAGACCATTTATTAAGGGGCTTAGTGGCAAGCAAGAAGACAAAAGGGACAGGAAATGAAAGTATTAAAAAAAATATTAGTTGATATGATACCTGTAATATTGGGTATCTTAATAGCCTTGTTTATAAATGACTGGAAAGAACAGGTTGATGATAAGCGATTTATGATTCGTGTTTTAGATTCCATTGGAAAAGAAATGGAGTCAAACAAAAATGAATTTAGAGAAATCCTTCCTTTACAATATGCACTAATTGATTCTATCAACATCCACTTGGACAATAAGAAAACATCATTGGCTGAAATTGTTATTAAAGCGAATGGGTTAAAAGTTCCAATAGTAAAAAACACATCTTGGAAATCAATTCTCAACTCAAAATTGGAATTAATTGACTTTGAGGCTTTTCAAAAATTGAAGATATTGAAAATAGGCATGAGGTTTATGGTTTGAGGTTTGCAAGGCTGGATGTTGACATTTAATTTGTTTTATCAACATCTAGCCTTGTACCCTAAACCTCGTAACCTTAAACCTATTCTTTTTTTTACAATCTCTTCAATAAAGGAAATATGTAGCTAAGGATATCTAATCTCTCAAAGTAGAATTAATTGACTTTGAAGTTATTTCTAAGTTGACAGATATTGAAGAATCAAAGCAATTTATGAATTCTAAAGTTAACAAATTGATGGATTTTGTACTCAATAATGCAGAGTCAACAAATTCCAAAAGTAAAAAAATGCTAATTCTCCAGCTATTGAATTTAATTAGTAGCGAAGAAGCACTTTTAAAAATGCATGAAGAATATTCAGAAATAAAAAGTGCAGCCAGTTACTAATATCAGCTACAAGTCAGATAGCGATTTACCTTTCAATTAATGGACTGGCACGAAAATATCTTTATCTAATCGCGCGTATTAATAATGTCGGGGTTTAGGTTAGAGCTTCCAGAACTTTGAATCCTGGAAACTCTACCATTGACATAATAAAATATGATTTTCCAATAAATTAGTTTCTCAACCTATCTGCTCTATCTAAAAACCCTTTGCCAATAAGAGGTTTCATCACATGCTGTCCATTTTTTATAATTTCTATTGAGCTTTCTACTCCAAGTTCTTTCAACAGTTTATGGCTTTTTTTGGCTGAACCCATCCAATAAGAATCTTTGTCGCCTACTACAAATTGCACTTTGACTCCTTTCAATTGCTTTAGTTTTTCTTTGTAGCTATTATTCGGATTTCCCGCCATTCCTGTAATGCCTGTAAAGTAATCGGGCATTTCCATTACCAGATCAAAAATGCCAGCACTGTTGGCACTAAAGCAAACAGTATGAAATTTATTACCCTCTACATGGTAAGTAGTTTTTAAATGTTCAAATAGTGTTTTAATCTCATCAGTTTTGTTGGAAGCACCATAAATTCTATAGCCAATAAGAATCCACCCTTGGCTGTCCTCAGTACCTTGCCAGTAAAAACTTTCATCTTTTATGGTGGCAGCTTCGGAAGGGCCAACCAAAACTGGATAAGTCTTGGTTGCATCAAAATTTAATGGCAGTTGAACAGTGTAGCTATAGTTTTTGCCATTGTGTTTAAAGTTGCCCATTTTTTGTTGTGCATACACACTATTTATGCTTATGCAGAAAAGGACAATTAACAGATTGCATAGAGGTGCTTTTTTCATAATTACTTTTTTTAATGAAGGGATTTAATTCTACTTTAAGACATTGTGAAAAGTGTTGGATGGAATTGAGGTTTAAGGTATGAGGTATAGGGTTTTGCATGGTCAGATGTTGACAATTCTCATTCAGGTCAACATCTAACCATGCATACCCTAAACCTTAAACCTGAAAACCTCATAATAAATCGAATCTCTTAAAGTAGAATTAAGAACTAGTGTTAAAATAATTTGTATGTGCTTGATTCTCAAATTGAAAAAAGTTGAGAATCAATGACATGCAAAGGAATTAACAATATGTTTTTAAATCACTTCAATATTAATTTTGCCAATGAATAACTAAATGCTTTTACTTTTCTATTCCCTCAATCACTCCATCCAGATATGCTTGTTGATTTAAAGGTGCTTTTGTTTTTGCTAGTTTATAATACTTTAGAGCCTTCGCCTTATCTCCATTAGCCAAATGAGCTTCTCCTAAACTATCCATGAAGCCCCAGATAAACGGATTATCTGGATTCTTTTTTACATTAATATCAAAAACAGCAATGGCCTCTTTATTCTTTTTCAAGCCCAATAACTGATACCCATACTGGTTTAGCTGATTTGGACTACCTGTAGGAATAGCTTCATCCATTATTTCTTGCGCCTCTGCAAGTTTTCCTTTCTTCATTAATAATCCGGCTTTTACAGAAAGGTTGCTAAACCCTTTATTATTTGCAATAGATTGATCTATCCAAGTCATTGCTTCTTCTAAATTGTAGTCGTTCTGTAAACAATAAGAAGCTGCTTGCATATAACCTTGCCATCCAAACCCTGCTGGTCCTTTCAATTCGGCACGCGCGTTGTTAATCACAATTTTATTGACATCAAATTCTATTTTAAAAGGAATACGTAATTTTTCCCATTGCAAAGTTGCTGTAAGGCTTTTACTTCCTCTATCAATGAAATCATAACTCAACCATTCCTGATGTGGAATTTCGTTGGGGGATACCTTTACTTTTAAAACAACTTCATTTTCAGTTGGAGAAACCGTCCCCCAGGATTGGGAATACTTTGAAAATAGCAGTTGAAATTCAGTTTTGCCTGGGATTATAAATAATCCATAAGTTCCTGCTGCAATTTCTTTTCCTTCAACTTTAGCGTCGTGCGTAAAGTGAATGGTGGTATTTTCGTTTGCACCGGCACGCCAAATGTTATCAAGAGGTATTATTCCTCCCCATATTTTTCTTTCTCGCACAGATGGACTATGGTACACAATGGTAACATCTGAAATTCCTAGTCGCTGTGAAATAGTTGCCTGCTGGCTTACACGAGGTTGTGTAATGTTTTGCGCATGAATGGTTACTGACATTGTTATACATAATATCAGCAATAGTAATTTTGAAATCTTCATTTTTTTTATTTTTATTACTCTGCAAAAGTATAGGGCAATCTATTCTTTAAAAAATGAATTGGTTTGTACAGTGAATTTTGTGACAGATGGTTAAGTGCCTAAGGGCAATAATTAGATTAATAACTAAAGTTTCGCATTAAATACATTATTGATATTCAATCTATTATATATGTATAAGTTGTATATATGATTTCATAAAGTATTCATATATAATGATTTACCTCACTTTTCTTTAGAATATATTTAAAGATCAAAATTGGTAATATTGGATTTTTATTTTATGTAATGTATTGATATACAATAAATTAAGCATTGTGTTGATTCTTTTTAATAATGAAGTATATATTTTTAAACCAATATTGTCGCTCGCCGCGACCGGCTTTCAATTTCTCCTTGATGAGAAAACGAAACAAAAGAATCAAGCCACTAAAAAGGCTCTGCTGCGAATGTGACTGAATGATCTATCGTAGATAGTTTGAAGCGACAGCTTCATAAATGAAGAAACCTGCATTGCAGGGTGAGTTGGCCACCCATCGACTTACGCGTTCCTTCCTTTGTCGACTATCGTCGCCACTCTTCGAGTTCAGTCAGTCCCCCTCAGTTTAGCGGCATGGCTCTGCTCTTTTTTAATTAGTGTCTTCGACAATTGTAATATCTGATGCGAAACTTTAGTTAATAACTACTAAGGATTAGTGAAGAATATGTGGGAAGACAGATAAACCATTCATCACAAAGCTAACTGAATAGCATATTGTGTTAGTAGCAATATGATCCATTACTTAGCTTTGTCTTGATAAAATAAATGATAAATAACACTAAAAAATGCTCAGTTTAAATCTCTTCATTGTTAAAACCAGCAGATATGATCTTTCTATTTAGAATATATTCTTTACCATTATAACAAAGTTTAGAATTCCCTATAGAAATTTTTCCACCTGGTTTTACGATATAAGCTCTAATCATTTTGGTATTTGGATTGCCAGGAAGATTAAAACCAGCCTCTATAGCAACTGTGATTTCTTTTTCACCAGAATTATTTGATATGAAAAGCGCTTTTCCACATTGGCTAACTTCTTCTAAAATTATTATATTTGACAAAGCATCCTGGCCATACATATCGCCATGTACATCAAAACCACCATTTGAATCAGTGAAGAGTATTTTGTATATCTCAATATATGTTAATTCACTAATGTTTTTTAAAGTAGTTTCACTGACAGTATTTACTTTCTCATTAGTTGTTTGCTTTTTGTTATCACAGTTGACAAACAGGATTGAAAGAATAAAGACAAAAAAAAGTGTAGTTAATTTCATATTGCACAATTTATACATAAGTGATAAGTAAATAAGAAGTTACATTTTTTTCATAATGAAGGGATTTAACAATATGTTTTTAAATCACTTCAATACATAGAGCTAATACCTATTCATTTTTATGAATTTTAAAATCAGCACATATTACAAAGATTTACCTGTTTCTATCAAACATTTAGTTATTGCTGCACTGGTAATAAGTGTATTTTTTTTATTAAAAGCTTATGCAAATCATTTAATAAATCAGTATAATTTTTCATTTAGCTGGGTCTTAATCACCTTAAAAATATGCATTACTTATTTACTTTGGGTACTATTGACACCTTTTATCTATATGTTAACAAAAGGGCTTCAGCATAATAATACACAAGTTTTGATTAGAATTCTAAAATTTCTGTCAGGTTGTTTATTGCTTGCATTGTGTCATCAGTTTATAGCCTCAAGACTAGATGATTTTATTAATTACATCAACAATGGCTATATGAAATCGTTTCTTGGACAAAATAATTTGGTTGTCCTGGTCATTGGCTTCTTTTCAAGTTTTATAGAGTTGTTAGTTATCGTTACTGTTTTTTTGGCTTTTGATTATCAGAAAAAATATATTTTGAATCAAAAGCAATTGATTGCCGCTCAGCTGAATGCATTAAAAATGCAGTTACAACCACATTTTTTATTCAATACCTTACACTCAATAGCTTCGATGATTGATATTGACACCAAAAGTGCTCAAAAAATGTTGAGCAAGTTAGGTGCATTATTACGTCGCCTTTTGAAATACAATGCTGAACAAATGGTAACTGTAGCCGATGAATTGAAATTTATTCAAGATTATTTGGATCTGGAACAAGTACGTTATCAGGACAGAGTGACTATAAATTATAATATTGCTGAGGAGGCATTAACCATGAAAATACCCAACATGATTTTTCAACCATTAGTGGAAAATGCAGTGAAGTATGGGATAATACCAACCGTAGATGATGGAGAAGTTATTATTAGCATTCAATTGGAAGCAAACAGTCTAGAATACGGAGAAGCCATATCATTAGAAATATCTAATACTTTTAACACACGAAATACTTCTATAAAACAAAAAGGAACAGGGATTGGGTTGCAAAATATTAAAAAAAGATTACAACAATTTTACCAAGATAGATTTCTATTTACTTCGGACTTTATAACTCCCGAATTGTATGTTGCCAAAATTACCGTCCCTCTAATAAAATGACGATGAAGTTAAGAAGCCTGATAATAGATGATGAATATTTGGCAAGACAACGCCTCGCAAAACTGCTTGAAAACTTCAATGAAATTATTGTGGTTGCAGAATGCAGAAACGGAAAAGATGCCCTTGAAAAAATTGAGCTAAAAGAGCCTGACCTCCTATTTCTGGACATTCAAATGCCAGATATGAATGGATTTACAATGCTGTCAAAAATAAAGCAAAATCCTTACGTCATTTTTACAACTGCTTATGACCAATTTGCCTTAAAAGCCTTTGAAGTTAATGCAGTGGATTATCTGCTCAAACCCTTTGATGAAGAACGTTTAGAGGTAGCTGTAAAACGTATTTTGGAATTGAAAAAACAAAAAAGGGCATCATTAATTGGACAGAAATTGAAGAATCTGCTTAAAATTCATGAAACAATAGATAACAATTTCTTAAATGAAATTAGTATTGTTCAAAATGGCAGAACTAAAACTATTTTTGTTGATGATATTATTTGCTTTAAAAGCGATGGAAATTATGTGCAAATTGTTACTGATGTTAAAACACATTTGCATAGAATGACCCTAAATGCACTTTATGAAAACCTGGACAATTCTCAATTTTTAAGGATACACAGATCTATTGTAATAAACAAAAACTATATAAATTCTACAACTTATATTGGTAACAATGAATACAAATTTAGATTGAAAAATGGAGATATACTAACTTCTTCAAGGTCTTATAAATCTATAATTTCTGAATTTATTTCTATCTGATTATGCAAAGGAAAAGGGCTTGCTGATTTATTGTATGCTACATTCCTGTTGCTCCTAATATTAAAAATATAAATCATCTATTAACCATGTCTAGAACTTTAATTGATATCAGTATTCTTCTAAATATTCTTGGGTTCGGGCAGGGCATGTTTTTATGTTTCTCACTATGGAAAAGTAGAAAGGTGAAATCTGAAAATATTTATTTAGTCTATTTATTTATTGCGATATCCGTAATTATACTTAATGCCATATTTCGACTTAGCTATTATATAGATGCTCTTTGGTTTTTCGAGATGTTTTCGAATTCCTTTTTGCTTGTAATAGCTCCTTCCATTTTTTTATTTGTAAAAATTAAAAGCAAGCAAGCACATCCACAAAATCCAAAGTGGGTACATTATCTACCGTTTTTATTCTATTTCAGTTTTAATTTGGTGAGCTTGGTTTATTTAGAAACAAAGCAATCAACAACTGAAATAATTGACAACATAGCTTACCTTATTTTTAATCTTCAGTTTATAGTTTACTTTGTACTTTCATTATTCATATTGGGCAAAATAAAACCACTACCAGATCCATTAAAGTGGATACGCATAGCAATTTGGTTAATTATTGTTCCGTGGCTTTTACAACTAGGGTTTTTATTCGCTGAAAATATATTTGGAGTCGTTATACCTGACTTCCTTTCTCTAAACTTATCCTTGATTTTTGGAATTTGTACATTTTTTCTAAGTTATGTCCATACTACTGGAAAAGTAGGTTTTGCTAAAAAAGAGAAATATGAAGACTCGAGAATAAGTCCGAATGAATTAAGTAGAAATCTAAATATTATTAAATCAATAATTAAAAAAGAGAAACTTTTTCTAGACAAAGAAATGTCATTAAAGAAGATTTCTGAAAAGACACAATTATCACCAAGAGACGTCTCTCTTTCTATAAATCAAGGGATGCAACAAAATTTTGTTGATTTTATTAATAGCTATCGTATCGAATCCTTCAAACAAATAATTAGACAAGAATCTTCAAGTAATTATACCCTGGTTGCTATTGCTGAAAATTGCGGATTTAAATCTAGTTCTACATTTTATGCAGCTTTCAAAAAACAAATGGGAATCACTCCCAAACAATACAAAGATAATTTAGATTCAAATCCTTAATTTTTTCTCCTAATACATGTTTCAGGAGATAACCCAGGTCCTTTCATAGCATTTTATAGTAATACTCACCTTACGTTTGTGTAAACAATTATTTAATAATAAAAATGAACAACATGATTAAGAACGTATTAAAATCGGTGTCCTTAAGAATTATTGCAATATTAATTTTATCAAGTCTAATAGTATCATCTTGCGGAAAAGATGAATCAATAGATTCTGAGACAACAATAACATTGACTACGATTTCTGGGAATGAATTGAGCATGAATGGAATTTGGTCAAGTGGATGTGTAGAAGCTAATAATGATATGATTTTAAGTGAATCATTAACTTTTAATAATGAAAATCTTCAAATCGATATTAATGGCTACGACAATATGCACTGTAAAGGAGCTACAATTTTTAATGAATTAGTAGTTATTACTTTTAATAATTCTGGAACAACGACAGTAATTTTTAATGGTGAAGAGGTATTAGTTAACAAGATCGACGGAACTGCGTCGTATACAGATGGAAGAGTAGAAGATTTTAAACAATTATTCTTTATAGATGATACAAGTGGTGAGAAATATATGCATCATGCTATTTTTGAAAACGATGGAGGACAGGTAGATTCAGAAGGATACCCAATAGAGATTATTCCAATTTCAATAATAAAAACAAGTTAGAATGAAGATTTTAGTAATTCTATTCACACTGACTTTCAACTAAGTTTATTCTTGACTGCTCACCAATGAATCAACAAAAACAAACGTCATTTAAAGAGATTTTTATTCATGCCGTTTGCCAATAAATAGGTTAAAAAATGAAAAATATATACCTGACACTTGCTATTATTGGGTTCATTTCACCAAGTATTTTAGTATCTCTAGAGTCATTAGAAACTGGCAATATTTTACTTTATACGAATCCAATAGCCACCCTTGAAGGAATGTTTGCTAACCGTATTTCAACAATATTTATGATTGACTTGCTATTTGCTGTATTCGTATTTTTTATCTGGTCATACGCTGAAAAGAAAAAGCATGGAATTAAAAATGTAAGTATTGTTTGGTTATTGACATTACTGCTTGGCCTAGCTGGTGGATTCCCTTTCTTCTTATACTTAAAAGAAAAAGCTATTGCCACTAAAATCAAAAACGCATGAAAAAGCAGGTTTGCCAAGAAGGTGTATATAATTATTAAATAGTTTTCAATGGTTCGGTAAAAAAATAATGGATAATGAATGTTAAAAAAGTAAATGCGTAAATTGGCAAAAACCAACCTGTAATCAAGCTCTTACCATGATTACACAAAACGCACTTACTGGAGGACTTAACCTCCTAGCTATAATTTTACAAAAAATGCCTAACCTTAAAGAAGGAAGGCGAAGATTTATCGGGTGCATTTCAAAATGACGTTTTATTAATTCTATTTTAAATTGTCCTAATTGACTTTTTGCAGAATCGCTAAATCGCAGAACCGCTAAATCGCCTTATGATGTTGGCTTCTTAAATTTCCTTCAATAAATTTCCTTTTGAATATCAAATAGTAAAATGCGTCAATTTGAAATACACCCAATTTATCCTTGAGGTACTTGGATTGTTTCTTTCGTGTAGGGGTCGTGTTAATTTTTCCCTGTTAGGAAGACAAGGGGAACGTTATGAAAAGACTTATCGCAATCATTTTGAACAGGAGCTTGATTGGGCATCAATTAATGTTAGTCCTATTCAAAAAACTTGCAGTGATCATTTGATAATTGGATTTGATCCTAGCTATATATCCAAAAGTGGCAAGCAGACTCCTGGGCTTGGATATTTTTATTCAGGGGTCGCAGGCAGCTACAAAAAAGGGTTGGAGATAGGCAATATTGCGGTGATTGACATCAATCAAAACACAGCTTATCACTTGGAAGCATTACCTTCACCAAGTAGTAGGAAAGAAAATACTGAAGATGGACGAACAATAGTAGATCATTATGAAGATGTACTTGTAGGTAAGGCTGAGATCTTGATAATGTTAAGCGCCATACTTGTTGTAGATGGGTATTTCGCAAAAAAGAAGTTTATAGATCCGATATTGAATCTGACCAAATTAGAGATAATATGAAGATTGAGAGATGATGCAGACTTGAAATATTTAGCCCCACCAGTAAAGACAAAGACCAGAGGTAGACCAAGGAAATGTGCAGGAAAAATAGATGTGAAAAATATAGATAGAAGTAAATTCATCGAAGTGCATATAGATGAAACAAAAAGAATAAGTGAAATAATAGCCTATAGTGTAGGAATGAAGAGAAAGCTAATAATATCCTATGTAGAATTTTTAGGACTAAATGGGCAAGTGAAAACAAGTAAGATTTTCTTTAGCACGAATTTAGAGAGGTCAGCCAAAGAAATATATTCCTACTATAAAGCAAGATTTCAAACGGAATTTATCTTTAGGGATGCAAGCAATACACTGGCTTAGAAAACTGTCAACTGAGATCGAAAAAAAAGTTGAATTTTTACTTCAATGCCTCTTTAACAGCAGTGAATCTAGCAAAAGTAATATTAAGAAAAGGAGTAAATAAGAAAACCTCTGTCCCTTTGTCAGTAGGCAATTTGAAGATGATAATGCAAAACAGAAATATGCTCCACAGAATATTTTCAATCTATGGTATTTCCCATAAATTGATAAAAATAGAAAACAAGCATTTGAAAATGCTAGAATTTGGTTGTACCGCAGCTTAATTCTTTACCGAACCATTGAGTTACAATCTTCTAATTAATTACCAAAAGAAAAAATTTTAAGTTAAAATTTTACAGATGATTGAAAAGGCCGATAACATTTTGAAATTAAAAAAAATCGGAAATGAAACTGTTATTTTTTAAGAATCAAAAAGAGTTAGATTATTGGTTTGAAAACAAACATGAAAATGATAATGAAATTTGGATTGGGTATTACAAAAAGCATACTAAAAAAGAGAGTATTACTTGGGATGAATCAGTTGAAGAAGCATTAAAATATGGATGGATAGATGGAATAAGAAAGTCAATAAATGATAGAAGTTATAAAATAAGGTTTACTCTAAGAAAAGAAAATAGTAATTGGAGTTTAAAGAATATCAAAACAATTGAAGAATTGATAAAAAAAGATTTGGTTAAAGAAAAAGGCTTACAAATATATCAAAAAAGGAAAGAACAAAAAATAGGAATCTATGCGTTTGAACAAAGGAATAAAGAATTGTCTAAAGCTTATTTAAGAGAATTCAAGAAGAATAAAAGCGCCTGGGACTATTTTGAAAATGAGAAACCCTATTACAAGAAAATAGCAATATATTGGGTGATGAGTGCAAAAAAAGAAGAAACAAGAAAAAAGCGATTAAATACACTAAGGAATGATACATTAATAAAGTTCGCTTTTATACGCAGGAATTTTATTTTTCAACAAGGCAAAAAACCTGCCTACCGGCAGGCAGGCGTAGACAATGCAGGGCATTGACGAGGCTTTTTAACGCTGTAGGAAGATAAAATAACAAGTAGAAAATGTTACTTTATTATTGAATCATTCCTAATAGAAGATTCATCAAATGAAACTAAAATAAAACAATTGAGAAGATAAAAAAATATAATTTGGGAAGAAGAAAAAAGTCCACAATAGGTGATGATAGCATATCTCTCCTCCGTCGAATGACGTTACATCCTATCGTGTGCAATTTGTGATACACACAATTCCTTTACTATATTGAGGTAATGATATAAAGGATATAACTTTACTTGATGTATATATACAGATGTGTTCTCTTCAAGCAAGAAAAAATAAGCCAACTCACAAAGACCAAGAGAGCTATCGCACACATTGCTTTTATAGGCCCAAAAGAAATAACGATATAAAGAGAAATAACTTGGATAAAGTCAAAACATACCAACACGTCAACAAACTCGATGATAACATCAGTTTCCGAATTTCCAAAATGGAAGATCATTATGATGGGCGAAAGGGTCAATTGGATGAACCGCATAGACATGATTACTTTACGGTATTGATTACCATTACTGCCAAAGGAAAACATATTATAGATTTTAATAAATATGACTTATCAGATAATCAAATATTCTTTATTAGCCCGGGACAAGTGCACCAACTTATTGAAGATGAAAAATCCATTGGTTTTATTTTGGTTTTCTCTAATCAATTTTTGATTCATAATGATATTCCTCTATGCTTTATTGATGACTTAAACCTATTCAATACTTTTAGTGAATCTCCACCACTCACTTATTCCAAAGAAGATTTTGGACAACTAAAAAATTATTGTGATGAAATGATGTTACTAAATAGCATTAATTCAAAATATCAATATCAGACTATTGGTGCTTATTTAAAATTGTTCCTAATTAATTGTAACAACATCTGTACAATTCATGGAGGACACACTCAACTAATAGAAACAGGGAATGCCATGTTGAAAAACTTTAGAGAGTTGCTGAATCAAAAATTCAAAAGCTGGCATTCTGTCACTCAATATGCAAATGCACTCAACATCACTTCAGACCATTTGAATCGGGTAGTCAAATCTTTAACTGCAAAGTCTGCCAAAGAACATATTCAAGAAAGAATAGTCATTGCCGCCAAAAGATTACTCTATTATTCTGGAGGTTCTTCAAAAGAAATTGCCTACGAATTAGGTTTTTCTGTACCCGCACATTTCAGTCAGTTTTTCAAAAAATGCACAGGTATCCCGCCCTCTCAATTCAGGCAACAAGGCTAAATGTCGGATTTTTGTATGGGAATACAGCATTTTGATATTCCATAGCTCTTCATTCTGTTCGATATTTGCAACATAAATAAATATTGAAACATGGATAGAAAAAGTTTTATCAAAAAATCACTTATTGCTGGTCTGGCAGGAACTGTCATTCCTGCTGCTATGAAGGTAAAAGAAGTGAACAGTCACAAATCAACCTATGACAAATTAATGGAACAAGTAGGTTTTAATCACCTGCCCGCCGGTCAGGCAGGTTTACCAAATCAAAAAGGAGATATAACTATGAACACCGTATTGCACAAAGCCAACACGAGAGGGCACGCCAATCATGGCTGGTTGGACTCTCACCATTCTTTTAGTTTTGCGAACTACCACAATCCAGAAAGAATGCACTTTGGTGTATTGAGGGTTTTAAATGATGATGTGGTAGATGCAAGCAAAGGATTTGGAACCCATCCACACGATAATATGGAAATTATTTCCATTCCATTGGAAGGAGATTTAGAACACAAAGACAGCATGGGTAATATCGCTGTTATTAAAGAAGGAGATGTACAAGCGATGAGTGCGGGAACAGGAATTTTCCATAGCGAATACAATAAGAATAAAGACAAGGCAGTAAAGTTTTTGCAAATTTGGATTTTTCCGAAAGAGCGAAGTATCAAACCGAATTATGCCCAGGTGTCCTTGAAAGATATTGAAAAGAAAAATGAATTTTATCAGGTATTATCTCCTTATAAAAATGACCAGGGAGTTTGGATTCATCAAGATGCCTGGTTTCATTTAGGAAAATTTGACAAGGAAACGAAGACCAAATATCAGGTTAAAAAAGAAGGAAATGGAGTATATGCTTTTGTACTCGATGGCCATGTCGAGATTGAAGGGCAGTCATTAGGAAAGAGAGATGGATTTGGCATATGGAATGTCAAAGATTTTAAAATAGAAGCGGATAAGGACAGTCGTGTATTGTTGATTGAAGTACCAATGCAGCTTTCCTAACTATTTATAACAAGCTCTAACACTATTCTGAGGTAGATACTTCGGGATAGTGCTTTGACAAACAAAGTAAAATGAAAACCAACAGATTAGAGGCTTTTAGTGACGGTGTACTTGCCATCATCATTACCATAATGGTGTTGGAATTGAAAGTTCCGGAAGAAGTTACAATTGAAGCACTACTTCCTACCATTCCCATATTTATAAGTTATTTAATAAGCTTTATTTATATTGGTATCTACTGGAATAATCACCATCATTTATTTCAAATTACAGAAAAAATAAATGGGAAGATTTTATGGGCTAATTTACACCTATTATTCTGGTTGTCCTTAATACCTTTTACTACCTCCTGGATGGGCGAAAATCATGCAACCTCTGCTCCGGCAGCATTATACGGGTTTATACTATTTATGAGTGGAATCGCTTATTACATACTTCAGAACCTGATTATAAAACATCACGATGAAGATTTTGTATTGAGAAAAGTAATTGGGAAAAATGCCAAAGGAAAGATTTCTATAGTTGTTTATGCTGTCGGAATTATGTTGGCTTACGTTTCTCCCTGGGTAGCCATTGCCTGTTATATTGCTGTAGCCATAATGTGGATTGTACCAGAAAAACATATTGAAAATCATGTTAAAGAAAAAGAGCATTGATATGAAAAATTACCTCATTCTTTTATTTGGAGTTATCCTATTTTTTTCTTGCAAAAACGAAAATAAGAACCAAACAGCGGATAAAATATTCGCAGATCTTATTGTGACCCACGCTAAAATAGCAGTCATGGATTCAGATAGAAAATTGGTCGAAGCCATCGCAATTAAAGACGGTTTGGTTCTGACCACAGGTAGCAATGCAGCAATTGAAATATTTCGAGGAAGTAACACGAAACTAATTCATGCTAATGGACGCACTCTTATTCCTGGATTAAATGATTCCCATTTGCATTTGACTCGTGGTGGTCGTTTTTACAATGCAGAGTTGCGTTGGGATGGGGTCAAATCTCTAAAGAGGGCTTTGGAACTACTCAAAGAGCAAGCAGCCAGAACACCCAAAGGACAATGGGTGAGGGTCATCGGGGGTTGGAGTCCTTTTCAGTTTGAAGAAAACCGTTTTCCCACACCAGAAGAAATTGAAGAAGCCACAGGAGATGTACCAACTTTTATCTCATTCTTATATAGTCGTGGTTGGCTAAACAAAGCTGGTTTAAATGCAAGAGGAATTGATGAAAATACAAAATCTCCAACAGGTAGTTCTTTTGAAAAAGATGAAAACGGTAAACTAACAGGAGTGCTGTTGGCAGAACCGAATCCCACCATTTTATACAAGAGCATAGGAGCCTTACCTCCACTTTCTGAAGAAGAAATGGTTAATTCAACCAAACAGTTTTACCGAGAATTGAACAGATTTGGCGTCACAAGCGGAATTGATGCAGGTGGAGGTGGGCATAAGTTTCCTAAAGATTACAAAGGGACAAAATTATTGGCACAAGCTGGTGAAATGCCCATACGCTTATCCTATTATCTCTTTCCTCAAAACAAAGGAGCAGAATATGCTGAATTTCAGGAATGGATGGCGGAAAATGAAGTAGGGCATAATGGAGAAATTCATTTAGAGCATGGCTATGAACTGGAAGGTGGAGGAGAGTTTTTAGCATGGAGTGCCGGGGACTATGAAAACTTCCTAGCGCCACAACCTTTTTTAGAAGACCGCCCAACATGGCGGAAGGATTTAAAAAGAATCATTCGACTTCATGTGGATAAAGGCTGGCCTTTTAGAATTCATGCTACCTATGGAGAGACAATTGCCAACATGTTGGAAGTCATAGAAGAAGTAAATACAGAAACCAATGGCAAATTGGCAAAATAGCGATGGTTGTTTGACCATGCCGAAACGGTACAGGAAAAAGAAATGAAAAGAATTAAAGTGTTGAATGGAGGAATAGCTATTCAGGCAAGGATGGCTTATGCGGGCGAATACTTTGTAGAACGATATGGTGCGGATAAAGCTAAACAGGCTCCACCTGTAAAAACCATGATGGAAATGGGATTACCTGTTGGGGCGGGCACAGATGGAACAAGAGTGGCAAGTTATAATCCCTGGCCGGCATTGTATTGGTTAGTAACGGGTAAAACAGTTGGTGATTTGACCTTAGCTGAAACTTCCAATCAATTGACCAGAGAAGAAGCCCTATATCTCTATACAAAAGGAAGTGCCTGGGTATCTAAAGAAGAGAATGTAAAGGGAACACTTGAGAATGGCATGTATGCTGATTTTGCGATTTTGTCTGATGATTATTTTTCAATTCCAACATCACAAATCAAAGACTTGCAATCCGTTCTAACAGTGGTAGGAGGAAATGTTGTGTATGGCGCAGAAGAATTCAAATCACTAAATCCTTCGATTCCTGAAGTCATACCAAGCTGGTCACCTGTAAAATTTTATGGAGGATATCAAGCAAAATGATGCAAGAGTCATTGTTTAAAAATACAAATATTTATTAATAATCATAAACATTTTAAGTATGAAAAATTTAGAAAGAGCAAAAGACCTGTACAATCAAGTAGGGCAAGGTAAACTAATGGATGCCTTTGAACAGTATTATGCGGATAAGGTAGTTATGGAAGAACCTCGTGGCAAAAGAGAAGGAAAAGATGCCTGTAGAACGTCTGAAGAAGAATTTTTAAACAGTATTGAAGCCTTTCATGGTATGGAAATTAAGTCTATGGCAGAAGATACTGACAAAGGCAAAGTACTTATCGAAGTAAATATGGATTTGACCTTTAAAGGAGGACAACGCGTGTTAATGGAACAGGTATCTGTGCAGCAATGGGAAAATGGACAAATTATACATGAGCGGTTTTACTATAACGCAGAATAAAAACTACAGAAATACAATTAAAATAATTTTAAATTTAATTATTTAGACAGAAGAAGATTATGACTAATTTACTCAAATTTCGGTAGTCCTATGTATACATTCCAATTTCCATAACACCTTGATATTCTATTGATTGCAGCAATTATTTTATTTTCTAGGTATTGCTTATGATTAAAATAATCATTTGATGGTATTAACATATGTACTCTTAGAAACAAACGGGTTGATGAAAGTTTATCAAATTAATGTGGATTAAGCCTACTTCGCTATGGTTTCGATCCATATTAGGTAATTATTGGTGTCTATCAAGCTCTAACTTCTGAAGTTCTCATTATAATTAACTACCGAAACTTGAGTAATTTATTAAACGTCATTAGGAAAAGTCGAATACGTCTATACAGATTTTTTTACCCTATTATGTAAAGAAGAAACATGGAACTAATTAAGCATTTGAGTTGGCGGTACGCTACTAAAAAGTTTGACGCTACTAAAAAAGTCTCGGAAGAAAGCATAGAACTATTGGAAGAAGCCATCCGATTGTCTGCTTCCTCGTATGGATTTCAACCTTATAAAGTAATGATTATTTCTCAGGATGAACTTCGACAACAACTCAGGCCACTTACCTGGGACCAATCGCAGGTGGTGGATGCTTCTCATTTATTTGTTTTTTGTTCTCAACTGGAATTTACAGATGAGCAGGTGGATGAATATATTACACGTAAATCAGAAACACAAGGAATTCCTTTGGATAAATTAGGTGGGTATGCCGATTTTATGAAAACAAAATTGAAGGAAAAGTCACCTGAAATTATGAAGCATTGGACAGCGAAGCAAACTTATTTGGCTTTAGGTAATCTCCTTGCTGCTTGCGCTGAATTAAAAATTGATACGTGTCCGATGGAAGGCTTTGAGGCAGCGGCTTATGATAAAATTTTGGGTTTGAAAGACAAAGGACTAACCACTACGGTTTTAATGGCTGTGGGTTATCGGTCTGAAAAAGATAAGAATCAGCATTTGACCAAAGTAAGAAAGAACAAGGGACAGTTATTCGGACGATTTCTATAAATCGCAATTTCAACTTAACTACAAATTTATGCAACGTATATATTTTATTATTCTGCTGGCTCTAATTTCTATAAGTCTTTTTGCTCAAGAGGAGGAAAAAAGAACGTCGAAAAAAGAACCACCTGCTATCAAACTATTGAGGGCAGAAGAAAATTATACCTACCTTGCCGACAAGGAAAACAATCCTTATGAGGAAGATATTTTCGATGCCATTAAGTTCATTCCTTTAAATCAAGAAAAAGATTTTTACCTATCTTTTGGTGGTCAAATAAGGCCTCGTTTTGAATTGTATTCTAATAGATTCTGGGAAACGGAAGCTGATGAAAATTACTATTCTCAACGTTTGGCTCTTTATTCTAATATCGTCTTGGGCAAACATGTCAGAATCTTTGGAGAAATTTATCATGGCTATACCAGTCACGAAGAAGAATTTGCCGAATATGATGAAATTGACTTTTTTCAAGCCTTTGCAGAATTCAACTTTCCTTTACAAGAAGGTCAAAATCTCACCCTTCGTTTTGGACGGCAGGAAATGGGCTTTGGAGCTGCAAGATTAGTAGGGATTAGAGAAGGGCCAAACATCCGAAGGTCTTTTGATGCATGTAGAATTATCTACAAAAACGGAGCGACTAACATTCAGGCATTTTACGGAAAAGAAGTAAGGCCACTTTTTGATGCCTTCGACAATAAATTTTCATTATTTGATGGCGATGCCACTAATCCTCAGCTTTGGGGCTTATATACCCAATTTAAAATAAAGGGGGTCACAGGAATGAATGAACTATATTATCTGGGCTTTCATGCAGATAACACAACTTTTAATGATGTGACAGGCGATGAAACAAGACACAGTATCGGTCTAAGACGATTTGGAAAACTGGGTAAAAGGTGGAATTACAACTCTGAAGTCACTTATCAATTCGGAGAGATTGGAGAAGACAACATTAGTGCTTTCAACATAGAAACCAATTGGCACTACGAACTAATCAATACAAAATGGAAAATTAATCCCGGATTGAAGTTGGAATTCACAAGTGGGGACAAAGATGTGGGTGATGGTAAAATCAATACGTTTAATCCCATGTTTGTCAATCCAGCCTATTATAGTTTGGCAGCGACTATTACTCCTGTCAACATGATGTCCATACACCCATCAATAAGTGTAAAGCCAACGGAAAAATTGAAACTATATGTAGAATGGGCATTTTTCTGGAGAGCTTCTAAAGAAGATGCCTTATACCAACCGACAAGATTTGTCAACAGACCTACCGGTGGAATTACTGATAAAAGTATTGGTAATCAATTAGGGATTGACCTAGAATATGAGTTTTGCAGAAACTTATCATTCGCTATAGACATGACCTATTTTATAACAGGAGAATTTTTAGAAATGACCGGAGAGGCGGTAAACACTTTCCATATAGCCCCTACACTTAGTTTTAAATTTTAATCATAAAAGCTTAAATCAATTAATTAAAATCAAAATTCAGAAATCATGTACAAAAATATTAAAAGAGTAACCCTAAGGCTGGCATTAGCCTTTATTACAATTCTTGCTGTAACAACTATAACCGTAGCGCAAGAGCCAATTTGGGATGCCAATAAAATTATCTTAGTCAAAAAAGAATTATCTGCGGGAGTATTTGGAGTATTCCCTCAAGAAAGTTTTGAAGCACCTCAGGAAGCACCAAAACCTACAAGTGGAGGATTTATTATTGGTAAAAAAGGAGTTTTAGTTATAGAATCTTTTTTAAATGCTGATTTGGCGGGTCAATTGATTGCACTAATTCGTCAGGAAACAGATTTACCTATAAAGTATTTGGTAAACACCAGCTATCACGGAGACCACAGTTACGGAAACTATGTATTTCCTACAACAACAACAGTGATACAACATCAGGGGACTGGTGATTACATTGCCAATTACTTTGAAAATGATAAACAATGGATGATTGGCAATTTTGGAAAAGGAAGGGGAATTGAAAGAGTTATTGCTCGTGAAGCCGATGTAATTATTCAGAAAGAAGATATTATGAAAATCAATTTAGGTGGAAAAACCATTGAAATTCATACATTCGGATTTGGGCAAACGTCAGGTGACCTTTTTATCTGGGAACCGGAAAGTAAGGTGTTATGGACGGGAAATGTTTGGGTGTCAGGAAAACCCGGATTACCTTGGCTGTTAGATGGCAAACATACAGAGGTGAAAACTACAATGGAAAAAATAAGGGACTTTTTGCCTGATGATGCTACCATTGTTCCCGGTCATCATACACCTATGAAAAAAGCGGATTTGAACTTTGCTATTAATTATTTGGGAGAATTAAATAAACAAGTCAGCACCGCTGTAAAAAAAGGATGGAGTTTAGAAGAAACGGTGGAGAAAGTAACGATGGATGACTACAAGGGATACCCGATTTTTGGTTGGGTGCATTCTCAAATTAATGTTCCAAATACATATAAAGAACTCTCACCAAAAAAATAATAAAAATGAAATGTAATAAAATAATAAGGCAAGTTTTTGGTGTATTGTCTTTATTACTCATTTTGAGTTGTGAGAGCAATCAAGCGCCAAAAGAAACAGCGGATTTAATTATTCATAATGCTAAAATCACTACACAAGATGAAGCCGTCCCTACCGCAGAAGCAGTAGCTATAAAAGATGGACTCCTACTTTCTGTTGGTTCTTCGATAGATATTTTAAAATTGAAAGGAGAAAAAACAGAGGTTGTGGATGCTAAAGGGAAGCGCATTATACCAGGCTTGGTAGATTCTCATTCCCACTTTTTGAGAAGTGGCTTGACTTATACCAGAGAACTTCGTTGGGATGGTGTACCCACTATCAAAAAGGGATTGGAAATGATTACAAAAGCCGCAGCAATTACCCCTGAAGGAGAATGGGTAAGGGTCATAGGAGGATGGACTCCCTGGCAATTTGAAGAACAACGTTTGCCTACTCCGGCAGAACTTACAGCGGCTGCACCCAACACCCCTGTTTACATGCAGTATTTCTATTCGGCAGGTTTAGTCAATAAAAAGGGATTGGAAATTCTGGGTATCACAAAAGACACACCTGACCCACATGAAGGTCGATTTGAAAGAGATGCTCAAGGCAATCCTACCGGATTAATGTTGGCAGAACCGCATCCTGGCATCTTTTATGGAAAAATTGCTGCTCTTCCTAAAACCACTAAAGAGGTGGAAGCAAACTCCACTATTCATATGTTTCGGGAATTGGCGAGATATGGATTAACCGGTGTGATAGATGCCGGGGGAGGAGGATTTAATTATCCGGAAGAATACAGCACCGCAGAAAAATTAGCTGCGGATGGAAATTTGGCTATCCGAACCTCATTTTACCTATTTGCTCAAAGACCAAAACGAGAGTTGGAAGACTTTGATGCGTGGAGTAAAGCGAATAAGGCAGGTACTAATACTGACCCTCATAAAGAACATGGATTTGAACTGGATGGCGGTGGTGAATATATCCTTTGGGAAGCTGCCGACTATGAAAACTTTCGTTGGGAGAGACCTGAATTACCTGAGACGATGGGCGAAAACCTAAAGCCAGTTGTCAAATTATTAATTGAAAGAAGGTGGCCTTTTAAAGTACATGCCACCTATAATGAATCTATCGTAAAAATTTTGGACATTATTGAAGAAGTAAACAAAACTACTCCGCTCAACGGTATGAGATGGTCAATTGAACACGGTGAAACTATTAAACCTGAAACAGTAGACAGAATAGTAGCTCTTGGTGGCGGTATAGCAATTCAAGACAGAATGGTTTTTCTGGGTGATGATTTCGTAGAACGATATGGTGAAGAAGTTGCAAAAATGAGTCCCCCGTTACGATACATGTATGATAATAAGGTTCCGATTGGAATGGGTACAGATGGTACACGAGGGGGAAGTTTCAATCCTTTTGTTTCGCTTCATTATATGATAACCGGTGAAACTGCAAGCGGAAGAAAATTGTATGACAAAAATAATTTGCTGAACAGAGAAGAAGCATTAAGAGTACATACTATAGGAAGTGCCTGGTTTTCAGGTGAAGAAGAAGTTAAAGGGAGAATTAAAAAAGGGCAGTATGCTGATTTGGTTTTACTTACAAAAGATTATATTACCGTTTCTGCCGATGAAATCAAAACCATAGAATCCTTACTGACCGTTGTGGATGGGAAAGTAGTCTATGCCGCAGGAGATTATATTGCTTTAGCTCCACCTGTGCCTCCCATCCTTCCCGATTGGTCGCCTGTAAAACTATTTGGGTCATACTATAAACAATAGAAAGATGTCAGAAATAAGTAAACTTCCTGAGAATATGCCCTTAACAACTATTGTCAGGCATACTATAAAATTGGGAGCAGAAAAAGATTTTGAACATTGGGCTGAAAATATTGGCAAAAAAATAAGTACGTTCAAAGGATTTAAAGGAAAGTATGTAGTACCTCCAAAAATAGGCACTACACTAAATGAATATATTGTTGCTTTTCAATTCGACAATCTAAATGATTTAATGGTATGGATGAATTCTGAAGAACGAAAATCTGAACTTAAAAAACTCAAGCTATTTTCAGAACAAGAAATGCAATTGGAACATCAAGAAGGTATCGACTTTTGGTTTACAGCTCCTGGTGAAGTTTCAAGGCCTCCAAAATGGAAAATGGCAGTCCTTACCTGGATTGCCGTATTTCCAATGGTATTACTATTGTTAGAGCTTTTTGGAAACTTATTTCCAACCTTCTCTCTAACTATAAAAGTGTTATTTACAACGATTACTTTAGTAGCCCTATTAACTTGGGTACTAATGCCAAATTTAACCAAACTATTTAAACGTTGGCTGTACTAATGTTTTGGAGCAGTTTAACACATCAAAAATTACAATTTAAACTAGAAAAATAATCATGAAATCAAATAAGATAATACAAGTAAAGCCATTAGAATTCCCTTGGGAAACACAAGACCCATTTTTGTTTTGTGCTCACCACAGAGACGAATATCCTAAAGGGGATGACCAAATGGGACTTCCTTCAGATGAATTCAAAGGAAGAAATATTGGGCAGGATTTTACCATAAAAGATGGATATAGAATGTATCATGGAAGTCATATACCAGGATTTCCATACCATCCGCATAGAGGATTTGAAACAATTACCATTAACAAGGAAGGCTTTGTGGATCATACCGATTCTTTAGGAGCAGCCGGACGTTTCGGTGCTGGTGATGTACAATGGATGACAGCAGGTAAAGGTATTCAACATTCCGAAATGTTTCCAATGGTCAATGAAGACAAGGACAATACGTTGGAAATATTTCAAGTATGGTTAAACCTACCTAAAGCAAGTAAGTTTGTAGAACCACATTTTAAAATGCTTTGGGAAGATATGATCCCTGTAGTAAAAGATACCGATGACAAAGGTAATACCACTGAAATCAATGTCATTGCTGGAAGTTTAAATGGAATTCAAGCACCTGGTCCCACCCCAGATTCTTGGGCTGCAAATCCTGAAAATGGAGTTTCTATATTAACCATAAAAATGGAAGCCAATACAACGTTTAAATTACCTGCGGCTGCTTACAAAAAGTTAAATAGAACCTTGTATTTCTACAGAGGAGAGAGTATTATTATAGATGGCGATAAGGTAAACGAGTATCATTTAATTCAGGTAAAATCTGATGAAGATATTGTTCTGGAAAATGGTAATAAAAAGGGTTATTTATTGCTATTACAAGGAAAACCTATCAATGAACCTGTAGCCCAATATGGTCCATTTGTAATGAATACGCAGGCCGAAATACAAGAAGCCTTTGTAGATTATCAAAGAACACAGTTTGGTGGTTGGCCTTGGCCTAATCAAGAACAAGTACATGATAGAACGAAAGGGCGTTTTGCCTTACATGCTGATGGTACAGAAGAAGTAAAATAAATTAGAAAAATCATATGTAGGGTGTACAGTATCCAAATGCTGTATGCCCTATGTACCTATCTGGAAATTATAGTACGATATGAAAGTTATCCGGATTTTGATACTTTTTGTCTCATTGGTTTCATGTAATTCAAGTGATATTCATTTAACCGTTCAAAAAGACCAAATAATCCTTCAGAATTGGAAACCAAAAAAGGAGCTTTCATTCCATAATAAAACGGTGAACCTCCATGTTTGAATGAAGAAAAAAAACAGGCAAGCCTAAGAACATCCCTTTAACAACTGTTGTAAAACATACGGTTAAGAAAGGAGCAGAAAAAGACTTTGAACAATGGTTTTTTGATATTGCGGAAGAAGTTAGTACATTCGACCAAGAGCTGCAAGCCAACCCATAAAAGGAATCGATAAAAGAAAATGCATTAAGAAAGAAAGCCGGCAAAGAACGAGGTGTATATTCCAATTTGTTCCGTGCGAGCAAACTCTAAATATACATGGACCATTGTAGAGTATCAATCAAAAATATGAGCGACCTTTTGTACGAACATATAGCAAAAAAGATCACCCTATCGAAAGATGATTTTGCTCGTTTTTTAAAACTCACAAAACGTGAGAACATAGAAAAGAACAACTTTTTCTTACATGAAGGGAACATCGCAAAATATATAGCTTTTGTAAACTCGGGTGCTTTATATTCTTATTCTACCGATGAAAAAGGCAATAAACATGTCATTCAAATTGCCATGGAAGGTTATTGGATAGGAGACCTGTCCAGTTTTCTATCCGAAGAAATTTCAAAATTTAATGTACAAGCTATTGTACTAACGGAAGTCATCTTCTTAAACAAACCAAATTTTGAAAAAGTATGTATCGAAATCCCATGTTTTGAGCGCTTTTTTCGCTTGTTAATTCAAAATGCGTATGTCAATTCCCAAAAAAGAGTTTCTTCAATCTATGGAGAATCCGTAAAAACGCGTTACCTGGAATTAATCAAAATACATCCAACACTTATTCAAAGAATTCCTCAACATTATATCGCCTCTTACCTCGGTATAAAGCCTCAATCATTAAGCCGAATTAGAAAAGATTTGTCCAAAAATAAATAGCTCCATCTTATTCCAGATTCTGTAACTTCTTAAAAAGCGATTAATTTCTGCCCACTTTAACTTTGTTAACATAGGTGAACGTTTGGCAAATAATCATTGCCCAATTTTATCGCACCGAGTATTTAATAAAATTTAAAAAGCTATAACAATGAAATATCTTTGTACACTTTTAACATTAATAATTGCACTATCTTCCTGCAACACAAAAACCGCTGATATTAATATAGAGAAAGAAAAAGAAATTGCCGTGACAGAAGCATTGAAAAAGATAGAAGATGACAGGCAGTATAAGCTGGATGTAATTGAGCAATTTTATGGTGTCTTTCAAACAGGAGACATGTCTGTTTTACCAAATATTTTAGCAGCAAATTACACACAATACCCATCAGATCCGGGTCAGACACCTGATATTGATGGAATGATAAAACACATGGAGATGTTTGGAAGTATGTTTTCTGAACTAAGCGGAACAAAAACACACATTCTGGTTGATAAAGACCTGGTTCAAGTGCGGGGTGAGTGGGAAGTAACGCACTCAGGTGATGCTTTTGGAATGCCAAAATCTGGTAAACGAATTAAGTTCACTGCTTTCGATTTACACCATTTCAATGCGGATGGAAAAATTGATACTACCTGGCATTTGGAAGATTATTGGGGAATGTACGCTCAAATGACTGCTAATGCTGAGTAATCGCTAATGCTGAACAGCCGAGAATTTGTTTCCAGAGATAAAATAAATGCGATTGCAAATGCGCAGAGGTGTCGTAAAATCTACCTTCCCTTTTTTCGTCATATGAATAGAAGAAAATTAATACTTAATTTAGCACTGACAACTGGAGGATTATTAACCGTAAAAGTCATGGGACAAACCATCATTAATTCACTCACTGAGAAAACAGAAAAAATGCCCGTTTTGTTTATGGGACATGGAAGTCCGATGAACGGAGTTGAGAATAATAAATATACGAGAGGTTGGGCGAAAATCACAAAAGATATCCCTACTCCCAAAGCAATACTAATTATTTCAGCACATTGGGAAACGATTGGAAGTGCTCAAATTTTCGTTGGTGAAAAACCAAAAATGATTTATGACATGTACGGGTTTCCAAAAAGTCTGTATGAAGTAAAATATCCCGTAGATGGCAACCCAAAAATTGCTCGGGAAATTGCTGAAAGAGTGACACCTAATCACATTGTACCAACGCATGAATGGGGGCTGGACCATGGTGCTTGGAGTGTTTTAACTAAAATGTTTCCAGATGCTTCTATTCCCTGTTTTCAATTAAGTTTGAATAAAACAAGAGACCTCCAATGGCATTATGATTTAGCGAAGGAATTGGCTTTTTTGAGAGATCGGGGTGTACTTATTATGGGTAGTGGTAATATTGTACATAATCTTCGCTATATGTCTCAATTCAACCAGCCTGCCACGGATTGGGCACTCTCATTTAATGAATTTGTAGAAAAGATGATTGATGAACAAAATCATAAAGCATTAATCGAATATGAAAAGTTTGGAACAGCTGCATCAATAAGTGTTAACTCAGCAGAACACTATATTCCGCTATTATATACACTTGCTTTACAAGAGAAAAATGAAGCTGCCACTTATTTCAACCATGATAAGGGAAGTAGTTTAATGGATGTGTCCATGAGATGTGTGATAATTGGGTCACATTAATTTGAAAAACGCTACAATAAAAAATAAAACGCCATTGAAACAGGCGTTAATTCAGAACGTTATGTGTTAGAAAGAAATAAATATATGGGAAACCTATTAAGTATACATGCCGAAATATTTTTAAAGAGAGATTCAAATGGGAAAATTATTAGTCCACTTGAAACAGCGAGTAAATTGCTTGAAAATTTAAATGGCAGGTCTTATAACGGGTATCCAATTGTCCTCAAAGAGCATTGGAATGGAAATAAAACTTCATATAGAATTAGCTATGGAGATAAAATGGAACCAAGGTCATTGTATAGATTTTATGAGAATAACTTCGAATTAATAGAAAGAATCTTTGCCAGAACATTTGATGAAACTGGTGATTGGGATTGGATGATATCATTTCCCAATAATTCAAGAGACTATTATGAAATTAGAAGAAAATGCAGATACTCATTCGATATGTTAAGATACAAACCTCAATCAACAGGAAATTATGAAGAAGTCCAGATTAAGGGAACATTTAACTCTCAATCAGGTCTTAATCTTCAGGAAAATAGAAATTTGGTAAATATCCCAATTGAATATTTGAATAGTCTGAAAACATATTCTGAACTTGAGTTAGAAACGGATAATCCAGCTGATTTTGATGAAATATTTTTCTTCTCAAATCACATAAAATTTATAGACAAAGGAATAACCGTGCATGAAAAAATAGAGGTAAATGAATATCTAGCAAAAGGTTACAAAATAAATCCAAGCGAATTTATGGCGGTTAACTATAATAGATCAATGTATGATATCTTTTCGTGTGGATGGTCGAATTGTGCAGATGAAGAATACTTAAAATACATGAACGAAATTAAAAAAGAGTCCAACACATAACAAGCGATCATGATGTCAGATTGACTATCGCCAAATCCGCTACATATCGCAGAACCGTTGTATGTCATACAGAAAAACTCATGGGGTCAGTAAATCAATTTAAACCTTCTGAGTAAAATTATATCTAAATAATAATCGGGATAAAATTGTCCATGAAAAAATTATGCTTATTATGAAAAAATTATGCTTATTTAATTTCCTGCTTGTTATCTTATCAGTCAGTACTTATGCTCAGCAAACTGTAGGATTATTCCTAAACACGCTTGAATCGTTTGATGGATATACACTCCTTGCACCAAAGGATAGTAAGGTCCAATATCTCATTAATAATTGTGGTGAAAAAGTTCATTCCTGGACAAGCCAATTTGATTCAGGTTCATCCTATTTATTAGAAAACGGAACATTGTTAAAAACCGGTGGAGGGGGAGCCGAAATGATAGACTGGGATAATAATGTGATATGGAATCATTCCGTAATGCAATCCCATGGCAGGGCACACCACGATATTGAAATACTCCCAAACGGTAATATTTTGTTGATAGTTCGTGACGAAATACTTCAAGCTGAAGTTGTTCAAGCCGGAAGTACAACCACTAATGCATTCATTGATTCAGAACAAATTATTGAGATTCAACCCGACCTCATCAACGGTGGAGCAACGGTTGTTTGGGAATGGAAAGCCTGGGATCATCTCATACAAGATACCGACCCATCAAAAGATGATTATGGAATAATATCTCAAAGCCCGGAAAGAATAGACATAAACTTCTTAAACCATAACGCCACAGATTGGTTACACGTCAATGGGGTGGATTACAATGAAGAATTTGATCAAATAATTATTAGCGTTCACAACTTTAGTGAATTTTGGATCATTGATCACTCTACTACCACCAATGAGGCTGCTGGTTCTACAGGAGGCATCTATGGCAGAGGGGGAGATTTGTTGTACCGTTGGGGAAATCCACAAGCTTATGACCAGGGTACTGCGACTGATCAAAAACTATTTCTTCAACACAATACCGATTGGATTCCGGGATCATTCCCTGATGCCGGCAAAATACTACTGTTTAACAATGAGGCTGGAACATTACAAGGCCAAGACTATTCTACAGTTAATATAGTAGATCTTCCCGTTGATGTAGATGGATTTTACGCCAATACTGGTGGTGCATTCGGACCAACAGATTTTGATTGGACTTACCAGGCACCAACAGCAACTGACTTTTATTCCCGTAGCATATCGGGTGTGCAACGCTTAGAGAATGGAAATACCCTGATTTGTGAAGGAGTTGGTGGAAGGTTATTCGAAATTGACACAGACGAAACAGTCGTATGGGAATATGTAAATCCGGTAAATGATCTCGGACCCATTGCCCAAGGCACAGTGGTACAGAACAATAATGTTTTTCGGTGTTTAAGATATGCACCCAACTACCCAGCATTTGATGGCAGAACACTAACTCCACAAGGCTATATTGAAACAGGATCTACCTTCAGTTGTGATTTATTTACAGTAGGAATTTCCTCCGTAGAGCTAATCGCCAATAGACCTACCTTACACCCTAACCCTGCTAAAGATTTTATTAGAGTAAATAGTATTATTAAACTAACTGAAGACTTGTTTATCAAAATATTTAATACCAGCGGTCAACTTTTAATAGATAAAATACTCCCAAAAGGAAGCACTGAACATGAGATAGATGTAAGTGAATTAAATAACGGGTTCTACTTTGTTGTCATATCAAGTTATTCTGAAGCATGGACTGAGAAAATCATTGTATCAAAATAAATAACTGAAGTTTCCCATGATTCGCCTCAGTTGTCGAAGACACTAAATAAAAAAAAGTATAGCAGTGCCGCTAAACTGTGGGTGGCGGGAGCTGCATTAGAAGCATAGCCATTTTAGCGGCTTGATTCTTTTGTTTCGTTTTCTCATCAAGGAGAAAATGAAAGCCAGTCGCGGCGAGCGACAATATTAGTTTGAAAGTAAATACTTCATTATTAATAAGAACTCAATAATATTCATAATGTTCTATATGTCAATATAATACGATATTATAATTAAAATCAAATGTGAGCATTTTTGACTCTAAATTTCAGCACTGTGTAATTTCAATACTTCCCTATTTTTCATTTTAATAACTCTACAGTTGCGGTTTATGCCATTTGGCTTGATTTGGCTTGCTGACTTTATTGAATGGACTTGAGATTAATGGTTTTTTGTGTAGTCAATGTCATCTTGTGGGCATTAATGTCTGGAGTTTTGATTCAAATAAACATAACTCCGCTAGTTCAGCCTTAGTGAAGACTTCATCTGGCATTAACATAGGTGAATGAATAAGTTGTTTAACCTCTTTTAATTTGTGAATTATTAAGATTATTCTAAATCAAATAAAAGATGAAGGTTAAAAATAAATTGATTCTAAGCGCATTGTTGTTACTCCTTATTGCAAGCTGTGATAAGGATGATGATAATATTATTTTAACTAATGATATCCTATTTGCAGATATGTTAGAAATATTAGGGGGAAGTACAGCTATTGATGCTGCTACATCAATTCAATACGCTGTTACAGGAATTGCCAATGAATTCCAGGAAGACCCCGAACCTGTCAATGAATTAACAGCAAATTATTCATACGACTTAATCTATATGTTGGATGCAAGAAAAACCAAGCAAAGTTGGTCTATTCAAACAGATTATGCTTATGAATCGGATTTTTCTTTTGTAGAAGTTATAGATGGTACCAAGGGAACATCTGAAGGAACAACAGGATTCTTTTCACAATATTTTGCAGGGTTTGGTGTGCAGGGAGATCCTATGTTTTCTACAAAATTAGCAGCACGCCAAAAAACAAATATGATGTCTTCCCCTTTAGCCATGGTAAAAATGATTTCTGCCAGAACAACGATTACCGGGAGTACAGTAGGAATAATTGATATTGGCTTTAATGCTTCAAGTCTGGGGTTTGGTTCTGCAACACCAGATTTACAGTTGGTAATTGATATCGACACTAAATTGCCTGTAAAAGCGCAAGTTCTGGAAAACGATCCTCTATATGGAGATGTAGTTTATCAAGTGGAATATAGTGAATGGACCACAGTTAATGGAATTCAATATCCGGGAAAACTAACACATATATTCGACGGCCATACTATAAGAACAGAAACATTAAGTAATATTGAAATCAATCCAACTTTTGATCCTTCCGACCTTACTGTATCAACATCGGATTGGACCTATGATGCCGACGAAGCTAAATCCGGGCATTTATCCTCGCAATTTCATTACAGAATGTTAATGGTATCTTTTGCTGAAGATTTTCCTGTGGAATTTACAGAGGCAACAGATCCTGCCGCTACTCCTTCAGCAACCGTCCCGAATGATGTAAATGTTTACAGGGTGTCTGGGGACTTTCAATCACATTATACCTATGCATTTAAAGTTAACGGGGAACTGGTAATTTATGATTCACCGCTTAATAATAGACGGACAAGTGCCGCTTTAAATAAAATCAGAGCAGATTTTAGTACAGACCCTATAAAATATGTGGTAAACTCACACAATCACTTCGATCATATTGGTGGGATTAGAGGCAGTTTAGCCGAAGGTGGAGATTTAGTAGTAGGAGCAGGATCAAAAACTGCCTTTGAAAGCATACTGCAAAATCCTTATACCGTACTTTCAAACCCTATTGAGGGATTGACTGTAAACGTAGTTGGTGTAACTGACGAATTGGTTGTTGGCACGGGTGATGATCAAATAATATTATATATCCTTCCCACAGAACATGCCGAAACAGATGATTTTATTATGATTTACAAGCCTTCCACGCAAACTATTTATTTGGCGGATGTGTATAATCCAGGTTTTGGATTTGCATGGGAGGGTTTAGGAACTGCAAATCAACAACGATCTATTCTTTTAGCGAAGGATATAGTGAATTTTGTTGATTCAAAAGGAATTACTGTGGCTAATTCATATGCCGTCCATGGATTTGTGTTACAGGATAATTTATATAGCAACATTGTGGATATGTCAAATATGTAAACTGTCAATAAATATAATACGACAATGGAAGTGGTTTAAAAACTCACTCGCCACCTATCACCGAAAGCATTGAGTACATTGGAATTTGGAGCAGCCAAAAGGTATGCTTTTGGTTCATTCGCTAAATCAACGCTGTTGATTTTCTTCGATCGCTCATTCATCCATAGCTATGGCTATGAAAAGAAAAATAGCCTGTCCCGCGATCCGCGGGAAGCTTTACCAATAAACACTAGCCTTTCAGCTCGGTAAGCCTCGGAGTTCTTAAACCACTTCATAACTTTATTAACCATTAAAAATAAATTTGAAATGAAAAACAAATTCTTTGTATTAGTCACAGTTATCATGTTGGTGATGAGTACCAATATAATAGCGCAGCAGATAGCTTCTGCAGGAGCTTTAGAATTTAGCCCAACAGGGACTTTATTCGTAGGCGATAATATTGGTGGAGCCATTTATGCTTTCGAAATGGAAAAAGGCGAAGCACCAAATGAGCCAACGCCTATTAGTGTAGAAAACATAGATGCACGAGTGGCCGCCATTCTTGGTGTAAGTCAAAATGCGGTCGTGCTTAATGATTTGGCTGTACATCCTATAACGAGACAAGTATATCTTTCCGTAACAAGAGGATTTGGATTGGAAACCCAAGCTGCTATTGTAAAAGTGGATGGCAAAGGCAATCTGACGAACATCGATTTGAACGGCTTGGAATCAACAAGCCAAGCACTTGACAATCTTCCCGATGGAAGTAAGCATTTCAAATTACGAGGTACCATGGCGGCGCCAACATTAAAAGAAAAAGCGAAAGCTGAATCACCAATGCGTATGTTGGCTATTATAGATATGGTATATCATAAAGGAGAATTATTTGTTGCAGGAATTAGTAATGAGGACTTTTCATCTACGCTAAGAAGATTACCCTTTCCGTTTACGGGTAAACAAAGTGCCAGCAATATAGAAATGTACCATATAGCACACGATCAATACGAAACCAGAGCACCCATCCGGTCCATGTTGGTTAAAAATATTGATGGAAAAGACCAGTTGATTGCTGCTTATACTTGTAGTCCAATTGTTATCATTCCATTGAGTGAATTAAAAGATGGCGCTAAAGTTAAAGCCAAAACTATTGGAGATATGGGCAATGGACAACCCATAGATATGCTTTCGTTTTCAATGCAAGGCAACGAGATGCTGATTATAACCAACAACAGCAGAATGCCACAGGTGATGCCCTTAGCAGGATTTCAAAACGCAAAAACGGTAACCGATAAGGATTTTAAACGTGGAATGAAATTCGATTTGGGTCCTGAACTTCCTTACGGTCCTTTGGGGCAACCGATAATGTTTGTAGGTTCGTCTTTACAAATAGCATTGTTAAATGATTCACACTTTGTTTCCTTAACAAGAGATGCCAAAACAGGGAGTTTGGATATGGAATCTGTTTATACTTTTTTCCCAAACAAATTGAATAATCTTCATGCAGAAATGGATTTCCCTGGTTATGTTGAAAAGGGTAAAAAGTAAACCACATAGATTTGAACAGATATAAAGAATATATCATTTTATGTATTTGGGGAGTTATGAACTTGGGAGTGTCTGCACAAAACACTCCTAAGTTTGTTTTGCCGGAATTGGTCACAGACCCTGTTATCATACAATTTCAAGATGAAATTATCAAAACAGACAGTCAAAATCTAAAGCATCGCTTGCAGGTTTTTGTGGAAACCCAAAATCAAGTGTATCAGGAGCAATTCGCTATTCAAGGGCTTTATAAAACAGCAAATAACCGCATTATATTTACTCCATACTTTCCATTTATGGAAGGGCAGAAATACCTGGTAAGAGCAATTAATTCTATTAAAAATCCAAAAAACAATAACTATACAAACGCTTCTTTTTTTATTCCGAAGAACAATAAAATTCCGCCGGCAAGTGTGGTCAAAATATATCCTGACAGTAGATTCCTTCCTGAAAATACCCTTCGGTTTTATATTTACTTTTCTACCCCCATGAAGAAAGAAGTTGCCTTACAGCATATTCATCTAAGGGATGAAAATGGTAAGGAAGACAAGCATGCTTTTATGAAATTTAAACGGGAATTATGGAGCCCCGATGGTAAACGATTAACGCTTTTATTTGACCCAGGAAGAATTAAACGTGGTGTTTCAACCAATGTCGAAAAGGGAGCCGCATTGTCCTCGAACAAAAGCTACGAATTGGTTATTTCGAAGACTTGGAAAGACGTATATAATCAGCCATTGAGTGAGACATTCACAAAATCTATTGCAGTATCCAGGGGATATCGTACACCTATAGAAACCAGGGATTGGAGCATCAGCAGCCCAAAAACTACTTCAAAGGAAAACCTTATAATTGAGTTTGACCGCATTTTTGATTACGCATTATTACAAAATATGATAGTCGTTAAAGATGAAAATAATGAGGTTATAAACGGGGAAATCACAATAGCCAAAAATGAAAAAAAATGGTCTTTTACGCCCGAATCAGTTTGGGAGAACCATATTATTTTTATTTGGATAAACCCTCGTTTAGAGGATGCTGCAGGAAATAATTTTCAAGACCTTTTGGATCATACTGTCAAACAAGGTTCAAAAGACATTGCGATGGTCAAAAATCCAATTGTGTTAACGTCTGCCACATGTAGCGAAAGGAAAAATGAAAATAAATGAAAAAGAAAATAGATAATTACACGGTGATTGACAATGCAAAGGCTAATCAATACGAATTTCATATTGGGGAGTTCATTCCTAAAGTTGAATATATTAAAAGAGGAAGCACTATCTTTTTGTCCCATACGGAAGTTCCTGTAGAATTAGAAGGAAAGGGAATTGGTTTTTCTTTAGTAAAAAGAGCTTTGATAGATATATCTCTGAATGATTTAACTTTAGTACCCTTATGCCCTTTTGTTGCTCTGTATATAAAACGTAATCCGGAGTGGAAAAAATTAGTGATAAAAAGTAAGGGAATAGAAAATAAATTAGGTATCCGTTAGGATGCCTTTATATTTTTCTTACTCTCTCAAAACATTTTTTTTAAATTTACTTGGCATATCAGAACAATCGTTCTAAATTAGCGTTTGAAACTGAGAGACACAAATGCCAAGAACAAAAGAATATATTAAAGAAGAAGTCCTGGAAGCCGCTACCAAAGTGTTTTGGAAAAGAGGCTTTAAAAGTACATCTATGAATGATATTGTTAGCGCAACAAGTTTAAACAAACATAGTATGTATCGTGAGTTTGAAAATAAAGAGGGCCTTTTTCTGGCGTGTATTGATCATTATGTAGATAAGTCTACTCGATTTATAGCGGATATCTTAACAGAAAAACCTCTCGGCCTCGGAAATATTAAAGCTTTTCTTAAAAATAGAATTGAATACGCTTCTTCCGGAGAATGTGACGGATGCCTATTGATAAATACAACTGTTGAAAACAAAACCCTCGATGATAAATTAAATAAAATTGTAAACAACAAACTTCATGGACAAAAAACAATGCTTCATGTCTGTTTAGCTGCGGCGCAGAAAAATGGTGAGATTCCAAAGGAAAAAGATTGTGAAATACTTGCGGATTACTTGATGTGCTTTTTAGAAGGTCTGATGATTGTCGGAAAGACCAACCCTACTAAGGAATCATTGGATAATATTACCGGTACCATGATGCGGGCCATAATAAAATAGTTTTTTTTAACCCATTTCAGAACGAATGTTTTGAAATAATCTAACTAAAAGAAAAAATATGTCATTAAAACAAAATATCAAAAACTTTCAGGAAAAAGCCCTACCCAAAATGAACCCCCGAGTCTTAGAAACATTGACTAAAGGAATCGAGGATTTAGTTGCTGACAATATAGAAAAGAATGCTTTAAAAGTCGGAAATAAAATGCCCTCCTTTACCTTACCTGATGCGAAGGGGGAAGTAATTTCATCTGATAAGTTATTAGAACAAGGTCCACTCGTACTCTCTTTTTATCGTGGTGGATGGTGTCCATATTGCAATTTGGAGTTAAGAGCTCTCCAAAACCTATTACCTGAGTTTGAAAAAAACAATGCTACGCTTGTTGCTATTTCTGCGGAAAAACCGGACAATTCCTTATCTACACAAGAAAAGAATGAACTTAAATTCCCGGTATTAAGCGATGGTAATAATGAGGTTGCAAGAAGCATGGGGTTGGTTTTTGAAGTACCAAAAGAAGTTGTTGATATTTCAAAAAGCGAATGGGGATTGGACTACTCTGAATATAATGGAACAGAAAAACATGAGTTACCCATTCCGGCTACTTATGTAGTGAACACAGGTGGAATTGTCAAGTTTGCAGTTGCAAATCCGGATTATACTAAACGAGCCGAACCTTCGGATATTCTCAAAACCGTGGCATCATTAAATACAGAAGAACAATTAGCTTAAAAAATTTAAACTATAACAGAACAATTGTTTTGATATTAATTAATTCACAAAAAAAATTAAAATGAGTAATCAATTAAACGTATTAATCACAGGCGCAACTTCAGGATTTGGAAGACAAACTGCGCAAAAACTTGCCAGTGATGGACATCAGGTGTTTGCTACCGCAAGAGGAGTCAATGGCAAAAATGCAGACTCTGCAAAGGACCTTGAACAATGGGCAAATGACAGAAAACTCAACATAAAGGTTGTAGAACTTGATGTCTCAAATGAAGAATCCGTGAATAAAGCTGTTTCGTCAATACTTAAGGAGGCAAGTCATCTGGATGTTGTTGTTAACAATGCTGCTATTGTAGGACTTGGCCCAATTGAGGCCTATTCTATGGATCAAATCAAAGCAATGTATAATACCAATGTATTTGGTTCTCTTCGTGTTATCCAGGCTGTTTTACCAGGCATGCGCAAACGTAAATCGGGTTTAATTATTCAAATTTCGAGTGTTGGAGGAAGAACTTACTTGCCTTTTCATGGAATATACAATTCAACTAAATGGGCTGTAGAATCAATTTCAGAAGGTCTTAATTATGAATTGGCAGAATATGGAATAGACTCTGTCACTATCGAGCCGGGTGCATTTAATACCGAAATAATGGGAAAATTTGGGACTCCTGATAATACTAAGATTGAAGAGGAATATGCAGTATTTAACAAGGCCAAAGAAGTTATGTTTGGAAGAATGATGGGGACTATTACTGCCGATGATGCTCCTGGTCCCGTTTGGATTGCGGATGCTATTAAAAAATTGGTAGATATGCCGGCTGGTTCACGTCCTGTTCGAACCGTTGTTGGTGAAGCCGCAACAGGTGGTGTCCGAAAGCTAAATGAAGCTCAGGTTGTTGCGCAACGTCAACATTTGGAGGCATTAGGCCTGGACAGTTGGAATAAAAACTAATACACTCTTCTAAAACTATTTTGTATAAAATCATTATCCATTATAAATTAAAAATTATGAAAAATGTAAAAATATTAATTAATTCAATATTGACGATGCTGATGTTTATCAGTATAGTTAACACAGCTATTGGTCAAAACCTGCCAGATGGTGTTACAAGGATTACGGAGGATGTCTATGGCTACAGTGCTGGTGGGGAATACTATTCGATGTTTGTAGTAACTAGTGAGGGCGTTGTTGCCATTGAATCTGTTAACACAAAACATGCGACAGGAATGCTTCAAGCCATCCGGAAAGTTACGGACCAACCTGTGAAGTATTTATTGCACAGTCATAATCATTGGGATCATGCCAGCGGAGGTAAAGTATTCATGGATGCAGGTGCAAAAACCATGGCTCATATTGAAGCTTATGAATGGATGAAAGCGAACACAGGACGAGATATGGCTGTACCCGATGAGAGTTGGGGAGGAAACCGAAAGGATATAACATTAGGAGGTACAACTATTGAATTGCACTATTTGGGGATGAACCACGGATTAGGTATGACTGTTTTTCTTTTGCCAAAAGAAAAAGTTGCTTATATAGCTGACATAGTAACACCAAATAGAGTGCTTTTTAGCATTGTTCCGGACTTCAATATTAGAGAATGGGAACGTTCTCTGGAAGAAGTTTTAACAATGGATTTTGAAAAAGCTGTGTACAGCCACAATGAAAAGCAGGATGCGGCAAATGGTGGGGATAAAGAGGATGTAAGGCAGAGCCTTCAATTCATAAGGGACATACGAACAGCTATTTATGCTGAATTCCAGAAAGGGACTAATCCATTTATGATCCCCACTACGCTGCGATTACCAAAATATAAGGATTGGGCAATGTATGATCAATGGCTGGAGATGAACGTTTGGCGAATATTGATGGACGAGTGGATGGGTCCGTTTCCTTGGAGACCTGATCATCCATACCAAAAGGGAAGCGATAAGTAGTAATTGTTGAATATTTCTATCCATAATGAGGAATAATTAATATCAGTTGAAGAATCTTGATATGTCCTGTATCTGGAAACGGCCTATTTGTAAAACTGCCGATCATTAGCAGTCGAAGTGGGGCAAAAGGATAACCTTGGATTTTTCAGTCCGATAAAATCGGGGATTTTTCAAACTAGAAAGTATTATTTCATAGAGATTAATATTAATATAATATTTTATTGTCACTAAGGAGCATCGCAGATTTGAGGAATTTGCCGATGCTTGTGAACAATACCGATATGTCGGTTTATGCTATATTGATGAAGCGGATAGTTTGATTTATCGTAACTACACACCCATTTTGAAAATTGACAAAGAAGCATTAACTTAGCCTGACCTACCGAAGAAGATAATAGTTCAACAAAAGAATTTATTATCGAAGATATCAGAAAAATATTATTGGAGTTACAG
>Ga0256847_1000225_pt1 | contig 39079 bp, 36 predicted proteins | sample TeddybearmetaG_FD_189099 | JGI IMG/M metagenome (GOLD analysis project Ga0256847, IMG submission 189099) | Hydrothermal vent microbial communities from East Pacific Rise, Pacific Ocean - Teddybear | ecosystem: Environmental > Aquatic > Marine > Hydrothermal vents | place: Pacific Ocean: East...
AAAAATTTTTGTTTTTTTCATCATAAGAATGTTAGAATGGTTAAATTTACTTTCCAACTATTTACGTCGAAAGTACGTTTATGGTTTTTGGTAAAATGTTAATTTTTTGTTAATACTAATTTTTTCATAACGGTACAAATTTAATAAATGAACCCCTCATCTTCAGGCTGGATACATAAATTTATTAACGACTTTCCAAAAAAGTTGCTTATTGATAACTATGCATCGCCAAATGTATTTTACGAACAGCTAAAAAATACCGGATTTATTTACGGTGTTTCAGTGAGTACGGTACTTAACGAACCCATAAGTGATTTAAATCTTACCAAGGAGGAATATACTAAAGTGAACCTTTTTCATGCACTCTGGTTTACATTCTTTTCAGAAAACCCAAAAAAATCGCATGAAGACGCGATTGAAACCATAGTTTCCTTTTACAAATCGATCGAACGAGGTAAACGTAGTTTTTTTCAGAAATTAGGTTTTTCTACGAGTCCTTCAGAAAACTTGGAAAAGATTATTTCGGCCCGCCTTCAGGAATCCAATAACCTACTGAAGACCGATGCCACCTCCCTCCTTACCTATGCCCTACTTTATGTAGATGTACTGGCCTTTTCTTATTATTTAACTGAACCCGAAGGCCTTAAGTCGTATATGGACGGTTTAGAGACTGTACTTATTGAGAATAGCGCACTTGCGCTTCAGTCTAAAAAGGAAAAAAATAAGTACGATCATTTGGTCATTGACCTGGTATCGGCTTCCTCCGAGTTTTATGACGTTCAACCAAAAAGACAATTTACAGGCCTAAGTTTGCTCGAAAGGCAATTTATTTTGGATATCTGCTGTTTGGCGGTTTGGGATGATAAAATATTAGACGATAGTGAATTGGAGTTTCTTACAGCATTGAACAGTCGTTTGAATTTTTCGGAAGCCCACCTAACGCAAAACATAGAGACGTTGATCCATTTTTCTACAACGAACGCTCAAAAAATTAAGCTGTTTGAGTATGCTCATCCGGTGGCTCAATTTTACAAACAATCCTCTAAAATGGTAAAGCTGCTTATTTTAAGAAATAAGAGACGGCTGTTAACCGAACTCAACGAAAGTGGAGAATTATTGGTGTTACTCGGGCAGTCCACTACAAGAGATTTGTCTGGTGAAGAAAAAATAAAAGTAAAGGAACAGCTACTTGATATTTTTAAGACCGTACCATCACTCACTATTTTTATGCTCCCTGGTGGCGCCCTTTTATTACCGCTATTCGTAAAATTAATTCCGAAGTTATTACCATCGGCTTTTCAGGAGAATCGTGTAGAGGATGAGAAAAAATAATTTACTCCAACCATAGTTTAAAATCGCGTACTCGCTCACGAGCCACCACAACCTCTTGTTCTTTATAGCTATTAAGTTTTAACTGTAACCTACTATTGGTATAGCTAATAATATCTTTTATCGCATTGATATTGACATAAAACTTACGGTTAATTCGGAAAAAGACTTCGGGGGAAATCTCGCCTTCCATTTGTTCTAAGGTAGTGTCGAGTAAATAATCACGGCCATCAACGGTATGCGCATAGGTCCCTTTGTTTTCAGAATAAAAACATTCAATTTCATCTACAGGAATCATCTTGATATGTTGGCCAATTTTAGTCGTAAAACGTTTTTTGTACTCCCGTTCTACTGGATTGGTCAATAATTTTTTGATATCATCAAAGTTGAGCTGCACATTCTGCTTCTGAGGCGCATGAGCCAAATATTTTTTAACGGCGGCTTCTAGCTCTTCCTCATCGATTGGTTTCAACAGGTAATCAATACTATTGAGTTTGAACGCCTGTAATGCATACTCATCGAAGGCTGTCGTAAAAATGATAGCACTATTCACCTCTACCTCATCGAAGATCTCAAAAGACAAACCATCGCTTAACTGGATATCCAGAAATATAAGATCGGGATGTTCATTATTGCTAAACCACTCCACTGCTTCCTGCACATTATGGAGCATCGTATCCACATTTACATTCTGTTTTTCTAACATACGTTGCAAGCGGCGTGCAGAAGGCTTTTCATCTTCAATAATCAATACATTCATGGTGCTATTCGTTTAATTATCTAATTGGTTAACGGTACTAAATGCGGGGTATTTTTAATTTCACTTGGTGGTATTCTTGAACTCTTCTTCGTCCTTTTCCATATATTCTTTGATCTTGCGCTCCTCCCAATCTTTAAATATTGTAAACTTATGTTGAAACACATATAGTCCGTGAAAAAACACGCCAATACCCCAGAAAAAAGGAGTGGTAAAAAAACCCCAAATTGGAAATCCTACATGAGTAAGAGAGCCACTAAAAACACCCATTTGAGCCAATACTAGAAATGTATTTATTATTAAATAGACCATCAGGTGGGTGTAAAACCCCTTGATGTCTTTCATCTTCTTTTGGGCTCTTTCGTATTTATCTTTATCAAAATTTTCCATAATGCTACTATTCATATTTTTGTTCTCTAGATTCGTTCTCTTTCTTCAGAATTTCATCAATCTTTCGTTCTTCCCATTTCTGGAGCGGTTTAAATTTTTTACCAAACACGCAAAACGCATGAATGGCTAATCCAATTCCCCAAAACAATGGCATTAGATAGGTGTTCCAATTGAGCCAGTCAATAAAACCTTCGTCTTCAGGAAGGACACCAAGTTTTGGCAAGACGAAAAACCTTGCTACATAAACCAAAATATTGATGATTAAAAAGATCCTAAGATGGGTGTGGAAACTCTTAATTTCCTTCACACGCTTTTTGGCTCGTTCGTATTTCTGATATGCTTCTGTTTCCATACTACTATTTATTAACTCCATTTGTCTTGCGTTTCTTCTTCCTCGTCCATCAATTCTTTAATCTTGCGTTCTTCCCAATCTTTGGCCATAAAAGGTGCCCACTTAAATGCTTTGAATGCCTGGAATGTGAGTCCTATGCCCCAACCCATCGCGGCCCATAAGAACCACATATAACGCCATTCATTGGTGTAGTAGTTGAAGCCAGCTAAAAAAGAAATAAAGATGATATAGAAAAATAAGCTCATGTAAAATTTCTTGATTTCTGCTACCTGATCCTTGGCGCGTAAATATTTATTTTCTCTATCGTTGTTCTTGTAATCCATGATTATCTTATTTGAATTGAACATTAAAATTGAATAGACTCTTCTTCTTCCCTAAGAATTTCCTTGATTTTACGTTGCTCCCATTTCTTTCCGAAGAAAATAGAATACTCAAACGCATCTGTTGCGTGACCTATTACCCCTAGTCCCCATCCCGCTATTGGAAAGATAGCCCAAGGAAAGCTTCCACTTAGTGTGTTTAAATAAATGAAGAATACAACGAAGATGGCATAGATGGATGCGTGTATATAAAATGCTTTCATCTTTTCAATGCGCTCTTTGGCTCTGTGATATCTCTGTTCATTTTTGTTTTCGATTCGTTTCATAATACTTATTTTTTAATTACAGTATAAAAGTAGTGCGGCAATGTCTTCTTTTATAATGTATCTAGCCCAACTGTCGGATTTGAATGATGGACCGTAACATCTTTCCTTTTCCAGCTATTTGCCATCCTTGTCCATCAATTCGCGAATCTTTTTCTCTTCCCAATTTTTGCCCAAGAAGGGATTAAAATTGAAAACCTCCATAGCATGTCCGGAGACTCCAGCACCCCATCCAACAATAGGAAAAAAGGCCCAAGGGAAACCTCCACTCTTATAATTCAAGAAAATGAAAACGGGAACCATAATTAGATAAATGGAAAAATGAATATAGAATCCTTTCAGATCTTCCACATGCTTTTTAGCGCGGTCGTACTTCTTTCCTGAGATATAGGTTTCTTGTGTAACCGTTTCCATCGATGCACTTTTGGTAAGTAATGGAATAGAAACACGGAATTTTTTTTCATCCTGTGCGATGGTCACTGCCCTATCGGTCAATAATTGATAGCGCTTTGTTATATTCTGAAGCCCAACCCCAGTGCCTTTTCTAATGACCTTTTTTGGCTGATAGTTATTCTGAATGATTAATTTACTTGCTTCTTCAGTAATAGTGATGTACAATTTATTATTGGGAGTCACCTGGTTGTGCTTTACCGCGTTCTCCAATAACAATTGCAGCGACAAGGGAACGACTTTGGCCTCCGGATTTGAAAGTTGCTCAGGGATCTGAAATACAATGCTATCTTCAAAACGCATTTTAATTAGAGACATGTATAACTTGGCAAACTTAAGTTCTTCTTCCAGGGTGACAAGTTGCTTATTCTTCTGTTCTAAAACATAGCGATATACCTTTGAAAGTGCCGTGGTAAATCGGGTGGCTGCTTCAGGGTTCTCTTCTATTAAGCTAGTAAGTACATTTAGACTATTGAATAAAAAATGCGGGTCTAACTGATTTTTAAGGGCGTCAAATTGTGCCGACGCTGTTCCCGCGATGATTTTTTGTTCCTTAACCTTGGATTCTTGTTTAAAGCGATAATAGTAAACTACGTAGAAAATGACCGTTACTACGATCGAGATAATAAAGGAGATATAATAATACTGGATTTTCTCTCCTTGCCAAAATTCAGCAAAACCCTCTCCACCAATAGCAATTTCAGCAAATAATCTCAGAAAAAAAATAGCGATAATGGTCACCAAGGTGGCTCCCCCAATACCAAAAGCCAAGCTCCTAAACTCAAAAAAGTGGTTTCTAAATTTGCCCATTAGCCATTTAAAGAAATAGGAATTCACCATATAAAGAGTCACCGCATAAAGTTGATTATAGGCAAAAAGAACCAGCAATTCTTTTCCATCGGAAATCGTATTTCCATTGAAGTATTGAATCAAGCCAATAATAATAAAAATGAGAGATCCAATAAAAAAGGCCTTACCTACTTCTTTTATAAGTTTCATACAATTTATTCTTTACAATTTTGCGCTAACGATCCCTGAGCATATTCTGCTCCACCGTCAGGATGAAAGGGCCCTTTAGACTCATATGACTCAAATAACGCCACAGCTTTGTTTAAATCTTCACAAAACGGGCTAGTGTCTTGCCCAAAAAATCGGGCCGTTCCTAAATCCCATTCCACTTTCCCAAAAGCTACCCTCGGATTGCCTGGTTCCAATTTATAAGCTTCCTTGTATAATTGTGCAATTTTAGGCGAGTTTGACATTCCGTATTTAGCTCCATCAAAAACAACCCAAGCTGTTAATAATTGCGCTTGTACGACAAGGATTTCCGCATTGTCTTTGGAAATCGACTTCGAGTCATTTAAAAAATCTTGAGCTTTCTTTAGTTGAACAGTTAATTTCTCCTCATCCTTTTCGTTAAAACTGTAAACCACATTAATTTGTGCTACATAAAACGGAGGTAACCAGTTATCGGGTTCTGCCTGCGCAATTCGCTCAAATAAGTTGGCGGCTTCCCATTGCTGTCCACCTTGCCAAAGCTCAAAGGCCTTGGTCATTCCTTGTTCATATTTGGTCTGACTCATTCCAGTAAATGAGACAAAAGTAAAGGCTATAATAATTAAATATTTCATGATTCTATTTGTTATTGAAAATTAGGGTATTGTATTCGTTTGTTATTTCGGGTTGGCAAAAAAGTTGCATTTATCCCAATTTGATTACATAAAGTCCTATTCCTATTAAGAGAGCCATTGTACTCACTAAAAATAGCACTTTAATTGATTTGTGCCTGCCTAGTCGTCTTAAAATAATTCCTAACATCATACTATTTTTAAAAATTAATACGTTTAGTGCTTTCCCTTAGGGAGTTTAAAGCTTGATGTCCATTTTGCGAACTTCTCCATCCTTTACTTCAAACTTCGCATCATTCCATTTGGGTGGTCCAAAATAACCTTTGGCTCCATTAGAACAACCATAGCTCTCTGAAGGAATCATTCCCATAAACATATTGAGTTCTCCATCGTCGTCTGCGTCGTGGAAGCTTGAAATTGCATAGATCCCGTCAGGTACATCGGTGAAAGTTACTTTGGCTGCTTTATTGGATATTTTAGAAGAAAGGGATTTATAGGTTTTGTCCAAAAATGTTCCTTTTTCATTGTAAAGCCCGACCATTACCGTCCCTTTGTCGTTATTAAAATCGGTCAAAGAAACCTCGATGGTGTTTTGTGCTTGAACCGCTGTTCCGGCGATTAGAAATAATAGATAAGTGATTACTGTTTGCATAGTGCTCTGTTTTAAATTGATAGTTCAAAGATGCCGTTATATTGGTTTTACTGAAAAATAGAGTTACCCAATTGTCATAAGTTAGGGATGAACTGTATTCTGAAGGAAAGAGGAAATCACAAGTGAGATAAAAACCCAGACTAGATTCATTTTTGCAGCAGCATTTATATAAAATCATTCAAGCCTTACGGTTTAACCGCAAGATTTAATACTTAGGGAACGTGTATGGGACGAGATTGCACAAGAATGGGTATGCCAAGAAGTTTCTGGTGAGGTAGACCCCAATGGGTTTGGACATATCAACAGATGCCAAAGAGGTCAATTTTTTAATTATGTAAATATCTTTGGATATACCCACTCTGATGCCATGAACATATATGTCCCTTATGGAACCGGGTTTGGTGGGGCTGTTCAAGCCATTGGAAGCAATAGAACCATCTTAAAACTGGGAGCCTTAAACCAAAATGCCGCCTACCACGAATTAGCCCATAACTTTGGATTAAGGCATACTCGTTCCGACGATACATAGGAACATGTTACTCGAGATAGTAACAACTCTTCTTTTAACGCCTGTGATAGTGGTGTTGCCGATGAAGTACAGGATACCGCTGCCAACTCAGGTTATTTATTTTACGATGGCAATGGTGATATTTATTATCCTTTTATAGATAATTCTCTTTGCGCCTATATTCCTGGATTTGAAACGGATGAAGACGGTGACCTTTATGAAATCTCTCACGAAGATGTGATTAACACCATGAGTGATGCCTATGAGTGTGTTCAACGATCTTTCTTTCCAGGACAAGCCATTTATATGCGAGAGACTATTGTAGCTCACCCCAAATTAACCCCTACCCTTACTGATGTAGCTTCATTATACGAACCCTACCAAGGAGAATACAATTTGGTAAACCCTACTAGCCCAGAAAATGTCCCGCAGTTCCAACCTGGTTTTGATTATTCTTTTATTGAATGTAGTTGTCAAAATATTGAAGAAGATTGTGACTATCCCATCCCGTATCACGATACTTCTTTTCAAAACAACCATACCTTAATTAGCAGTTTCGATACGTATTATACACCTTATACTAGCATTACCCACCCCAACCATACGGCTATTTTGATTGCACAATTAAACGACCCCGAAACGCGACGCTGCTGGGACAATTGGAATACGGATGCCATTGGAGGAAGTGTCACTAAATTTAATGATGGAGTTTTTAATGCAAATGTGACCATTACCCCTAAAGACTCGACTGCTATTAACAATCAAAATTTAATACAGGATTTACCAACAGGCCTATACAAAATAGAGAAAAACTATTTTGACGGTGCCACACAGGAAACTGTGATTATTAAAGAAAATGAATAATCCTATTTGGTCATGGTTTCCAAAGTAATGGAAGCCTTCACTATATAGACTATATTAATAAAATGAAACAAAAATTAATTATAGTACTCCTTGCTTTTATTTGTGCTGAAAGCTATGCCCAGTTTGGACCCCAACAAATAATTACTACCAATGTAGCACTTGCAAAAACAGTATATGCTGCGGATATTGATGGAGATGGAGCAATAGATGTACTTTCAGCTTCTTCAGGAGACCATAAAATAGCTTGGTATCAAAACACGAATGGTTTGGGGGATTTTGGACCTCAAAATGTCATTGCTTTATTAGATCAAACCCGATGGGTGAGAGCCGCAGATTTGGACGGAGATAATGATATCGATGTTATTGCCTCAGCTGGTTTTATCGATTTGGTAGTCTGGTACGAAAACTTGGACGGTCAAGGTAATTTTGGACCACAACAAATAATTAGCAATACCGCAGACGGGGCCTTTTCTGTCATTGCAGCTGACCTAAATGGGGATGAGAATATTGATGTGGTCTCCGCTGCTGACTTAGAAGATACTATTTCTTGGTATGAAAATGACGGCAATGGAAATTTTGGTCCCGAACAAATAATTACCACCATAGCAGATTCGGCAGCATCTGTCTTTGCTACAGATTTAGATAATGATGGAGATATTGACGTGCTTTCGGCATCAGTCATTGATTCAAAAATAGCTTGGTATGAAAATTTAGATGGGCAAGGAAATTTTGGCCCGCAGCAAATTATTAGCGTTAATGCCCCGGGAACACTATCTACATTTGCCGCCGATTTGGATGGCGATGGTGATATGGATGTGCTTTCTGCCTCACAAATAGACCATAAAATTGCTTGGTATGAAAATCTAACTATTCTAGGAGTAGCGACGCACAATAAGCCCACAATAAAAGTATATCCCAACCCAAGTAAGGAAATAGTATTTGTTGAGGCAAAACAAGGGGTAATTACAAAATAGAACTCTTTGATTTACTCGGTAAAAAAATAAAACCTTTGGTAAAGGAGGCAAATCAAATAAACATTGCCAATCTACATATAGGCAGTTATCTCTTAAAAATACATACTGAAAATGGGATCGTTATAAATAGAATACTGAAAGAATAATACACGCTGATATTTCTGAATAGGGTGGTCAAGAAGTGCTAGAATAGTAAAAATAAAGACCGTATGAACCCTACAGGTTATCTAATTGATTATCCGTACCGTTGTCGCTTATGGTCCAAAAGAAGCCCACAAAAAAGAATTGATCGGCTGCAGGACGGAGCGCTCTTCGGTTAAAATTACCGGCAGCATTGGGGGTATTCGCATATTGATAGCCATTTATATTTTCAAAATCTAGTAAATTATTCACAGAGACATATAAAATCTTCTGTTGAGAAATTAAATAGGCCCAATTCAAACTAATACTATTATATGCTTTGGTTTTTTCCTGAAGAAAACCAGGTTGGTTTGGATTGGTATAGGAGCGCCCACTTCCATATTGGTAGCTGATCCCAAACTGACTTTTCCAACTAGTCACGAAATACTTCCCTATGGCTGAAAAATTATGGTCATTGGCAAAAGAAGGTGTCGCCTGAATTGGAAAGTTACGATACATACGCTCGGTGTCGAGGTAGGAATAGCTCAACCAATAATCCACACTCTTAATTGAATTATTATCCCTCCAAAAAATATCAAGCCCCTGCGCATATCCGTCGCCATCATTTCCATAATTACTATCAAAACCGGCAAACTCACCATCAAAAGTAACTAGATTGTCATAGTCTTTGCGATAGGCTTCTACTCGAAAAATGCGATTGTTAGCCGAATATTGATAGTTTAAGATATAGTGCTTTGTCTTTTGAGCTTCCAGCTGCTGTTCAAACTTTAAAAATTCACTATTTGGTTGTTGGTAAAAGTCGCCATAGGCCACCGAAACCTGACTCGATTTACCCGTTTTATAAGCAAACGATGCTCTTGGAGAAAACGTAAATTCTTCGAATAACTGACTGTATTCTCCACGCGCACCAAGCTTCATGGCAAACTTTTTAGAGAAAATAATATCCGCCTCAGCGAATGCGGCGCTAATCCCATTATTAAATCCATAGCGTGCTTCAGCAAAAGGGTTTTCAAACTCTTCCATGAAATCGGTTAAAAATTGTTCTCCTCCAAAACTTAGCTTCACTCGATTGCTGAAACGCTTGCGCAACTTTAGTTTAAAATGTGCCGAGTTTTCTGTGTCTTTGATATCATTATCAATAATTCCAATGTTGTTGTTTGCATGCGTAAAACTAGCCCCACCATGAATTTTCCAGCTATCACTTAACTCACCGCTATAACTAGTATTGGTGTATAGATTTTTGTTTTGTAATTTGAACTGTAATCCGTCAGGTAGATTAATATCTTCTTGTGTTAACTCGAAGTTGGTCGCATCGAATGCTACGTAAAACTTAAAGAGTCCCTTTTCAAACTTTCTTCGGAAAACACTCTCGCCGGCAAAAGCCTCAAAAGGTTTCTGCCAATCATTTCGGTCTGGGAATGCAGCTACATAAGGGGCCAAGTTGATATATGTTGCGTTAAAACTCAAGGAACTGTTATCCCATTTTTGAGTGTTCCCAAGGCCACCACCAACGCTCATAATGGCAATATCGGTCTTTTCTTGAACGGGTTCATCGATGGTGTTAAGTAATAACACAGAGGACAAAGCCTGCCCATATTCCGCTGAGTATCCTCCTGTTGAAAAGGTAATTCCATCAAATAAAAATGGGCTATACCTTCCTCGGGTTGGAGCATTATTGGTGGTAGGTGTATAAGGAGTAAATACGCGAATACCATCTATAAAAATTTGTGTTTCCCCAGCATCACCGCCACGAACGAACAGACGTCCATCTTCAGCGACAGTCGTAGTTCCCGGCAACGTTTGCAAGGCTCCTATAAAATCTCCTAGCGCACTCGCTGTAGTAACTACGTCCAATGGTTTTAGCACCGACACCTTACTATTATCTCCAGCTTCAAAGGTTCCTGCTGATATAACTACCGTATCCAATGCGTTTACATCTTCCTTCAATTGTATGGTCAAGTTTGCCATTTGGGAAACATCGGCATACATCATGAATGGTTCAAAGGCTACGAATGAAATGACCAATGTTTGAAGGCCGGTTTCTTCCGTAGAAAAATTAAAACTCCCATCGGCATTGGAAGATGTACCGTCATAGGTCCCTTCCAAATAAATGTTAGCTCCTTCAATAGATGTACCGTTCTTTTGAGTAACCGTTCCGGAGATTTGAGTTTGTGCTTGGACCATTGAAGGCAGCAAAATTGCTCCAATGATAAGTAATAGGGTTTTGGTAATTAGTTTTCCTGTAAAGTTCATTTTTGGTCGATTATATTTGATGGGACAAAAATGTTGCGTTTTAGTTACAATTCAGAAATAAAAATACTGAATTGTCATATTACTTAGCTCAACTGTAAATTTCAGTTAAATTTTAATTTCGATATCTTTATAAAAAATAAATCTCATGAAAAAAATCTATTCCTTTTTAGCCGCTTTATTCATTTGCGGTAGCCTATCGGCACAAGACACATTTTCCATCATCGCAGTGGATCCAGCAACTGGAGAAGTTGGCTCGGCAGGTGCTTCATGCGTCACTGGCGTTGGCGCAGGTGGAATCATTGATATTATTACTGATATCATACCAGGAAAAGGGGGCGTGAACTCACAAGCCTATGTTTGCATTCCAAATACCAATTTACAGAACGCGATTCTTCGTATGGAAGAAGGGCTAAGTCCTCAAGAGATTATCGATTGGTTATTACTGAACGATTCTTGCAGCTCTCAAAATTTTGACCCTGCATTTAGACAATATGGGATCGCAGATCTTGACGGCGGCGGTAGTCCAAGAACAGCCGGTTGGACGGGTAATATGGCAGACGACTACAAAGAAGATAGACAAGCTTCCAACTTTAGTGTCCAAGGAAATATTCTATTAGACGTTAGTGTAATCGATAATATGGAAGCCAATTTTAACAACACCTCAGGTACGCTAGCAGACAAATTGATGGCCGCTATGCAAGGAGCCAACTTTGCAGGTGCCGACTCTCGTTGTCTCGCAAATGGAACCTCATCGACCACCGCCTATTTATTGGTGTACCGAGCCGATGACGATCCCAACGACCCATATTTAAGGTTGAATGTAGGACAGCAATCTCCAGGCGTTGAGCCCATTGATATTTTACAAGATCTATATGACAACTTTTTGGCCGTGGAAGATTTCGAGCTTAACAATAAGCTTCGTCTATTCCCAAATCCAGCGGATAGCGAACTCACCCTAGACGTAGATCCGTCCATTATTTTAACAAGACTTTCCATTTATGATATTAATGGAAAAAAACTGTTCTCTCAAAATGAATTTGGCGCACGCCAACTTCAGCAAAAAATAGATGTTGTCCAGTTACCATCGGGCGTGTTTTTCCTTACCGTTGAAAGCGACCAAGGAACAACTTCTATCAAATTTGTAAAGCGCTAGTTTTTTCAGAAAATACACCTTTATAAACCCGCCCAATAGTGGCGGGTTTATTGTTTCTAAAACCGGATAGGCTTAAAAAACGTAGTTAAATGAGTATATTCGTTTATCTAAACAACTAGCCATGACCGCAAGTGAAAAAGTCACTACCTATCTGCAAAAACATTCAAAATGGACAGAACAACTCGAGCAGTTACGGCTTATTTTTCAGCAAACTGAACTCAAAGAAGAGATAAAATGGGGTGCTCCAACCTACACGCTAAACGGTAAACTTGTTGCCGGAATGGCTGCCTTCAATAATCATTATGCCATTTGGTTTCACCAAGGAGTTTTTCTGAAAGATTTAAAGAAAAAATTAATCAACGCTCAGGAAGGAACCACTCGAGGTATGCGACAATGGCGATTTGAACAAGGTGACCCGATTGATGCGGATCTGGTCTTATGCTATGTGCAAGAATCCATAGAAAACTCATTAGCCGGAAAGGAAATAAAGCCGCAACGGAAAATAGGAGTTGAAATCCCTCCATTATTGAAGACTGCTTTTCAAGATAATTCAGAATTTAAAGATGCTTTTGAGGAGCTTACCCCAGGAAAAAAGCGAGCGTATGCCGAATATATTGCACTCGCAAAACGCGAAGAAACCAAACAAAGTCGTCTTGAAAAAATTACCCCAATGGTTATTGCTAAGGTTGGACTAAACGACAAATACAAAAACTGCTAGCCTATGTTAGGGCGAAATAAATTACTTTTTTACACCCGACGCGCCCTATGGATTTTTATAGCATGGGTAACGCTGTCATTGCTCATTTTTTTTTATGAATATGTGACGCTGATAAGTAATGATGCATTGACATCGGACTATGACTTTACTTCGGCATTGACCGCTTACCTCATTGTATCCGTTTCGGCTTCTGTGATTGGTGGGATCGTTACTGTTAACTTAATGGAATATTGGTTGCGGCGCTTTGCCTTTTGGCAAGCTTTGGTCTTAATTGTAGTCGCCTATACAATCGTTTCCATATTTCTTGGAGCCTTAGGCAGTCTTTACCTAAGCGGACAAGAAATGGAACTCCCTATCTTTCATCCGGAAGTTGTCGAAGAGCTTTTCATGTTCTACGGAAAGGCCATTTTTATAAAAAATTATTTTCTCTGGCTCGTTATTGTTTTAGTAACGATTGTGGTTCTCATGGTGAATGACAAATATGGCCCAGGCGTATTCCCCGATTATTTAAAAGGTAAATACTTTCAACCCAAACGAGAACGACGCATTTTCATGTTTGCCGATATTAAAGATGCCACCACCATTGCTGAAATATTGGGAGAAGCTAAGTATTTCAATTTTTTAAAAGATTTTTTCAAATTTATAGCCCCTGCCATTATTGAAACCAAGGGAGAAGTATATCAATATGTTGGCGATGAGATTGTGGTTTCATGGAAAATCAAAAAAGGACTAGATAAGGGAAATGCGTTGCAGTGTTTTTACAAAATGAAGGCGCTCATTGAAAAGAAATTCGGACATTTTGAAAAGCACTATAATTACCAACCTACGTTTAAAGTGGGCTATCATTATGGTGCCGTCATGGTGGGCGAAATAGGTCAAATTAAGAGAGAAATTGCCTTTTCAGGTGATGTATTGAACACGACTTCGCGTATTCAGGCCAAGTGCAATGAGTTGGGAGTAGACATTCTTGTTTCTGAAGCGTTCGCACAAATACATTACATCTTACCCGATGGAATAAAAGCAGAAGACCTGGGAGAACAAACCCTTAAAGGCAAGGCAGAACCCATGCGCTTGGTCACTTTTAGGAACGAAATTTGATAATTGTTTAATTACAAAGGTGACTTCTATAAAATTAGAGGGGCACTTGCAATCATATTGTCCAACAAATAAAAACTACAAATTATGAAAACAGATCTCTACACCAAGACTTTATTAACCATTATTGCCGTTTGTTTATCGATCAACGTTGTGCAGCAATTGAATATCATTCCAATGGCCCATGCTGCAAATAACACCAATGCTCTGGGTTCCGATTTACCTGCCCTTACAGAAACCATTGATGTTCGCATCGTCGATATCAATACCTCTGACGAATTAAATGTTAATCTGAAGAGCGTCGACACTTACGATGAAGTGAAAGTAAGTATTAAAAGTATTGACACCAGTGACGAACTGGACGTTAATATTGACGAGGTAGGCGGTAGCTGGGTGAATTCGGGCAGCCCCATTCCTGTGACCATCAAGCAGCAGTAATTCCTTTGTTTTTAAAAGTTAACCGATCTTTTTCTTAAAAGGTCGGATGATTAGGCGCGCCGCGCGGTCGTAATTGATATAGTTGTAGGTCCAATTAAAAAAGGTTATTACACGATTGCGGAAACCTACCAGAAACCATAAATGGACAAACATCCAAAGAAACCAAGCAAATGCTCCGCCAAAGCTTCTATTTTTCACATCCACAACGGCTTTATTTCGGCCAATGGTTGCCATGGTGCCTTTATCATAATAGCCAAAAGGAGTCATCGGTTTTCCTAAAAACTTTCGTTTCAAATTTTTAGCTAAGTGCCTTCCCTGCTGAATGGCTGGTTGTGCCACTTGAGGATGTCCTTTTGGGTATCCAGCTGTCTCCATCAATGCGATATCGCCTAGCGCAAATAAATGTTCAAACCCTTCGATACAATTAAACTCATTCACACGATAGCGATTGAATCGCTCTAATAATGCGTCCCCATTAAATCCCTGTATTGGAGCTCCAGTGACTCCTGCTGCCCATATAAAGGTTTCAGTGTCAAATGTCCCTCCATCCTTACAGGTGACACGCTGTCCGTTATAATCGCTCACCAACGAATTCACATGCACGACAACGCCTAGATTTTCCAAATACTTTTGGGCTCTTTTTGACGCCAACGCACTCATAGGAGCTAGTACGCGATCACTTCCTTCAATGAGATGTACTTCCATTTCATTTTCGTTCAGTTCTGGATAATCGCTTTCCAGAATTCCTTTGCGAAACTCCGCTAAGGCACCGGCCAATTCTACTCCGGTTGGACCAGCGCCGGCAATAACAAAGTTTAGGAGACGTCGTCGCTCTTCAGGATCGTTGGAGCTATCTGCTTTTTCTATATTCTGAAGAATTAAACTTCGAATATTCAAGGCTTGAGGAATATTTTTCATCGCCATGCTATGCCGCTCGATGTCTTTATTTCCGAAGAAATTGGTCTTTGTACCGGTAGCTAATACTAAATAATCAAAGGGCAAGCTCCCAACAGAGGTATGAATCACCTTATTTTGAGTGTCAATATGATCTACTTCCGCCAAACGAAAATGAAAATCTTTATTTTTTCTGAAAACCTTACGCAAGGGATAGGCGATCGAATCGGGCTCCAGACCGGCCGTTGAAACTTGATATAATAGCGGTTGAAAAGTATGATAATTGTGGCGATCGAAAAGCACCATTTGAACCTTGGATTTCTGCATGCCTTTAATGAAAGAAATGCCAGCAAATCCGCCACCCACAACTACAATTCGGGGCATTTGGGTATCGGGAATATTCATAAAAGAAAATTGTATTACAAATTTACGAATTAGGGGCCCGATAAGAGCAATCTTATTGTTATTTTTAGGCAAAATTTGTAACAAATTAACGTTGCTTGGCACTAATCAAGCAGCCAACAAAAAAACATTGACCAAAGAACTTGAACATAGTTTTGTAAGCCAGTTAGAGCAGAATCAAAACATTGTGCACAAAATATGTCGATTGTACACCAACGACAGTGACGCGCACAATGATTTGTTTCAGGAAATCACCATACAATTATGGCGGGCTTTCCCAAAATTTAGAGGGGATTCTAAGTTTAGTACTTGGATGTATCGCGTAGCGTTGAATACCGCAATTACACTTTACCGTAAGAGCAAGCGTAAAGTGAAAACTCAGGATTTTCAAGGGGTCAGCTTTAAGATTTCTTCCGAAGAATACGACAGTACCGTTGAAGATCAATTGAAACTGATGTATGATGCCGTAAAGACTTTAGGAGATATTGACAAAGCATTGGTATTTCTCTATTTGGAAAATAAAAATTACAAAGAAATATCATCAACACTTGGTATTACAGAAGTGAATGCACGAGTAAAGATGAATAGAATTAAAGAAAAATTAAGAACCGTTTTGAACCCATAAAATTATGGATCAACTAGAAGCATTAAAAAAAGATTGGCAGACCCGGGAGCAAGAGTTCCCCAAATTGTCTTTCAGTGACATTTACCCGATGTTATTGAAAAAATCGTCATCCATTGTAAAGTGGATTGTGATCATAAGCCTGTGTGAAATATTATTTTGGACGCTACTTTCGTTATTAATACCAGAATCGAGCAATGAATTTTATGAAGAATTAGGACTTAAAAGCATCCTTAAATGGGTGAATATTATGAATTACGCGGTGGTTGCCTTTTTTATCTATTTATTTTACCGCAACTATCAGAAAATACAAGTGACCAATTCCGTCAAGATTTTGATGGAGAACATTCTACAAACACGCAAAACCGTTCACTATTTTGTTTATTACAATATAGGAATGGCAGCCGCCTTATTACTTGGAACCAACATTTACTATTATACCCATCAAGATAAATTAATTGATTTATTACGAAATCAGGACATCTATGGAGCTATTCCAGCAGAAACCGTAGTCAACAAGTTTTTCATTTACAACTTAGTCGCAGGTGTGATGATTCTTGGGTTTTTAATGCTCTTTTATTTCCTATTGTATGGTATTCTTTTACGTAGATTAAAAAGAAATTATAAGGAGTTGAAAAAGATTGAGGTTTAGGGATATTTGATTTGCGATATTAGATATATGAATTGATTATTGTGAATGATTCCTTGTTAATAACATGAGCTTAGTAAGTCTATTGCTGTGCGAGTTTAAAATACACACTTAAACCGATTACATTATGAGCGATTCTAGTATCTTATTTACCACGATAATTGTTGTCGGGGTATTGGGAATTTTGATACGGATTTTTATTTGGAGGGAGCGCCAAAAGGATAAAAGGAACATAGATCTTCATTGGCAGAAATTTTTGCTAGCCGAGAAGCGCAATGATCTTCACTATTTAAAGCTTTACATCAACAAATTGATTTGGAACAAATTCCTGAAAAAGGAACAACTTGATCGCATCATCTCTACTTTAAAAGAAAGGAACAACGGTTTTACAGATCCAGTACTTGAAAAGTTGGCAAATCATGCTTTCAATAAAAAGCTTCACTATGATCAAACTCTTGCGAGCCCAGGAAGCTCAGGAGGAATCAAGCAAAGCTGGTAAATTATAGTGGGTTTCTGAATATTTACAACAATATAATCTACTCCTTCACCAACTAATACCTCCACTTTCGTTGTTGGTTCAATTCTTCTTCTTTCTGAAGCACATCTTGTGGGATTACTTTTAAAAAGGACGGATGTTGTTCGATCGCAAATTCAAGTTTTTCAACGATTTGATCTACGGTGTCATTCTCATAATCGATATCCAATGGTTTTTTAATTTCCATGGATTGAAGAATGCCTCGTTTTTTGATTCGAATTCCTCTTTTATCGAAAGAACGTCTAAAACCATCAATAACAATTGGCACTACTAAGGGTTTGTTTCGTTTAATAATATGAGCGGTCCCACGTCGGATGGGTTTCCAGGGCTTTGTAGTTCCCTGCGGAAAAGTAATCACCCAACCATCTTTTAAGGCAGTTGATATGCTACTTACGTCGCTCATCTTTACTTGTCGATTGACCTCCTGTCCTTCGGCCCTCCAAGTTCGTTCTATACTTACCGAACCAGCATACGCCAGAATCTTTGGTAACAATCCAGACTGCATAGTCTCTTTCGCAGCTACAAAATACAAATTGAGCTTCGGGTTCCAGAGATACCCAATATTCTTGATGCTATCCCCTCTTCCGCTTAAGCTGGCATTGAACACATGAAACATGGCCACCACATCAGCAAAATAGGTTTGGTGATTGGAAACAAAAAGGACGTTAGTATCTGGCAAAGACTTGATAATCTCGCTTCCTTCAATTTGAAGCTGATTAAATCCTTTAAATCGGCGATGCGTTAGCGCACCTAAAATTCGAATAAGCCAGCGCTTCAAAAAAAGTATATGTCCAAAAGGATTTTCCTTAAAAAGCCCCATAAAGTTTCTGTTGTTTTAGTTTGGTCGCTACCATGGGTAGCGTAATTACAAATCGGGTTCCAAATATAGTAAAATTAGTCACCCAAACTACTGTAGTCTATAAATGCGGTATTTGATTGAAAATCACTAAAATAACCAGAACAGCATATTTTTTATTCAAATTTTGGGCCAATTACTGTTCCAAGTTGTCCTTTAAATCGGTCCGTATGGTCATTGAAAAGGCCACTTTGAAGTTGACAGGCCTTCTCAATTCACCTTGAAAAAAATTGAACAAGACGAAAATCATTCATTTTCAAATTACGGTATAACCATAACAAAATCAATATTTTACCGTAACAATAAAAATTACGTATAAACACCTATTTGATATAAGTCGGTTTCGCTCTAATCTTATATTATCAAAAGACCACGCTATTGCTGCTCTCAAAAGAGATTCAGAAATACACATTAAAATATTAGGTAAACTACTTACGCTCATTTAACTAAAGGAACAATTATTAAATAGAAAACTACGTGTCAATTAAATCCAAAATAGGGACTTTACTGTTGTACATACTGTTGGCATTTTGCTGGAGTAACCCTGTTGGAATGGATTTATATGCACAGGAAGATGATCCTAAAAAGGAAGAAAAGGCTGCCAAGGAAGAAAAGAAAAAGGCAAAAAAATCTTTGTTAGAAATATTATCCTTTAAGAATTTCTTACATCATTCCGATTCTTCAAGATTAGCTAAAAGGTATATTCGGTGGCATAAAAAATTGACAAGAAATGGAGAAGATTATCGTTTTACCATCTACAAAGATGAAATAAGTGATTCCCTCCCCTACATTCGACACAACAATAATTTGTTGTCGAGACAGGTATTTGGTTGGTATCCATTTTGGGAAAAAGACCTTCACAAAACCTTAGACTATTCACTGCTTTCTTCGGTGGCTTATTTCTCGTATGAGGTGAATCCAAAAACGGGAGATTCGATTACCACGCATGATTGGCTAACTACGCCACTGATCGATTCCATTAAAAATTACCCTGACAAGAAAGTACTGCTTACTGTTACCAATTTCGGTAATGAAAACAATAAGACCTTTTTAAAGAATGCGAGGGCTGGTGACACACTTATTAAAAGAGTCATCGAATTGTTGGACGCACGTGGTGGTCATGGTGTTTGTATTGATTTTGAAGGAATTGTCAATTCTCAGAAAACAAATTATAAGAGTTTTATTATGGCACTTAGCCAAGAACTCAAAAAGAAGGACTACCTCTTGTATTTGACGGTCCCTGCGGTAGATTGGCATCGGTATTTAAAATATGACGATCTCATACCTATAGTCGATCAGTTTATCATCATGGGTTACGATTATTATGGATCCACCAGCAAGGTTGCCGGTCCGGTGGCACCTTTAAATAGCGGAAAAATCTGGGACCCTTTCAATTTGACTACTTCGGTCGATTATTATTTATCCAATGACATTCCCGCTTCAAAACTTATTCTTGCCCTCCCCTTTTACGGCCATATTTGGCAAACGAAAACGGGCCAAAAAGGATCAAAAAGGGATCACTATGTTGGCGCAAGGTCTATTGATTATATTAAAAGTGTATTCGATTCGGAACCATCCATCAAACAGCATTATGACTCGGTTAGCCAAAGTGCCTATTATAGTTATGTTGAAGGAAATACGAAGCGAAACAAAAGGCAATTTAGGCAGCTTTGGTTCGAAAGTGATTCATCTTTGGCTAGCAAGCTAAAACTAATTAAAGATCGAAATCTCACAGGTGTGGGAATTTGGGCTTTAGGGTATAATAAAAAATATGATGACTACTATTGGAGTGTTATAGAGAATAGTTTTGCCCTACCAGGAGATACTATAGACGATACGCGCTATAATATTAAGTATCCTGATACTATTGTCGTGTTCTTCCAGGACTCTACCCAAACGATAGTTTCAGGAGATGGTCATACCCATCCTGAAGACTGTAAGGACCCTCCCTGCAATGAAGTAGAGGCAGAAGTCCCTGCACCCACTTTTTGGGATAAACTCTCTGACATTAATGAAGAACTAAAGAAAATTAGCGGCTTGAACAACCTGCTCTTATTCATTCTGGCCTTTGTAGTATTATTTGGAGGTATTGGTTTTCTCATCGCGATGTTGAAACCAGATACCAGAATGTTCTTTTTCAATAGTAAGGCATATACCATTTATTTCACCGTCATTTTATCCGTTTTTCTCATTGTAGTAATGCAAGGCTTTCTAGTAATGAAAGATCCTACCATCATACTGTTACTTGGATTTGTTCTGGGAGCCATCATCGTTTATTTAGTAAGTAGATATGTTCAAAAAGTAAAAAGAAACCTACCATGAGCGATACGGTTTCCAAAGGCAAGGCTGCATTGGCAGCGGAAGAAGGCAAATTAAAAAAGCTTCTGAAGGCAATTAAGAAATTATTTGCTAAAGAGTTTTTATGGATACTGCTGGTATTGCTAGTAAGCATTCCGTTGGCCCTTGTGGTTGAATACTTACTATGTCAAATAGGTGACAGTGCAGTGGCCGTCGACCCGCTCATGTCCATGATAGAAGGATACTCGCTTTTTATGGTGAGCTATGCCATAAGCATTGCAGGCTTCTACTTTGCTAGAACTGTCGTTGGAGCCATTAAAACATTAACTGAAAAGAAAGAATAGATTATGATAGCCAAAACACTCACATTTATAACTGAATTACTCAATCAAGAGCTAAAAATGAGCTTTGGATTTAACGACAATCGTGTTGTGGCTAGTAGTCTTGTCAATCCGGATGGTAGTATGCCCAGCAACGCTGAGAATAAAATAGTAATCTCTGTAGTTAATTTGGAGCATGAAACTTCTATAAACTCTAGAGGTAATTATATGACTGACGGAGCTATGAGCTACGGCAAAATAGCGCCTCCCGTGCATCTAAACTTATACCTACTGGTATCCGCTAATTATGATTCGAACAACTACATCGAAGCTAATAAAGTGTTGTCCGCAATTATAGGTGTTTTCCAAGCTAATCCCTATTTCAATAAACAGACCAACCCAGAAATGCAAGCTCCATTAGAAAAATTAACTATGGAAATATTCAATTTACCCATTAATGAGCTTAGCCATATATGGAGTGGAATTGGTGCCAAGTATGTGCCTTCCATTATTTATAAAGTCCGAATGCTAACCATTCAAGAAGAAACGATCAAGAAAGAAGTAACTGGTATTGGCGGACTCTCTGGAAATACAAAACCTAATAGTTAAACAATGGATATTCGATATCACAAATGGCTGGAATTAGAAGTAACTCATACGTACTTCATACACAATATTTGTTCTGTTTTGAAGCTTGTTCCTACAAGTGAGACAGCCCAAATATTTAATAATTACCAGATTTTACTGAAAAGACATAAGAACACCGTATCCTTTTATGTTGGGTTAACGGAGGGAGTGTCTTTGGATGTTTTAACGCAATTTGAGGGTATTTCTAACCTGTATTTTCAGGTTTTACAGGAAGATAATTTTTTCTTCAGCTATACAGATATCGAGTTTTCAAATGAGGAAGAACTCTTGTTTTTTTCAAATCTGAATAAAGATGCAGGTGCCACTCAATTACAGGGGTCTCAATTTACAAACGAAACGGATCTTGTTTCAAAAAAACCTGAAGTTTTTAATGTTAGCTTAAAGTCTGACGACACCCTATTAGAAGTTAAAACCTTAGATGGAACCGTAATTATTAGTGAAGATGTATCTAATGTTGAGAATCCCAATTACGTAATCAATTTGGGTAGTCAAGAAAGCGGTGTTTACCAACTTTGGCTTAATGGCGAATTGATGGATGGCTTTTTTATGACTTCTGAAAGGATGGAACTAAATGCCATTGGGGTGATACAGCTACAAATGGAATCGCTCAAAAATAATTATGAGGACGGCTTAACATATCATATGGACTTTAATGCCAGAGCGGTGCACAGACAGTATAAGGTTGTTTTACCTACTGAAAGAAAAATTGAAGTGAATACCATTGAAATTCTAGGAATGGAAGACGAAAAATACGACGGCCCGATAAAAGAAAAACTAATAGGAGAACAAATGGCCGAAGTTTTCACCAGTGACATCCCACTGCAACTCAAAATAGAATTGGATAAACACCCACAACTGAATGTTATCTATACCAGTGAGTTTTCAAACCGAACCAACGAGTTGGAAATAAAATTACCCAACCCGAGTCTGGAACGTATTGCGAAGAATACCAACGAAGAGAATGAAATTTCATTCTTTTCATCAACTATAATTTATGTCTAATTTAAATTAATATTTATGTCTACAACTATGAAAACCCCAGGGGTTTATATCCAGGAACTGGATGCCTTTGGGAACTCTGTAGTACCTGTGCCAACTGCCGTACCGGCGTTCATAGGCTATACAGAGAAGACTTCCTATAATGGGAAAAGTCTATTGAACAAGGCAGTGAAGGTAACTTCACTGGCTCAATTCTTGTCCATTTTTGGAAGTAACCCTCCAGAAGTGAAATACAATTTAACTGCGGCTTTGTTACCGGAACGATTAACCGAACTACAAGCTGAAGTTGATGGAACCACCAAAACGCTTGCAGCGGCAGATGCCGTAGTTACAGAAGCAGGTGCAGATGTGACCCAAGAACAAACGGATGCCGCAGCAAAAGCTAAGGCCGAAAATGATGAAGCCGTAGCTAACCTAGCGGCTGCCGAAACGAACGCCAATATCAAGTCGTTACTGGATGCTCAAGCAGCAATCGATGGTCTTGCAGATGGCACAGAGCCAAGTGATGATCAATTGAAAGCACTTGGAGATGCTCAATCTGTTTTTGCCAATGAAATTAAAAACGCAGATTTCGTGGATCATGGTTATGCTTATTCCTTGGCTCAAAAGAGTATCAACTTTAGGTTGTACAGTGCAATGAAGTTCTTCTATGAAAATGGAGGTGCCGCTTGTTTTGTAATGACTATTGGAGGATACGATTATAGCAGTACTTCCATTACAGATACCACTGACTTTACAAATGCCATTACCTTGCTTGAAAAAGAGCAGGAGCCTACCATGTTGGTAATTCCTGATGCAGTAGAGGTATTTGATGCTGGGGTGACAGACACCAACCAGGACAACTATTATGAGCAGCGCTATAAAAATGCCTATTCGCTTCAAAATGCAATGATTAACCATTGTGGAGGTATGATGAGTCGCATTGCTATTTTAGACATCCCCGGAGGTTATATCCCTCCTGGTGTTAGCACTACAAGTGTTCAGCAATTTAGATCGAGTGTGGAGCCGGAAAATCCAAAATACAACAGTTATGCAGCCGCCTACTATCCATGGTTAAATACTACGGTATATCAGTCTTCTGAGATTACATACAGAAACATTGATCAAGGGTCTTATGCGACATTGCAATCTCTTTTGAATAACGAATTTACCGATCCTAATACAGGAATTGTACTTCATGATATTCAGGAGTATATCGCGGCTTATGATCCAGATCCAACTCTGGTGGAAAGTGGACTAGTTAGAAAATCGGATAAGGTGTTACAAAATGTGAGTAAATCATATCAGTTGCTCTTAAAAGGAGTTATGACGCATATGAATTTAATTGCACCAAGTGCTGGTATGGCCGGGATATATACTTCCGTAGATAACAACGATGGAGTTTGGAAAGCACCTGCTAACGTAGGAATGCAGAGTACAGTATCTCCAGCTATTAGCATAGATCACTCACAACAAGAGGATTTAAACATGCCGCTTAGTGGTAAGTCTATCTGCGCAATTCGTGCCTTCGTAGGTCGCGGTAACCTAGTATGGGGAGCTCGAACTTTAGATGGAAATTCCAATGACTGGAGATATGTAAACGTTCGACGTACTATGATATTCTTGGAGCAATCGGTAAAAGATGCCGCTAAGGCTTATGTTTTCGCACCTAACGATGCGTCTACCTGGACCAATGTGAAAAGTATGATCAGTAATTTCCTAACTGGAGTTTGGAAACAAGGAGGTTTGGTAGGTCCCAAGCCGGCAAGTGCCTTTTCGGTAACTGTTGGTTTAGGTAGCACGATGACCAATGATGATATTCTAAATGGAATTATGCGTGTATCGGTTAAAGTAGCCGTTTCACACCCAGCAGAATTCATCGAAATAACCTTCCAACAACAAATGCAGGAAGCTTAAAATTCAAACAAAATTTAATATAACTTAAAATATATATATCATGGCAGGAGAAGCACAAGATGCAGTTTGGCCCTTACCGAAGTTTTACTTCAAAGTTACACTAGGGTCCCAGGACAATACAACTTCTTTTCAGGAAGTTTCAGGACTGGATACAGAAACACAGCCTATAGAATACAGGCATGGCGACAACAAGTTGTTTTCGACCATCAAAATGCCCGGGATTTCTAAATCGGGTAACGTTACGTTGAAAAAAGGAATTTTTGTTAATGACAACAATTTCTGGAAATGGTATGACGCCATTAAAATGAACCTGATCAAGAGGGAAACTGTCGTCATCGAATTACTCGACGAAACAGGAGGTACTACAATGTCGTGGACGTTAGCCAATGCATGGCCAACTAAAATTACGGGTACCGATATGAAATCTGATGCCAATGAAGTGGCAGTAGAGACCATAGAGCTCGCTCATGAAGGATTAACCATTGCAAATGGAGGATAATGAGTAGCGAATATCCACCCGTTGCGTTTTATTTCAGATTGTCCTTTGATGGTGCGGCCAGCGGGTCTGACGCATCATTCAAGGAAGTTTCTGGGATAACGATGGAAATGGGTACAGAGGAAATTACAGAAGGTGGGAACAACAATTTTAAACATCGTGTTCCTACCTCTGTAAAATTCTCCAACTTAGTTTTAAAAAGAGGACTGGTACCGAAAGATTCGGCCATTGTGCAATGGTGCTTAGACACATTGACCGGTGGACTTTCCGAAGCCATTCAATCAAAAACCATCATGGTAAGTCTTTTAGACGAAAATGCCAATCCTTTAAACTCCTGGAGTTTCGCAAATGCCTGGCCAGTTAAATGGTCCGCATCCGACCTTAATTCGATGAACAATGAACTGGTCATCGAAACATTAGAATTTTCCTATAGTTATTTCACCAAGGTATAGTGAAGATGAAAATGTAAATAGAATATAATAAAACTGTGTAACAGACCTTTAGCTAACCATTATGCCCATAGAAATACGCGAACTACTAATAAAAGTAAAGATTGAAGAGGAGTTAACTCCTTCTAATGGAAGTGCCGATTTGGAACAAATTAAACGTGTTGTTCTGAAGGAGTGCAAAAAAGAAATTAAAAAACAATTGAGCAAACGCAAAGAACGATAGTATGTCATTGGATAAAATGAAAATAGTTGCTTACGCAAGTGATGAGTACTCTGGAAGTGGGGATCAAACATGTACGGTAAAAATAAACCCGGCATCGTATACACATAACCACCAGGTGAAGTATAATAACTCCACCGCTCAAGGTTCACCAGGAACGACACTTAAGTTTCAAGGGATTCCTCCTGAGACCATTTCTTTCGACATCTATTTTGACGCTACAGGTGCTGTAGATCAAGACGTAGTTGATGTTAAAGATCAGTTGGATGTATTTAAGTCGGTATGTTTTCTCTACAACGGAACCATACACGAACCGAACTATCTAGTCCTTTCATGGGGTTCTTTAGTCTTTAAGTGTAAGTTGACATCTCTTGACATTAGCTATACCTTATTCAAGCCAGATGGCAGCCCTTTAAGAGCCAAGGCTGGTGTGAAATTTGAAGAAGCTCTAGATTCAAGCGTTATTGCGGCCGAAGCAGGGGAAGAATCACCAGACTTAACCCATCTTGTTTTAGTAAAACAAGGTGATACATTGCCGCTCATATGCAAAAAAGCTTACGGTGACCCCAGCTATTATATGGAAGTCGCCAGACACAATAAACTAGTAAATTATAGGGATTTAATCCCGGGTACAGAACTGTACCTACCACCCATAAAATAAAAGATATGCCTAGTTCTCCAATAGCAGACGACACCAGTCTCATTTCATTCAAAATACAATCGAATGGAACCGATTTGCCTGCCACATACGAAGTTTTGGATTTTCGAATCGAACAGCACGTTAATAAAATAGCTGAAGCGGAAATTACCTTAAGAGATGGTAGTGCAGCCGATCAATCTTTCGAGATTACAGATTCGGACAACTTCAAACCGGGAGCGGAAATTGAGATAAAATTGGGATACCAAACTCAAACCGAATCGATATTCAAAGGCATTGTCATAAAGCAAATAATTAAAATTGATGAAAGCAACGGATCTAGGGTCCAAATCATTTGCAAAGATGTTTCACTAAAACTAACGGTGAATAGAAAAAGTGCCATTTTTACTGAAATCACCGATAGCGATCTTATGTCGCAACTAGCCGGAGATTATAGCCTTTCTAATGATATAGTGGCCACCACCGCCACCCATAAAGAAATTGTTCAATACAATAGTACCGACTGGGATTTGATTGTAAATAGGGCCGAAATTAATGGGCTCCTAGTAACCACCGAGAGCGGAAAACTTGTGGTAGCGAAGCCAGACGTATCTGGGACACCCGAATTACAAGTTCAATTTGGTTATGACATTTTAGAGTTTGATGGCGAAATAGATGCCACACATCAGTATTCGGGAGTTCAAGGAAATGCTTGGGATATGGCTTCCCAAAGCATTATAAATGCAACCGCAGCCGAACCAACTGTCAACGAACAAGGTGATCTCACTGGGGCTACCTTGGCCGACGTACTTGGTGCTGGCGATTCGAACCTTCTTACCTCTACAACCGTAACACAGGACGACATCCAAGCATGGGCAGACGCCGCCTTGCTGAAGTCCAGATTGTCCCGTTTTAAGGGGAGCATTACTTTTCAAGGTTCTGCTAAGGCTAAAGTGAACACAACCATAAAACTGATGGGTGTTAGCACCCGTCTCAATGGAAATGCATTAATTACGGGAGTCGTGCATACGGTAGACGATGGTCGGTGGAACACTGAGGTTAAGCTAGGCTTGAGTGCCGATTGGTTTGTTGAAGAACATCCGGTTACTGCTCCCGATGCATCGGGCCTTATTCCAGGAATTAAAGGACTTCAAACAGGTATTGTGACCAAAATTGATTCTGATCCCGATAATGAATTTCGGGTACAAGTAGAAATTCCAATTTTAGGTGCTGAAGGAGAATCGGTATGGGCCCGTTTATCAACTTTTTATAACGGAAATGGGTTTGGCGCTTTCTTTATGCCTGAACTAAATGATGAAGTTATTTTAGGATTCATGAATGACGACCCACGTTTTCCTGTCATTTTAGGAAGTGTTTATAGCAGCTCTATTGCAGCTCCTGAAACTCCTGATGAAGGAAATACCATAAAAACCATTATTACTCAAAGCAAACTTCAACTCAAGTTTGACGATGAAAATAAAGTAATTACCATTTTAACTCCAGGTGGAAATACAATGGTTTTTAGCGATGAAGATCAAGGTATAACAATCACAGATCAAAGTGGAAATACTGTGATAATGGCTACCGATGGAGTAACCGTGGAAAGTAAATCTGATTTAACATTGAAAGCAGCAAATGGAGTCACTATACAAGGGGCTACCATAGACATAACAGGAGATACATCGATAAGTGCAGGCGCACCTTCGGTGGACATTTCTGGTGATACATCAGCCTCCCTAAGTGGCGGTGGAACTTGTGACGTTTCCAGTGATGGACAAATGAGTGTGAAAGGATCTATTGTAATGATAAACTAATGAGTGATTTATATAAAAAAAGCAATTCGGTTTTAGGGACTGGCTGGGCCTTCCCGCCTACCTTCCATGACGACCGTCTAACAGGTGTTGAAATGGTGAAGGACGCACACGATATCAAAGAATCCCTGGTAATACTGCTCAACACCAACCTTGGAGAGCGGGTTATGTTGCCTGAGTATGGCTCTGAACTTCAGAATTATTTATTCGATATTATCTCGAATTCAAAATTACATTTCTTGAAAAACGTTATTCGCACTGCGATCTTAAAGTTCGAACCTAGAATAACGGTTAACGATATTATTATTGATCAAAAAGACTATCAGGAAGGTATTATTCGTGTTGTTATTAAATATACGGTCAAGTCAAACAACACAAGGTTTAACCTCGTATTCCCTTATTATAAAATGGAGGGTACTGATATTCCCGTATTATTCCATAAACATGTCACACTAAGCTTAGAAAATGAAACTATAGAATGAAAAGTTTCCCCCACATAACCGATATTGAAAAAAGAAATGGCACTCTAAGAGACAATAGGCTTGTTAAAAATCTATTGGAAAGTCCATTTCGTATAGACGATCGTGACACCTGGGATCTATTGGCTTATGTTGCTTCCTATTTAGAAAAAATTAATTATTTCAATACTGATAATAGAATCAATGGTCATTGGAAAAACTTAGTAGATAAGGATTCGCTCATTATGATGGCGTCAATTATCAATACTCCAACAGATGACATTGATAATCTGGTTAGAACTTATAATCGTAACAGCGTGCAAGGTGACAACCAACTTAAAGACAAGATCATCACATTACTTTCGTTTTGGTGGGGAAAAATACATGATTGGGCGGAAGAACTAGCAGCGTCAAATGAAAAAAACCTAGCGGAAAAGATTAAAAATAGCCTAGTCAATAGCGTCACCTTTAATCGTAATTACATCGTTTTAGGACCAGACGGTAAACCCAACATTGAAAATCTAACTGAAGCTTCAAAACATTCGGATACCGTAGGTGATATCTTGGATGAGATTTTACACGATTTCCAAAAAGCCATAGGGCACATTAAAGAAACCACCAAAAGACATTTTGAAGCAACCTTGTTGGAGAGTGATCAACACTTACCGCACAACGCTATGTACATTGCCTTTACCCTATTGTACCATAAGCTAAAAGAAAAACTCAATGGGTTATCCCAGCGACATCTCGACTTTTATTACAAAGATGTACTTCATCAAGAGATTAAAAAAGGAACCTCAACCAAGGCGGTCGTAAATTTTGATTTGCAACCTATGGTGGCGAATACCTTAATTCCGAAAGGAACACGACTCTCAGCAGGTAAAATATTGGGAAGTAAAACAGAGATTTTATTTGAAACCAAAAAGCCATTAATGGCCTATCAAGCGGAATTGGTTAATATCCAAAACTTGTTTATCAACTCAAACAAGTATATAGAAGTTGGAACCAATGATCCTATTATTTCTTCCATCACCTTCAATCAATTGTATCGATTTAGCGAAGACCAAATGCCTCGAAAGGAGTGGTACGTTTTTGGCGCCAATAAAAAAACGGTTCAAGACAGCAAAATTAATGCCCAAAAAAGTGCCAAAATTGGTTTTATCATCGGTTCTCCCGTCTTATTTCTAAGCGAAGGAAAAAGAGAAGTGAGTGTTCGATTAAACTTAGAAGAACAAACATCCCGTAATACATTTTGGAAGCTATTGAATGAAATCAAATGTTATAAAAACATCTCGATGCACTCTGTCATTTCGATGGTTTTCCAGAAGGGTTTCAAAATTTCTTATACCAATAAGGAAGGTTGGATTCCCTGCGAAGACTATATCCTTGAGTTTGATGAAGTCGACAACTATTTCACCTTTAGAATTGTCCTTGACATATCTCACCCATCCTTAGAGCTAGGTGAAGCCATTGAAGAACAATTAAGTTGGCCCTCCATTAAAGTCGAACTTGATGAATATGCCCCGGTTTTTGGTTATTCCTTCTTTAAGGAAGTTGAAATAGAGACCATAGATATCGATGTAGAAGTTTATGGAATGAAAAACTTATCCCTCTACAACAATATTGGGAAAATGCCTGCTGGAAAACCCTTCGAACTTTTCGGGCCTCAGCCGAAAAAAGGAGATTACTTTATGCTCGGGCATAGTGAATTGTTCAAAAAGCAGATTAGTAGCTTCGAATTGGAATTGGATTGGGAAACAATCCCAAAAGACTTTGGTGGATTTGAAACCTATTATGACGGTTATGGTGCGGCATTCTACAATGATACGTTCAAAGTTCAATTTTCAGCCTTATCTAATGGCTATTGGTACCCTTCACAATCCAAAAATTGGCCACAAAATGATCTATTCAGTACCACAAATTGCCTAACGCCTGAAGGATATGAAAGTGAACAGTTGGACGATTCGAGTTTGCTGGAATTTGAGAATTTCTTTGAATTAGGTATTCCAAGCGAATATTCCTTACAAGACCCATTACTATATGATGTCACCTCTCAAGGAGGTTTCGTTAAAATGACCTTCACTTCACCAGATTACGGCTTTGGATTAGACCTATATCAGGAGGAATTCACAGCAGTCGCAACCTATAATGCTAAAAATAAAAAGCAACTAACCTACCCCAACAAACCATTTATTCCTAAAATTAAAGGAGCGAGTGTACATTATAAAGCCTCGGATCAACTTTCCTTTGTAGAACGCATTGTAACCGGCGGGAAATCCAATTTACACATTGGAGAATTCAAACATATTACACCTTATATCGTAGAGGATATTATTGTTGATCAAGTAGTAAAAAAGCACACCTTACTACCTAATTTCTCACAAGAAGGATATTTAACTCTTGGCTTAATGGGGGTGACAAGTAGAACCGATATTTCCATCTATTTCAACTTTCAACGTTCCAGTACGACGGTAAATATCAAAGACAATTCTTTAAAGTGGGAATATTTCAGTCTTCCAGCTTGGCAGGAGTTTGAGCCTAGTTCCATCATAAGAGATGACACAGAAGGGTTTTTAAAATCGGGTATCGTGCAGCTTACCATTCCAGCAGTCGAAGGGGCCAGTAGAGGAGTTGACTCCACTGTGCTCTGGATTCGAGCTTCTACCCGAGAGGATATTGAAAACTACCCAAAAATCAAGGGAATCTATCTAAATGCCGTCGAAGTCACTTGTATTAGTGATGACCAAACCATTCTAGGCCAAAAAATTGCTCTTAATTCTATTATTAAAGTGGATGGTAAATTTCCTGATATTAAAAAAGTTAATCAACCAGATGAAAGCTATGATGGTAGAATTCCAGAAATTGAAAAGCATTACTATACGCGTGTGAGTGAACGGCTTAGACATAAAGGTCGGGCGGTTACGCTTTGGGACTATGAACGGCTTATTCTTGAAAATTTTGAAGATGTTCTTATCGCGAAATGTACGAGTTTCAATGAAGACTTTGAGCCTATCCCTGGTCATGTAAAAGTGGTTGTATTAAGTCGTAAATGGACTAAAAACGACCCCTATTATTTCAGTAAGATGCAACTTAAAGAAATGAAGAGTTTTTTAAATAATATTTCCTCTTCCTTCATAGATATTGAAGTGGTAAATCCCATGATTGAATACCTTCTGGTTAATTGTAAAGCAATATTCAATAAAATAGAAGATGTTGGGCTTAATTATCGACAAAAACTAAGCGACGACATTGCCGAATTCTTGTCACCTATTGCTAAAATGGATGAAAACAATGGTGGTATTGGGGGTAGCATAATGCCTACAACAGTGGCAAATTATGTTGAAAACCTACCCTATATCCATCGCCTAGAAAAGTTAAATATAGAACACATTATTATACGAGGAATGAATAGTTTCATTTTAGACGTTCATGAAAATGAACAAATGATAAACGCCCAAACTCCTTGGTCCATTTTGGCTCCTGCTAAAGAACATAGAGTGGTCGTCGAAGAGGATGTAAAAGAGCTTGAGGTTTTAGCAGATCTGGAAGTGGGTATTGGAACCATTGGAGTAGGAATGGATTTTATTATTGGAAAAGAACATGACCATGAGAACGATCACCATGGTAACGAGTGAAATTGTTGAGCGAACCATGTGACGGTGAAAAGAAGCAACCGAATAAAACTTCTTAGATAGTAAGAATAAAGCTTAGAAATCATGAGCAAAAAAACAAAACTGGACAATAGAGAGACGTTGAAAAACTATTTCAAAAATGGTACGCGTCCTTCTGAAGAAAACTTTGGAAGCCTTATTGACTCTATGATAAACAAGGCGGATGACGGGATTTCTAAAAACCTCGATGATGGACTTATTCTAGCACCAGAAGGAGAAAGCTCGAATAGAACACTAAGCTTTTTTAATAAAATTGGCGCCGAGCATCCCAACTGGAGCATCGAATTGGTGCAAGGGGAAGGCGCAGGATTGGGGATTGTTCAACCCTCCGGTTCCGAAGATGAACCGGACGAGACTCGAATGTTCTTTAATAAAAATGGAAAGATTGGAGTTCATACCACCGAACCCGAAACAGACTTTGACGTAAACGGGATTCTTGGGGCGAAAAGTCGTGTGGGAACCTTTAAGGCGGGTACCATTCCAGCGGATGGTAAATGGCACGCAGTCCTTGTAAATTTAGATGGCGTAAACGGCTATGAAGTGATTGCACAGGTAAGTCGGGATAAGGCCGGTAAACACGCGCTTTTACATGCCACTGCGCTGAGCACCTTTGGACAATTCAAAAATAGAATTCGGAGTACTCAGGCTTGGTATGGCTGGTGGTGGTGGAATCGATTGGCAATTCGTTGGAAGGGCAGTCAAAACAACTTCAGATTAGAGCTAAAAACAAGATCAGATTATGGAAATGATGTTCTAATAAAATATCACATCACTCAACTTTGGGGCAACGATGTTAAGGCATTGTTCGAGCAGGAAGAAACAAACTAATAGTTATGTCTAAAACACTTCGAAAAGGATATATCGATAAAAAAGAGAAGGGCTCTGGCGAGTACCAAGAACTCTATTTGGAGGGAATTGAATTTCTTCAAAATCTCTCGGGCGCCAATTGGACGGATTATAACGAACATGATCCTGGAGTTACTATTTTTGAGAATATTGCTTACACCCTCACCAACCTTTCTTATAAGGTCGATTTGCCCATAGCCGATATCCTCACCGAGTCCAAAAACAAAGCCTTCGAGATTGAACACAAAGAATATTATGTCGATGCAAAAAATCGTTCCCAACGCAAACCTACTCCTCTAAAATCGGGTGACAATGGATTTTTCGTGGCCTCAGAAATTCTAACCACCAATCCAGTCATTAAAGAAGATTACAGAAAGATGTTTGTGGATGGGATTCATAACGTAAAAAATGTTTGGATAAAAACACATAATCACGATCAAACCGGCAACAGAGATGGCTTTAAAAAAATGAACCTTAGAGGACTATACCACATCTTTGTTGAAATGTACGATTATCATGAAGATATGTCCATTCGCGCCATTGAAGAGGATAGAATTATCAATAAAGTAAAACAATTATTTCATGCACAGCGCAACCTGTGTGAGGACATCTATCAAGTTACTATACCACAACCCTTCTTCTTAGATCTTAAATTAGAACTAACCTTGGATGTCACGGTGGACGGTGAAGATGTTTTTGCTCAAGTATATTATAATGTCAACGATTATTTAACTCATGAAGCAAGGTTTCAGTCCCTAGGGGAACTTCGTGAGGAGGAACAGGATTTCAACTCCATTTACTTAGGTCCTAATTTATCTAATGGTTTTATGCCAGACAAAGAGTTACAGCCAAGAAAAACCAAAATATTCCTTTCAGAAATAACGAAAATCATTTCAAGAGTTCCCGGTGTTGTAAGCATTGATAAATTCGAAATAAAAGAGGATTATGTGAACAAACCAGCCTTTGACTATGAATTAACGGTACCTGACGAGAAATCACCGAGGTTGAATATCCCGAAAACCAATGAGAAACTTGTTTTTAAAACAGCCGATATTGAACTAAAACCAGACGTTCGAGAAATCAAAAAAAGATACGTAAGTATTGAGGCAGAATACTACGGTACCTTTAAGACGGTATCAGAATCTGCCAACGCTACTCAAATACCAAAAGGCGAAGCACTCGGCATTTCATCATTCTACTCCATTCGGGAACAGTTTCCTGCCATCTACGGAATTGGGAAGTTTGGATTACCAAAAAGCGTATCTAAAAAACGTAAAGCTCAGGCGAAACAGCTAAAAGCCTACCTCCTACCATTTGATCAGCTCATGGCCAATTTCTTAGCACAGCTGACCAATTTATATACGCTGTACGATGTAAACAATAGTGGTATTCAAACCTATTTTTGTCAGGAATTAGAAGATATGCCAGATGTTGCGGAGCTTATTAAGGTAGACCCGAAAAACCAAAAACAACCTTTGGATCAATGGGAAGATACCTTAAGAAGTCTTAACAGTCGATTCGATGCTAACGCCATCCAAAGATTAAATGAAGTTGCTGATAATTTACTTGCCCGTTATGCAGAACAATTTCCAACCTATGTGCTTCAGAAAATTAATACCAGTTGCTTCGGAAAACATTTTACGGATACTGATTTTGACCATAAGTTACTCTCATGGAAACGGAAATTAGTGGCTAATTATGGGCGCCTAAGCTACAACAGGGCCAAATCATTCAACTATACCATCAAGCCAGAAACCAATGACCTCATCCCCATTCACAATACCACGGCTACGATCGTGGAGAAAATGAGTATCCTTTTGGGCATTGACCATTCAGAAACAAGAAACTTATCTGCCCTTGTAAACCACACCAAAATCACTCCAAAACTGATATTGGAAGAAGAAGTTTTGTTCCTCAAGGAGGATGAAATATTAGTCGTAGAAAAACTCATTGAAGGCATAAAAGACCGTGTTGACCTAACAGGAGAAAACGAAAGCCGTGTCAATGAAATTCTCTCTCTTGGGGTGGTTCAATCCAACTATGAGGAACAGAAAAGCGACAGCAATGGAAAATCGTATAACATCTTTTTAAAGAAAGATCAAAACCCAAAAAATAATATTCAGTTGATGTCGGGGCTGCGTAAAAAGGACGTTGAAAAAGCAAAAAATCATGCCTTGAAATTCCTCAAAAAAATGAATGATAAAAGTGAAGGAATTCACTTGATTGAACACCTACTACTAGCTCCTCCCGTTCTTGGGTATCATTTTGGTTTTTCTTTTATGCTGAAAATCACCGCTACTGAAACAATAAGATTTAAACAAACTAAGCTCCTAGACAATCACAATCGAAATCGCTTTGTAGACTCTTTAGCATCTAAATTGGAAGAAGGTCAGGAACTGAATTTCAAAAGAATCGGGACGCAAGGAAATTTCGGTATCGAAATGTACAAAACTGAAAACCGGGCATTAGCCATTTCCATAGATACTTTTGTAACAATAAAAGAGGTAGATGAGCGCATTGCCATGCTCGAGAACACGGGTAACACAAGAGGCTCTTTTGAAGTGCTTAAATTGAGATACTACGCCTATTACGATACTGAAGAAAAGAAGAAAGTAAATGAAGCATTTTTTTCGTTTCGAATGAGCTTTATTTTACCGAGTTGGCCCGTACGTTTTCAGCAAGAAAGTTTCCGCAAACAATTTGCCAATATTTTGTACCAGCATGCTCCCATACATATTCAATACCAATCGTATTGGTTAGCTTTATCCAAGATGAAGTATTTTGAAGCAACCTACTTTTCTTGGCTCCAGCTGCTTTCAGACGATACCATGGTAGATAAAAGACTGCCCATTGCCTTCGCTTTGGTAGCAGAAATTAAAAAACTTCAAAAACTAGCGCTTCTTTAATGGAACCTTCGGTACATGTCATAAAAGCGCAAGAATTTCAGATTGGTCTCCAAGATCAAGCTGAGGCCCATCAAGTTCAGACGGCCATAAGTGGGTTACAAGAAGCGCGCATAAATGATCTTTTAAACAAAGTATTAGACCAGTTTGATGATAAGGATGCAATTTATAAATTTAGTAGCATCGAACTAGATTTAGGATCCATCAGAAAATCAAATTATGAAAACGAATTGATATATCGACTCGAAGAAGAGCTCACCAAATACCTAAGTAATGCAATTCTCGAAAATGGCCGTATGCGTGAAGGTAGCAGGATTTCCACGGGGCATGGTAAACTTGAAAATTTTGCCTTTTTTCTATTAAATGGTCACTTCAAATGGAATTCTAAGGAAGCTGAGACGCCCTCTAAATTACTTGAAAGCCTGATGCATACAGATCCTGATGACCTAAGAGAACTACTTAAAACTACAGGAAAACAGGAAAGTACACGCAAAAGAATGACATTTCAGTTTCAGGACCCTGCTTTGGAATCTATTGTTACCCTAGTTGCTAAGGAAGATAGCCGTTATATGATTTCATATAAAAATAGCCTTGTAGACTACCAGCAAAAGCATCGATTGGTTGAAACTTCAAGTCGCTCCCTAAAAATGGTCGTTTGGGAAATCATTTTGGCATATATTTTTGCCGAAAGTAAAAGTTTCTACGATAAAAAAAGCTTCCTTCAATACTTAATAAAAAAGGTCGGAGATAAGTATAATATCGCTTATGCTGCCTTATTGAATATTCTTTCAACCGTTCTTAAAACCGATAAAAATCTTGCCAAACAATCTGGTGAATTCAAAAAAATAATCGTCCAGCTAACGCAAGAACAATTACCCGAAATTGCACCAAAAAACGATTCTAAAAACAAAAAAGAGACCATAAATGACTGGTTAGAAGCCTTCAAAAGCTATATCGATTTTGGGTTTTTTAGTACTCCCTCTACCATTAGCTCCAAAGAGGACTTCAACGAACAACTGACAAAAATTTTGAAGTCTCGCAATACATTACTTTTATCGCATATCGATGGATGGTTAGTAGATCATTCCAAAAAAAGACGATTGCTCTCCATTGTAAACACTCCCGTCCTTAATTTGATTGTTGAAACAAGTCACATTCCAAGTATTATAGCAGCACGAGAATTTTTGGACCTCCTAGAGAACAACGCTAACGCACAATCGCTGCCCTCCATAAAGTTCCTGCAAAAAGTGCATTCGGTACGGGGTGAGCTCATATTGAAATTACCAAGTACGCAGAATTTTCAAGAGAAAAAACTCCTACACCATCTGTTACGAAATATCTTGAATATTTCAAATCGGAATGAAGATGATTTTGTTCAGTTTTTATTCGAAGCCAAGGTCGGATTATCTAAAAAGCACGAAAAGATTATTGACCAGTTCCTAATGACTTTTTATCAAAACATGGGGAAGCTTGTTTTGGAAGGAATTACCAATGAGATTCAACACTATACAAATGCCAATAAGCCCGATTTTTGGGATGATTGGTTGGAGGATAAAATACCTGTTTGGACAGGATCCACACGCTTATCGAGAAAGGCGTTGCTTCAATACATAACTAAAAGTTTACGCAAAAACAAAGCAGATAGCAATTTGCAGTACTTCATCGAAAAAAGAGAGACAATCGATGGAACCAATGCCGAGTTAGTCACTGAAATTAACTCACGCACTAAAAATGATCGTATCTCCAGCCGTAAAGAGATTGTGCTGTTCATTTTGGAAAAAGGGGTTTTACCGTGGTGGATTCAGCATAAAAGTTATTGGAATACTTTCAATACAGACTTCCAACAATTGTGGTCCTCATCCAAAGACCGTTTAATTATAATTAATCTTTTGAAAAGAAACACGGTTAACGTTTCTTATGCCAATCTTTTGAACGATGAAAACATGCAAGCCGTACTTCTCGAGCTTGATGCTTCGAAGTCTGGAGAAATTACCATTTTACTGAATAAAGTACTTCAATGGTCTTTAGAAAAATTAGTTCCAACTGGAATCATCAGCAGCCAACAGTATTTAGAGTTAAAGGAGGCGATTTTAACTCAGTTATTGAATAATAACGGTGCTAAACAAACTCAAAATCTCCTACCGCTTTTAAGGGCGTGGTCCAAAAAATTAGGAATTGTTGCTTACGACAGTATGGTGGAAGCCTTTGAACATATGTTACAGGACCTTTTAAAGGAACTTTCGGACGGAACTCTTAAGAAGAATGTTCAAAGCTGGTTGGATCAATGGGTTACAGATCAACCTCGAGCCATAAGGCAAGATAGGACAGCGACCACACTGAAAGCATTTTTAAGCGCTATACACCCTACTCCAGCTAGTTTAAATTCTTCAGAAGAGGTTCTCAGTTATTTACACAAAATTATACTGACACAGCGAGAGCAGTTTAGCACCTTACTTAACCAAGCCGCCTTCCGAACTAGTTTGATAAAAGAGCTCTCGAAAGAAGGTCTGAATGAAGTAATCGAACAAAAAATTAGTACGAACCAACGAGATTTCTATCTCCAATCGGCTACCTATTTGGAGAACTACAAATCCTATATTACTGGGAATGAATTTCAGAAAATAAAGGAGACTTTTAATCAATTACTGCTATTGCAACTGAGCACAAAAGGGCTTAATTCTTGGGGGTTCACCGATTGGATTCAGCTACTATTCCAAGTGGTGAATCAAGCTATTGGTAAACCAAAAAATAAAAATATACTCTTCAGAATTCAAGAAAAATTACTTGTTGATACTAAAGAAGAGCCTTCAGGGAATCAAAAATTCGTTGTGCATTTAAACGAATTAACCAATGAAACCTCCGCAACTATTTTCAAAGAAACTAAGGAAACTTTTGATCATTTATTGCGGCACAGAAATTTTCGTTCTGGAGTAATTCGCGGACATACCACCAGTGATTTTAGCGATTTCATCCTGCAGGAAGCAACGATCCATCAACATGAGTTGTTCAAACTGTCCATAGCCCATTTAGAGCGCATGGAACCTTATATTTCATCCCAGGAAATGAAGGCCTTGCGAAAAACATTTTTAGAGTTTTTATTGTTGAAATTGTCGCAAGGAAATAT
>Ga0256847_1000226_pt1 | contig 39074 bp, 83 predicted proteins | sample TeddybearmetaG_FD_189099 | JGI IMG/M metagenome (GOLD analysis project Ga0256847, IMG submission 189099) | Hydrothermal vent microbial communities from East Pacific Rise, Pacific Ocean - Teddybear | ecosystem: Environmental > Aquatic > Marine > Hydrothermal vents | place: Pacific Ocean: East...
TAGCTTCTGGCTTCCAATCCCACTCAACTAGGGTTAAGTCATGTATCTTGCCTAAAGGTAGTATGTTTTCCTTTAGTCTTGTGTCTGAGGCAAAGAAACTGGCTATTGTTGCGGCGGCCGTGAGGTAGTTGTTTGTTCTGTTCTGGCCGGATTGCAATGAATTATTGGCGTTATTAACTAAAGCGCCAGCACGAGCGTTAGCCACTCCGCCGATTCCCTGACCTTGGAAGAATGCTGCTTGTTGTCCGTACTGGCCTTGTTGTATAGCGCCTTGCTGTGCGAATTGTCCAGCTTGATTTATAAAATTGGCTTGCTGTCCTGCACCATTGACTAATAAATTACCAACACTAGCCGCTGTATTTGTATTAATGGAGGATGATTGATTAGCAAAGTTAGCACCTGCGTAATTCTGACCAGCTGCTGCTGATTCACCAATAGCCACTAGATTAGCCTGTCTGCCATATAATCGATCATCTAGGGTTAAAGCTGAGCTAGCACTAATCTCGGTCGCTGCTCTCAATGCTGCTCCACTACGCCTGCCGCCTGATTGCGCAACGGTATTAGTTGCGTGGCGTTGTGATTCCGCGCGCAAATCGGCAAATGCGTTAGTATCTTGGATAGCAGCTAATCTAGCCTCCATGCCCCCAAGAGTTCCAGCCGCCTCTAGCTCTGGCAGTGCCTCTAAACCAGCCTCTGCGAATGGTGCTAACCGCTCAACCGATTCATCATACTGTTCTCGTTGCAAAGCCAATGATTCTTGTTGCGCTTGTAATCCAAGTCTAGCTGCGGTAGAGGTAGCACCAGCAATAAGGCCGGCTGCTGCTGTAGACCCTGCGACAGCCAACTGAGTGCCCTGCAATCCAAGCTGCGCCGCATTATCACTAGCACCCGCTTGGATTTCCGCTATTCTCTGAGCTGCATCGGCTTGTATTTGAGCCGCCGCATTGTTGGCTTCATTAGCCTCACGCTCTCTTTTGGTTTTTCCCATTATAAATTACCTTAGAATAAACATTGATTTTGTTATCTTTTTCTAGCTTTAAACCGCCCACTCTACACATCAATCTGGCCGTTCTATTCTCTTTGCAAACAACCGCATATATTTTGTACCAACCAAGATTGGCAAGATATTCTAGTTGTTTATTAAACACACTTACTGGGTTTGGCGGTATATCATCTCCACGTATCGCTGTTACCAACTCCAAACACAAGCTTGGCTGAGGCTTGTATATAAACAAACCATCACCCACTTTGAAATAATAGAAGCTTGGGTCTGGCAGATAATCGTCTGTGTACATTAATTCCGCGTGTACAAATCTAAATACGTCTGGTCTAGTAACAACCTCGCGCACTCGGCGCATTGATTTTTCTAAAGGCAAGTGCCAGATCCCTTGACCACAACCCAAGCTGTGCCATCATGCCAACATAAGGCGGCTGAGGTGTCGGTGTACCACGATCCCAACGTACCCGGAGGGGCGGTTGCTAAAGGCTTTAAAGTCAAGCTTCCTGCTGGGTCTACCGTCATCCTGATTGAGGAATTCGTTGCAAATGATATGCCTGTGTTTTCATAATTCCAGATATACGCTTTGTTACTATAACCAACATAAAGGCCATCTGTAGCCGTGGCTCCTGTTGTGCCGCTATTGAACAACGCCGCCGCACCCGCCGATCCTCCGGCCGAATTATGTACATGCAATCTCTCAAGAGGCGCAGATATACCAATAGCTAGTTGCGTACCATCAAACACTAAATCAACGTCGCCCTCTAGCGTTCCGTCACCCGTCCAAACACCTACTTGATTATTAACCGGAGTGCCTACCTTAGTTACATCTCCTACAGCTTCCCATGTCGGGGCACTGGTCGATCCATTCGATGATAAGACCTCACCAGACAAACCAAAGTCTGTATCAATTCTCAATCCAGCCGCACCGAACTTTAGTTCAACCTGTGCGACATTAGCAACTACCTGACCACCAGAACCGCCGTCTAAAGTTTGCTCAGTCGGTGTTAAGGTTAATACATCGTTAAGTCCATCTTTGAAAAAGATAGTATTACCAGATATGTCTATAGTCCTGCTTGCTCCTAATGTACCGTCAATATTATACAAGTTGGTGTCTGTGTCTGTTGTTTTGGCTGTCCATGTAGGTGGGTTATTCGAACCGTTAGATGTGAACACCTGACCACTTGTTCCGGTATCTGAATTAATCGTTAGATCATCACCAGCCGCAAAGGTCATAATCGTACCGTTTCCACCAACATTAAGCGCCGAGCCGCCACGAGCTAGGTTGACGCTACTGCCCACCGTTAAAACCGCAAATCCTCTACCAGTTAGCTCTACATCGCCAACCTGATCTGAAACTCTAAAAGCATTTGCTGAATCACTATAATCTATATCGAATGCGCCAGTATTGAATGATGTTACATTCGTTGTTCCTGAGCCGAGCGTACCGTCTCCAGCATAAATACCACCCAACAGATTAAGATTGTCTATACTATTAAGCGCTATTTGCACCGTGGTATCAACGCCGGTTAAGTTGTTGTTAAATGTCGCCGTGTCTACCGGCACCTCACCTGCGTCTTGATCATCTGTTTGGCTTGTGATGAATCCGCTATCATTAGTCAGCTCACTGGTAGTAGTGGGTATTGTCGGATTGTTCGCTAGTTCCGAATGATCAACTGCTCCAGAATCAACCGTCCAAACGTCTGAGGCTATAGAGATATCGCCCTTATCCGCATCAACAATAGTGGTTGCAGTGATATTATCAGCAATCTGAAAATCTTGTAATTCAGCCGCAGATACCGAGCCAACTAATAAAAATAATAAACTATACGCTTTCATAAAATACCATGATCTCAAATGCCGATAAATCGGTAGCCGTTGTTAATGTGGTTGCGGTCGTTTCGGTAAACCCAGAATATGCTTGACCGTTCACATAAACTTCACACAAACCAGCGATGTACGCTGTTGTTAGCGTGATGGTAGTGCCAACAACAGTTAATAAAACATAACTGTCATGTGCCGCGTTAATCTCTTTGTGTTTGGTCGTGTTAGCGTTTGCACCAGCCGCAACATTCAACATTGTTAATACAGTGGCAACGCTCAAGACCTCTACATTGCCCGTTGCATCGTTCTCCCGTCCTAGAAACGATTGAGTGGCTATCTGAGCCATCTTAGGCAATGTCACAGCATTGGTGTCTATAGTCCAAACCGCGCCGCCTGACGATACAGATATATCACCTTTATCACCATCACCCAGACCGGACGCAATCGCCGCTTGATTCACATCTATATGAGAAATCAACCCGTCAACAAACAAATTCATCGGGTCGCTGAACCGAGCATTGCTATCAGAGTCTAAGACTGCGATAGGGTCGTTATAATGTGGTCGAAGCGCGGTTAGATTGCTCATGAGACTATTACTTTTTCAATGGTTAGTGGTATTTCTGATTTACTTTCGAGAACAATGCCAATATATCCATCACCAGAGGACAAGCCACCCGAAGCTCTAAATTCAAGTCTGCCAGAATCTCCTAAATTGCCGTATGGCTCCTCAAGTCTATCGCTCCAACTCTGACCGTCTGAGTCACCGCTAGAACCGGATATATAGCCCCATCCAACGCCGGTATTCGACACTCTTAAGCTTACCGTGTCGGTAGAGTCTCCGCCTGTGGGGTTGGTTGTTTGGACTGAAACCCTATTCACGCCTTGCTTACTGTACACAAGCTCAAGTCTACTGAAATTAAAATCTCTGTCTTCGTCTGACCGAAGGGCAAATCTAGCTCCCCTCGTTATGTACCATGTGCTTTCTGATGTATCGACGTTAACTGTTAACCTATTTGTGCTTTTAATAAACAAGCCAGCGTCGTCTATATCAATAGACCTTTGGCAATACCAATTGCCTTTAAACGATGTATGCCCTACAAATCTAAATAGTCGATTAAAAGGATCGGTTGTGCCTGTTGGGTCGTGAGACCAATCGTAAACACCCCAATCTCGACTAGGGAACGTACCAGAGTCTGCTTGATCACCAAGAAACCCCCACTGATACCCGTCTCCAGCCGCCATACAATAGAGCGTGATGTGGTTTATAATGAATGTGTATATCTCTGCGCCGTATGAGTTGAACGACTGCGCTACAGCCTCATCAATGCCGCCGTTTCCTGTTGTCGTGTTTATTTCTTGCAGATTAGCCGAAAGCGGACAATTAAGCATTTCACGCACAGAGTCGTTTGATATCTCAGTGATGCTACTGCCATTCATTTCATACACACCAAGACCTCCGCCTACTCTGCGGCCAATAAAAACTATCCTGTCTGAAAGCCTAATTAAACCGCCAACATAGCCAACCGCAAGTGATGAATTAGTAGCCCGAATAAACGGAGCGGCGGTAGTTCCAACATCAGAGAAACGCTCTACTGAACGGCTCCCTAAGACATAATAATCATTGCCTATTACGGCTTGTTCTTTGTTTGGGTCAGGTCTCGATTCAGCATCAAAAAAGCTGAGAGGGTCTATATTCCCTGCATCGTCAATTTCACTCCAGTAAACCGAAGTGCCATCTGCCGCCATCCATATATACTTACCGTTTAAATACTCAACACTTTTTGCTATAGGCAGGTCTGTATCTGTAAGCGCGGTACAAACATCAGTCGTTGTGTTTATGAACAGGTTGTTATTGTCTGCGTCTTGTGTGGTTCCACCGGCTATTGCGATTCCAGTAAACCCAACCGCATAAGATAGCGTTGTGTACTCGGGACTTAAAAACGAGGCGTTTGTGAATATTGCCGTGCCTATCTTCAATACACCGCTGACAAACACAGTTGTATAAACGGACTTGCCGAAAATACAATACATTTTCTCACCGTCTGCGCTAACCATCAAGCCTCGACCGATACGGTCATCCGCAGTTGCGGGTCTGGAGTCTTCGTCATACTTATCGGTGCGCTCGTACCCTTCACGAGTGACCAATACCCCGCGAATATTGTACATATTGTGAAGGAATGATTGAGACCTCGGAGATAAGGCTGTCCCCTCAATTGTCGCGGGTAAACTAAGTAGAGGCATCGTCCGTCAAAGCCTCACCGTTAAAGAACGCGCCACCAATTCTATAATTTCTATGGCCTTGACCGCGCGGTAAGAACGTTGATGGTGTCTTGCGTGGAATGACATGGACGCGGTACATCTTAGACATCTCACCCATGCTAGTGTCTTGTGTGGGGATTTTCAACGTATCACTACCCACTCTAGCCAAAGGAATTAAATTGACCGCCAGATAGTGAATTAAGTGCATTCTGGCCGCTACTGGTTCGTCTATTTCGTTCGCAAGCGCGGCAGGTAAAGCGATGGTCGTGGTCACACCGCTTACCGTTTCCTCTAGTATTATATCGTTCTTGCGCAAGGTCTCCATCGTACTGCGGAGAATTGGCAAGGCATCATCTAACAACTCTTGAGCAACAGGCTTTAGATCGCTGTTAACACCAAGCGCTGTAAATGAGTCCGTTATAATTGCTAAGGCCGTGGACATTACTTAGCTTTCTTTTTGTCCAACGTTGCGCGAAAACCACTCGGCATGTCTGCCTCACTATCAACTACAATGTAGTGAACGCCTTCATGCTTCGGGTTATTTAATGCAAACGCGCCATCTTTAGCGCCATCGCAATACAACATTTTCTCTGAACTTTCTTTTTTACTCATGATAATTACTCCAATAATGCCCCGTTGATGTGATCGCAGGGGCTTGTTAGTTTAGAATGCAGTAGTCTGGTTAGGCAAGATCAATCCGCACTTCATAGGATCGACCACGGTAGGCTTGCACCAGACTGACAGGCGATAATCAACCACACCAGTAAGTCCACTACCTTGCTTAATAAACGCAATCTGAATGCCGCTAGAAGTCGTATAGGTATCTAATACAATACCCGCTGACTCGTTCAGCGCTTGCCAGTTAAGGTCTGAGCAAAACAACCGCACAGCGTCCTTAGTGGTAAACAGTGTAGGCGTAGCCGCTACTGTGTTATGCGCTGTAATAGCCGCACCGTTAGCTGGTACAGAATCTACGTTCTGATATGCGCCACTTGCAACAATCGCAGGTGAGATAACGGGGGTAGTAGTACCGCCACCAGACAACACACGAAACGTCATTAACTCAGTGGTCGCAACTTTGGTGTCAATACCAACACGGAACACGTTAGCAATAGAGAATATATCCCCATTGGTAAGCGAACCAGAGGTGTTAGTAACGGTCAAGACCTGAGATTTAGGATCATCGTTGTTGGGTGCTACTTGCGTAACATCCGACTCATAAGCTACCAGATCAGAGTCTTGGTTCGCACCGTTAATTACAACAGTGGTCACAGACTCAGCCGCAATTTGCTTAATGGCTTGTGCTTTGTATGTGTGAAAATCACCAATAGATGGTAATTCACCAAATCCATAAGCGCGGTGGTCGCGGTTGTTATCCGTCTGTCGCATTGCCAGTTCACCCGTTAAGCCCATTGCTGTGCGTGGAGGTAAGTACAGATAACGATTTTCAGCCATTGCTTCAATCTCATTCAGCATGGTCTCTGCTTGAGCAAAATGTGAATAAGTAGTCAATGCAGTAGTTTCACCTGCGCACAAAGCGCCACCATCAGCAATAACATCGCTAATCTCGGTGCTTATGTCTGAACTGATCTTACGGACACCAGCCTTGATACGGTCAGTAACACGCCGCTCTACCAATGATTGCTGAACGTTCAATTTAAAATAAACGTCCTTGATGTTTGTCTCTCCAAGACTAATCTTGGTCGTTACATCAGGATCATCGGTGTTGTTGCCAGTTACGTCCAGACCTGTTGAGCTACGCACTTGGTTAGCAAACGGAATACGAATATCCTGCCCCGCTAATTCTGCATAGCCTGAATCTGGTTTATAAATGTCTGCGTTTTCTGCGCACACGTTCATGTTTTCGAATTCTTTGCACGACTCTTCCCATGCAATGTCTTCGATTTTGGTTAAAATAGCCATTTTAATTTACCTTTTATTTAGGCGACCCCCTCTAGTTTTCTCACATACGTCAAGTGTTCAGTCATGGACTTCTTGCCCAATCTTCGCTGCTCTCTTGACTCGGCGATCTTTTTATCAATCGCGCCTTGTGGTACAACTCCGCCAGCTCCGCCCTTTATGGGTTCGTCTGGCTCGGGTAGTTCTTCGCCTGATTTTTTGATTGGGTCTAATTGACCCGCGAATGCGTTTAGCTTCGTAACCCCGCCCCATGGATCGATCTCAAACTCTTTCAGCAATTCCAATACCTTGCTCTCTCCATCCTCGCTACCGAGAACGTAAACAACTTGTTCAGAATTTGGATAATTCTTAATTACCCTGCTGTAAAGTTCGTCACCTATCCAATCTTTTAAGCGTTCCTCACGTTCTATAAAGTCCTCAGCACCCAATGCATCGGCTCTGGCGTGATGGGCTGTCTCAGCCTCAACGTACGCTGCTTGCTGTTGCTCTTGGGCGATACTAACCTCGGCTTGTTTGGCATTCTGTGCCATAGCCTGATTAATAGCATCTTGAGTTTGCTTTTGTAAACGTTCGGTATACTTTTGGTTGTACTCCTCAGTAGCTTTTACCCATTCGTCATTGTCGATATAATCATCAGGGTTCGGCAATACTAATGCCTCATCCTCAACAACTTCGGGTAGCACCATTTTAGCTAGGTCGCGCTCATTGGTAAGTCCGGCTACTTGCCGTTCTAAATCCGCTGTGCGTTTCTCAGCCTCTTGGCGCTTCTTCTTCTCAGCAACCATTGTCCCAATCGGAACGCTAGTAGGCTTTTCAGGAGCGAGTTCCTCACCTTCGGCTTCGCCGTCAATGATTTCCTCTGGTACTTCACTATTCGCTGGTTGCGATTCCAGATGATCTGGAGTTTTCGCGTTGTCCATATTCTTAACCTCAATATGTAAAAGTAAACCGTGATTTCTGTCACGTACAGGCAACCCTTTAACCGTGGGTTATTCGTATGACACGATGGCTGTCGCGTACAGTTAGGCATTTAACCGCTGTCTAAACGTATTTAATTCTGCTGCGTTCCATTCCGCAACCCATCTACTATTTCCATACTTTCAATCTTAGTTTTCTCTGCTTGTGCGCCCTTAAGTACAGCACTAGCCGCCGCCTCACCCTGCTTGGCAATATTCAAATCAGCAGCGGACTCAGCCTTTTCAGCCTCAGCCCTTAAATATTCATCATTAGCATTCTGTTGTGGTGCGTTAGCGCGCTCTTGTTCAAGCTGTGCCATGTACTTTTTATCTTCTTCGGTGTCTGGCTGGACAATTCCTGAGGCTAATAGTTCTTTACGAACATAATCTTTCAAGTCTTGGATGCCGGGATTATCTTTCAACAAGATCATCATCTTCAATATGTTGTTCTTCATCGGGTCACCATCGGGTAACGCCGCCGCAATGTCCTTTAAGCTATCAAAGGTCTCCTCTTGTTGTGTCTGGTAGTTCTTGGATACCCCTACAACAACATCAAACTTCCCGTTCGACACGTCATTACCAGCCGATAACGTTCCGCCTGTAATCGTGGGCTGTACTAATATCTGAGATTTAGCATCGCCCTTGTCGTTAATCGTTCGTACATTTCTACCTGCGTTTAATGAACCGCCGTACACTTCGCCGCCCATACCCTCGTAAACAACCGCAATACGCATGATGAACTTGTCAACATTGTCAAATATCATCGCCGTGTTCATGTCTTCGCGCTTGAATATAGCGTTGATTGCCTTGCCGCTAGACTGTGGGTCTAGTGTGTCTTGTGGTGCGCCACCTACCCCTTGTCGGATAGACTCAGAGTTCATCTGTATCACCGTAGCCAATCCCTCGGATATCTTAGTGCCGGGGATGCTCATAATTGGCCCCGATCTAACAACATCGCCATTAGCATTCTTTACATCATCAGCTAACAAATAGGCTGCTTGGTGTCGGTTCTTACCCCATCCCGCGCTAATGGCTGGGTTAACCATCTGCTCTGGTGAAAACACAGGAGTATCCTCAGAGGCATGTGCCGCCGACTCCATAGCTAAACTATAAGCCATGTTCAAGCCGCGTTGTTGATCCATCTTCTCGCGAATAATTCCACGGTAGAACTCTTGACCATCAACATAACCACGAAACCCATAACAAGGAATGACAGGTATGTGCTTGCCAACTACACGAGTTCGGGGCACTAATATTTCACTGGCTGAGTGGACTATCTTATACACAGAATCAGTAGTTATCTTGCGGCTACGTCTGAACTCAAAGCCAAACAATTCTAATTCGTCTTTATCTACATCCTCACGCTTAATGCGTACTATCTCGCCGCTGACCGGATGCGTGAATGTCTCTAATACAATGTTCTGTGTGTCCTTCTCGTAACGAGTCCCTACATATATCAAATCCTGTCCAACGGAAAAGTTAAAAGATGATCTGTTGCGAGCCTCTAACGAATCTGGATTATCGCTAGGCCATATCTTCTCAAACTTCTTTGGGGAATACGGGGTTAGTATCGTACAGTGATCAGCATCAGACTTATCGGCTTTACGTGCAGACGCATCAAAGATAACCGTTGAATAAGCACACGGCTGTTCTGTAAATACAATGTTCTGGTAGTTGTTATCTGGATCGCCGGGGTTTTCATACTCAGTGTTTAATATGATAGCGCCCGTTCCGCATGCCATGGCCTCAAAGATAGCCGTATCTATCGCTGACTGTCCGCCATCCCTCTGCACGTCACGCCTAAACAAACCATCTAGCAAATCCGCATCGTCTGGGTTTGTCGCATCGTCACTCGGTGAGTAGTTAACTGATTGCCGGTTGTTAGTCCATACTGAATAAGTCCTGCGCAAATAGTCAGAGAGGTGATCCATCTGCAACTTAGCACGATCTTCATAGTCTTCTTCGAGCCAACCTTCCCAATGACCGCCGGGCACTTGAGTGAAGCGATACTCCTCATTAGACTGATCGCGCACATCTTGTGATGCGGCTAGATCATCGTCTAAGTCTTCGAGGTATTGTAGTAGGTTGTTCATGCAAATGCGCTGTGTCTTTGTGGTATGTCGTAAGATATATTTTGTTTTATTACTTTAGTAAGGCTCGGGAATAACGCCGTTAGTGCCCATACAAGCGCATCTACGCGGTCTGGGCTGTAGCCTTGTGACTTGCGGTTGAAGTCGCTGGTAAAGCTACACATTTGATCTTCTAGCTCTGTGAATTCTTCTAAGTGATATATCTTTCCGCGTTCGTACAATGCAACAATAGGCTCTGCTCTGATTACCTTGCCCCTCGTTGCACGCACCGCTGTATAGGGCACGTTAGGATTGATAGCCCGTATCGTAGCCTCAACCATGTCGCCACCTTGGTTAACCTCGGCAACGACTCTATCTGCGTTGTATATCTCGTATAACGCTAATGCTCTTCTAGCCCATTCTTCTGGTCGGTACTTGCCGCTATCATCAGCCAGTATGTAACCATTACCACCAGCATCTACAGCCGCGCACACTATGCCTGTCTCATCTGAGCCGGGTTCATTGCTTATAGCGGGGTCTATTGCTACCACCACTCTAGTGAAATCAGGTGGTGTTTGTGTTCTGTGTATGGTCTCACGTCTCCATAGCGCATGTTCTGCATCAGAGGCGTACTCACCATCAAAGAATCGTTTCTTAGCGGCCGGGGCGTAGCTCTCTAAGTCCTCAAGGTACTCGGCGCTTAAGTTCTTAGCATTATCTTTGGGGTTAACCTGTACTTGTCCGTATTTAGACCGATCTACGCGAGCCTCACCATCAGGGTCAATGCCATCACTCCACAATCTATACGTCCAGTGCTGTCTAATCGTTGGATTGAGATCAACATAGAACCGTTGTGATAGTTCATCGCCGGTGATTGTCTTGACTGTCTGAGCTAACCTTGACCGTAACAAAGTGAATGCTGAATACTTACACTCACTAGCCTCGTTCATGTAGATGGTTGCATACTCGTTACCAAGTATCTTCTCCATCGCCTTATCATCATTGAGTCCGCCGATCCAAACCTCAGACCCATTGGGCAGCTCAAAGTACCCGTATAACTCATGCCATTGAGCGTGTAAGCCACTAAACCTAAGATCACACACCTCAGGCCATGTGCCTTTGACTATAGCCCTCTTAGCGCTTGTGGCCTCTTGTCTGACAATTAAGTGCCTAGACTTCTTGGCTAGTAGGGCGCGCTCCATGATAGTTCCAACTAATTCAACTGTCTTACCTGATCGGCTACCACCATACGTCAAGCAATACCGCTTACCAGCAGTTAGTAACTCATCCCGCATCCTTTGCTGGCCGGGATTACGTACATAGGTCACAACTTAACGCTATCACTCTCTAAAGTTACGTTCATTACGTGGTTTGTGTCTTGCTTATCGTGCATTCCATGGTTAGCTAGAACTAACTTGGCTATGGTCGCATTGAAGTCACCAGTTAAGCCAGAATTTAGCGTTACATTCTTCTGTTTCTCTTGAATCCCCTCTAACGTATGCAGAAACGACTCGTGCACATCACGCCAATCATACAAAACTCTTGTTGATACACCCAAGTTAATAGCCAATCCCTCTGTGCTGGGTATAACGTTGCGATGGTCTCCGTAGAAGATTTCCTCGCACTCTTTGTTGTCATTATTAATCCATGTACGAATGTTGCCCTCTAAGTATTCATCAGCCTTAGCTTGCATGGCTTTGTTGTATTTAGTTGGTCTGGCCATCACTTAACCCTTTGCGAAATGCTGCCATGTTTCGTTGTGTATTAGCCCATATCTCATCTGCTAGTTTTTTTTGGTTTATTTCGTGTGTTTTACCGCCCTCATTCAAAACAAAGAAGACCACAGCAAGTCCTACTATAGTTAGTATTGGAGTCATTAGGTTAGCTCTGCTTTGTTTCTAGCTTCTCTCTGTATTGCTGCGATCTTAGCCGCCGCTTCAGATTGTATTTTATCAGCTAAATCTTGTTGTTCAACAGCCCACCTATGTATCAAGGGGCGCAATACAATTATTGCAAATACAATAAATAGGATGTCAATTATGTACATCAGATTAGTTTGCCAGCAATGCTCGTTTACGGCTTATGTTGCCACGTAGTTTATTGACCATGTGTACGCCTAAAGATAACCGCTCGTGCGCTACATCTCTAAGCACGTTAAGCAATTCATCGGGCGTGTTAGCGTCAACAATATCTTTAATGTAAAAACTGTAATCTTGGTTAACTCGTTTCATTTAATAACCATCATTGCTATAAGTGCAACTACAGGTGCGGCCATAACGATTGCGCCTATAACCTCAACCCATGCCGGAATGTGCGATGAACCCATCTGTCCCCACTCTTTCCTAATCCCTGCATATAGCGGAGGATCAATTATTGTCGGGCTTGCCAACGAGTGAAAGTTGTAAGTCTTGTCTTTGCGTATTGGATTATTCTGGCGCTGCTTATACGTTAGGGGGGTGGTGTAGGGTACGTGTTTGGATGATTCTTTGGTTTTTAGCTGAGCGGCTTGAATGTTTGCTTCGTTCTGCAATGCAGCAACCGCCCTGTTAGCGCCTAAAGCTATTTCCTTATTTAATTCTTCTCGTGTTTTAGATTTCACGGGTATATTATCCCTGATTTATCATTAACATTGCCAATTGCATACACAGTGCCGGACTTGTCATTTATATTGCCTATAGCAAATACGTTGTTGGCCTCGAAAGACTCAACACACTCTTGCCATGCAATTTGTTCAACCTTAGTGAGTGAGCTATCATCTAAGTATCCTTCCCACGCAGCTACTCCTTCATCACGAAACTTCTCCTCTTCTGTTGGCGGGATATCATTATATTCAACGGGTTCTCTGCCGTGATAGTTATCCTCTAACCACTGATTATAATTTATTACTCCTATGTCTTGGAATTCTTCACTCTCATCAGCCTTTGCCGCCAAAACTACAGGAACAATCGCCGCAGCCGTTAGAGCCCCCCTGATAAAATTTCTTCGATTCATAATAGTATGGCCGGCCTGAGTTCTGTCGGAACCTGTTTGGTGTGGGATTTCACAGTAAATACTTCCAGCGTTCCGTCGTTTTTGTGCTCTCCCTGTATCGTGAATTTGTCGCCAAGCTTAAGCGCATCATTATTATAATGAACAGTTTTATACTCTATTGCATTAGCGCGGTGCTGTTCGTTAGCCCATTCTCTCAAGTCTTTTATTTGTTCATCGCGGAACTTATCTAAGTCCGTCAACCCGCTATCTCCGTATGATTCTGTAGAATCTTCGCCCAATACAAGCAATTCAGATTCCGCCGCTACGACTAAAGTAGTAAGCGCGGTTGCTGCTAGCGTGCCTTTGATAAAGTTACGTCTGTTCATTGTTTCACCGCTTCAAATTCTCTTATTGCACGTTGATAAGCTTCAATTTCCATATCTGTTAAAGGGTTACTAAATTCTGTACGTCTCATTACTACATAAACAGCAAATGCGGCAAAGACCGCTAAAGGGGTGAGTATAATTAATAATCCAATCATCTAATCCCACCCATCAATTATCCACCATTCATACTTGATTACAACGCTGTCTTTAATGTTCTGTGTCTCTGTGCTAATGTTCATTGCTTAGCTTCCTTGTTTTTCTGCACTTCTTCATCATAAGAAGTGGATACAATTCTGTTAATTACTTCACTCATTGCGCTATGCCGCTGCACTCACCAGACGGATGAATTAGATTGTTATGCCATCCTTCCCTTGGTTCATCAAGATTATTTTCTTTGCAAAACTCTTTAATACGATCACATATTGGTGCGCAGTCTTCAGACGCGCCCATCTTTGTAATGCTGTCTCTAGTAGTCAGCCAACCTATAAATCCGAAAATTGCTTCTGATGCTGTTAGTTTTTCATTCATTGTTTAACCTCAAAGGTTATTGCAGTTCCCAGAACGGTGTATATTTTAGACAAAAACTGATCAAGGCCAAGTCATGTCTGTATTATAGCACAGTTTAACGTAAATATGGATGCGAGTATCAGAGTTGCACCGATGGTTTCAGGTTATGAGCCTAATGTGTTGCTACTACACTAACTCGCAATATTGGCAAGCCGCCAGAGGATTGAACTCTGCTAATCGGTTTTGGAGGCCAGATGCGATCCCAGATCGCGACTTGTGGTTAACGTAAAAACCCCGCTACAAAATAAAGCATATTAAACAAAACTCTAACATGAGGGTTTGGGATTTACTTTATCTAAATAACGGGGCTTATGTGTGTGGTATGGAATCATTGATATTCAGCTGTCCCAGCCACGGCTCTCGCCCTACCAAGTGACAACTCGCCACACTAGATATTTACTATACCAAAACTATGCGTTAAGGCAAGTGGTTTTTGAATTAGTTTCTTGTCGCTGCATGCGCATAGCTATTATCAACAGCGGTGAATGCTCTGCAACCATCACTAGTAATCTGAGCAAAGAACAATAAGCATCGCTAGCCTTTCTCCTGCCCTGCTCGTTGTTCTGAATCGTAGCCTTCCTGCACCCTGTGAACTCCGCCCACTGAGCCTGAGACATGTCGAATGACTGGCGTATTCTCTTTAGTTGTTGTGGATTCATTTTATGTGTAAAGAACCCTAAACGCCTCGACCATCATGCCGCCCATCACACATCTTGCTAAAGTTTTCTCTGCTTTTTCTCTCTGTAGTCGTAACACACCCCGGTCTCTCAGCTTTCTGTCGATTCCTCTTTTAAATTTATTTGCTTCTTGGATTGTCATGATATTCCGCCTGTTGTTTAACTAAGTTGTAGTGCTTCTATGGGTTAAGTATACGCTTACGGCGTACAGCGTCAAGCGTTATTCGGAATTAATTTTAAGCTAATTGCACAGCCAATCTGCGCGCTGCGAGTGACTGCCATTGATCCAATATATAGTTTATTTGCTTTTCATGCTTAACCCACTTTCTACGGTAGCTGCTATCACTGATATTAGATAAGCATGCCTTTGCCACTACTGTGTGTTTCTGATTGCCAGTGCCGTTGCATGATATGCAGAGTCGTCTAAACCCGTCTTCACCTTTGCCATTGCAGTCGAAACACTTTGCCGGAGCTATGTTTTGCCTCACTATCATATTTACAAATCTGCCTAGCCTATCTTCATTGAATCTATCGCCTGAGTTTTTCGGGTCAATTTCTAAACAGAACTGTATTATTCTCTGAATGCTACCCTCCTGCAATGCGCGCTCCTGATCTTCGCCACACATAGAGAATTTCACTCTGATGAAGTGCGATGCGTATTTGTGTAGTTTAGAGTATGCTAAACCACCGGCAATATCCTCTGGCTTAATGCCACCAAAACCACCCGATATTGTATCGGTCTTCTGAGACTTGGCGTTTAGCATTGATAGTCTGGCTAGTTGGTTACTCATTTAGTTTTTCGCCTCCCATCTGAATCAACCGCGAAATAACTGCACAACTCAGCCGCCCTTCGCTCCCTGTTTTTTATGTCTTTGCGAAGATCGTAGACCATATAACCAATCACTCCAGCAGCTAAGGCATTAAACGACCCCAACGCAGTGTTGCCAACATACATATTTAATACAGCCAAAACTATATTCAATATTAAAAACGTTACCATAAATTTCATTTGTAAATCCTCCGGTGTTTTTTAAGCCGCTGCATTAACCCTAAACGGCTCATTTTAAGCTTACATGCTTCTCTTGTGTAGTAGCTGGATATCTGATGTTTTTCAAACTTACTTGCACCATCAATTATCTTACGCGCTACAGTTTCGTCAATTTCGGGCGGTCTGGCTATGTCTAGTAGGGTGTGAGTCATTGTTGGTTCTCTAAAAACAACTGAATCATAAACACAATTCCAGCACCCAATATTGCGCTTGATATCGAATGTTCTGGGTGCGTAGTTATGTTTGCAATTAACCCAGATAAAGCCACTATAAAAGTAATTACTGCCATTGTTTTCATATACTTCATTTTATCACCTCATAGGTTGGTGGGCTGTTGGGGTTTCTTAGTTCTTCTAGGATTATTCTAGCTTGCTCTTCGTCTGTTTGACAATGTCTATAATTTGCATTAGGCCACCAGTGCGCAATAGTATAATCGTAGAATTCGTGATCTCTTACATGCTCATTGTATCGTCTAACCCCGTACTTGCCGTTGCTGAACTTGATCAGGTTGTATTTCACAGCTTTACCCGCTGCGTTTCTCTTTGCAGAAATTTCTCAGGGTTACGATGGTGTTGCTTATGCGCCCCCGGCGGGTCAATAAACCTTATTCTATACACCGGCGGAGTCATGACCGTTCCATCGTCCATTTCTAATATTGCTTTAGGGCAAGGGCTTTCCAAGCCTATATATTGAATAAATACACCCCTTAAGGTTTCTTTGCCATTCTTGAATTCACAATGTCGTCTTTTATTGTTCATCGCTCTTTCTCTATGTCAGATAGTTCTTTGATTGGTAGCATTGTTTCTGTGTGGTCTTTTATTGCCTGTTCAACCACGCTGAAACAATTATTATATATCTCCATCCATACAATTTCTGTCATTTCGTGCTTGTTTAGGGTGCGCTCTATGGCTTCCATGTAACTGCTTACTTTATCTTTCATAGTGACTCCAGTAGGGCTTGCTTTGTGGGGAATGGGTAGCTTATTTTAGTCTCTGTAGTAGCTCCCTTGCATTTGTGCGCGACAAAGAATGAGAGAATAACAACATCATGATTAAGAGTTACAGACCTCCTAACAACTTTAGCTTTATGCGCTTCCTCATCGTACATATACCAAACCTCATCGCCTATGTTGAACTCTGTTTCAATCTTCATAATGACTCCAAAAGTTGCTGCTTTGTGGGGTGCGCGTTGCTGGTGTATATGATGTCTCTATTATCCCATGATTTTGGCGGAGTTACCCAATATGTAATACATGTTTTCTCCTTGCTAGTAGTCGCAACCATTTGCTCTAATTCAGTGCAATACGCAGTATTTCCGACCAAGTGCCAAACCTTGTCGCCTATCTTACAGCCGTTAGTTTCAATCTTCATTTTTTAGCATCTCCTGAATTGTCATAAGTGCAGGTGTCGTTTCATTCGTTAATTCCTTAGCGTTGTATGTGAGGTTCTATGGTTATGGCAATATCCGCTTTCATGCAAAGTTTTAGCGCGGCACCCTCTGCGCCACAAAACCGACATACCATGACCAGCCCACTTTTTTTCGATGGTGCCTTTACACTTATCTGCCTTCTTCATTGCCTAAACCTCCTCATTCGTTTTCGGATTACTCTGCGGTATCGTTTTAAATACTCAATCGTGTACGTGATTGGCTCGTGGTGGGCTTGTAACCAATCTAGTCTTGCTTGACCAAACCTAGCTACTATCCCGCGCTTCTGACCTTCTATGTTGCCAGCCCTGAATCCGTTGCAGTTTCGACACTGTCCGTGCAAATTATTTAAGTTCAGTTGCAATTCAGGATGTGCGCCCACAGTCTTAAAATGACCGCCGTCCCATCTTGTTAAGTGAGCATCGTTTTGATCGTAGAAACCCACACCGCATGATATACAATGTTTGTCCATATCCCTAAGTGCGGCATATTCCTGAGCTACTTTGCGGGTCTCTCTCACCCAATGAGGCGCGCCTTTAACCTTTTCTTTTCGCGCTCGATTGCGTTTCTTTTCAAGCCGTTCAGACGTTGCTTTAGTTTTAGCTTTACCTTTGTCGGTATCAAGCCATGCCTTAGCGCACTCCCATCCGCACGTTTTGCCGCGAATATCATAGTTTGGCTTCTTACACATAATACAAAGTTTAGTCATTAACACTTATCCATTCATTACTCATTGCATAAACCCATGCAATCCTCTTGATTCATGCCGTAATTTTCTTAGCGCCTTCTGTTCAATTTGTCTAATTCTTTCTCTGGTCACTCCTTCTGAGCTTGCTATGCTGTCAAAAGTTTCTCCGTCCACTGACCGCCTAGTTACAATATCCCTTTCCCTGTCAGTAAGCATTCCAAGGGCGTTGCTCATGGCTGTTTTTACTAAGGATTTTTCTTCAATCTTTTCTAGCATTATATCAGGCTGGTTGTTTGATTCTATATATCCCGCTATCTCGCTAGATGATAGTTGAACCGTAGTTTTGTTGTCTATAATTGGTCTCTGTATTTGCTGATCATTGAATAACTCTGATGGCATGGCGTTTATAAATACACATAAATTAGCAACACCCTGATTAAGCTCCCCGTTTCTAAGGTAGGGTGATTTTTTCATATTAATCAAGTTGACTAAAAGGCTGTAACTTATACCTGCCTGAGCAGCAAAAATCCCTCCTGTTCTATGCCCTGCGCCCTCAATTGCACTTAATAGAAGATTGTTTCTAATCTTGGAATCTATTCTATACTCGTTCATTGTTTAGCCTCAAAGTCTTTTCGGTTGGGAAAGTTCATGCCGATACCAAATATATTGCTAGTATGCCGGTTTAATATCTCGTAGACCTTTACCACTTCGTCACGGTCTAATTGTGTTGTAGATTCTTTGTCAAACATTGCAACTTGAATTGGTCGCCAAAGGTTGTTCTTTGCGCTGATTAAATCCCAGTCTCGATCTACCGCTTGAGCCAGTACCTGTTGTATAGTCCAGCCTCCATCATTTAGAGCCTCAGATAATAATCTCATGTAAACGTGTATAGCTTTCTGCTGCTGTAACGTGTACGCGTGTGGCAGCTTGTTTAACGTCATACTGTACATTCCGTTAAGTTCAATTTTTGCGAGGTATTCAAGCGCTTCTGTTAGCCTGTCGGGGCTGTTTAAATGGACTGTGATCTTATTCATCACCACCCCTTGTCTTGATTGCTTTCATTGAACATGCTTCCAAAGCCTGCCTAATTTAATACCGAGAATACATGATCTGGAAACTCCGAATAAATCAGCTATTTTGTATTGAGATAAAATGCCATCTTTTAAAAGCTCTTTGATTTCTAACACTTGGCATTCTTTTAGTTTAGATTGCCCGTTTTTTTCGCCAGTGTTGTTAGCCAGCCCAGTTTTAAATGCATGGTGCATGTTTTCTTTATGAGTACACCATTCGAGATTAGATATATCGTTATTCAGTTTTACACCGTCAATATGATTAATTTCTGGCTTACGCTGCGGGTTATCAATATATGTTTGTGCTATCAATCTGTGAACTCTGTGCGGGTTTGTTTTTCCAGAATAACTGAACGAGACCATATAATAACCAGTGCTGCTAACGTACTGGCTTTTTATATGCTTGTTGTTCTTGTTTCTGATAACCCCGCTTTTACTTATCTCGTAGCGGGGGTGTTTGGGTATTTCTGCGTAGTGGATACTCATACATCAATCATAGTGTGTATCTAAAACATTATCAACTGTTTTTTATGGTTATCTAACCTTTCTTTTCCTGCGTTAAAATAATCCTTATCTATCTCGCAACAAACAGCATCAAATCCACCGTTATGACAAGCCAGCATACTGCTCATGGAGCCGCCGTGTGTGTCAAGTATACGGTCTCCATGCTCTGCGTAACTGACTAGTAACCATTCGTATAGCCTTACGGGTTTCTGGGTTTCGTGTATACGGTCTAACTGATTAGGGCTGTGCTTAAATATCCTTGTCCCTCCTGACGACACCCAAGCATACTCGCACTCAGCAAAGCTCCTGCCATACATGGTATCCCCCTTGTCCCATATAGCAAAATATTTGCTGCATGGAAGATTAAAATAATTGCCTCCCCATATTATCTGCCTTTTGCTAACTCTAACAGCCTCGGAAAAGTAACTGTCGTCAGGAACGCGCATATCCCAATCCTTGCTTTTATTTGGCTTTATCGTCTGCCTCGATCCCATGTTCATGGCTGTGACGTTAATCCCATAAGGAGGGTCAGCGATTAATAAATCAAACTCATTCTCTGAACACGATTTTAGATAGTCCATGCAATCCATGTGCAATAGCTCAATCTTACCGTTAGGACTTTTGTAACTTTTCACGCTTCATAGCCTCCACATAGTCGCTGTAGCTCTCGCCGTAGTTCTTAAACCACCATTGTCGCCACGTTGATTTATCTTTGCGTAGAGCGTCAATGTATTCATATTTGTGTATGTCGCGAGCGAGGCATAGCTTTTTGTGTTCATGATGATTCACGCAATTCCTTAGCCTTGTCCGCTGATATTTCTTTCTCTGTACCGTCCTCAAACCTGATGGTCTCAGTTGTCTTGGCGTGGCGTACTTGATCCCATGATGTAATGGTTCCGCGTTCCTCAAACATACACAAATACCTCTTTGAGAATATATGGCTTAAATTAGCATCCTTAGAATCAGCTATATAAACCATGTCGTGATGACACCAAGCGCAATCTCCGTTATCTTTGCCTTCAATCTTATCGCCTAGCTTGAACTCTGGTTGTTCTGGTTCTGCTAGTTCTAAGTTGTCGAGACAGATAGATATTCCATGATTGTGTAATTTATGTCTGAAATACGGACATGATGATCTATCATCACGACCCAGCGTGACCCGATCAGACACATTATAATAAGTTGATCTATGCATGTGAGTCACAACAAAAACAGTATCTTTATCCGCATTGTGGAATTTCTTTTGGAATGGTGTCATTGTTCTATCCGGTTAATGGTTTCGCTTGTACTCGCAGATTACTTGAGCAACGTATTTTGAGGTAAGGCCTTCTTCTTGGCTAGCAACCTCATCATAATATTCCCCTTTGGAGCCAAGCCATTTAGTCATATTCTTCACTAGCTTGCTTACCGTTGTTCCGTTGAGCTTCTTCTTGCTAGCAACTCGGCGGCTGGTTTCTTTATCGTGCTGACCCATTTCGGGGATGGCTGTTAGTGCGTGGTAGTTCATGATTCTCCCTCAGTCTGTTGTAATAGTTGAATCTTGCCGCTACATATATAAATTGCAGTAAGCCAATTCTGAAATGCACTTGCGTTTGCGTTGTGTTGTAGCTCTGCTTCACCAAGTCCAGCTTTATTAGCAAGTTCAGATAACTTAAATTCATTTCTCATAAACGTTTTTAAAATCTGTTCTGGATCGGTAATTATTTCCATCATTCCTCAGTAGTCTGTTGTATTAGTTTAATCCGGTCTCCGCACTTGCAGTACATGCCGTTTACGCCTTCTTGTTCTGTAGCAGTTAACCCACTGGAGTCACCACATCCAGTATCATACATTTCCAAATATCCGCAACTGAAACCGCTCGCAGTCCAAGCACACTCACCCACAAGGCGGTATTCAAGGTCACTACCCTTCATCCTCTCAGCTTGCTGTCTTTCAAGCTCCTTAATCAACTCATCCCTATCTGCTATCATTTCATCTTCTGTTTTGCTATATCTAAAAGAATCATCTTCCTGCCATTTTTTAAGTTTCTCTTCATCATTAAGAATATTTGAAGGTATCATTGGTTTCATAATTCATCACCAGATTCATATTTCCAAGTGAACTCTTCATCACAAAGCTCGCACAACATCCAACCGATTGTTTGGACTACAGTGTGCTCACGATCACAATTTGGGCATTCTGCGATGTAGAAACCTAACTTGCTAAGCTCTACTCTCTTGCTTTTCGAAATGTCGTCTATGCTCATGCTTGATCACCCGCAGTAATCCAGCCAGCTCCATTTCGAGTTTGGTCTGCTCTCGTCGTTTCGAGTTGTACTGAGCTATCAGCCATTCCCGATTCGGTTGGTGTAATTTGTCTAGTGCGATCATTTACAATGGTTGAAATTATAAAACCGTTCTTATTCAATCTAACAAGCATTTCTGATGCGGCGTTTTGCCAAACTCCAAAATAGTCTGCTATCTCTTGAACAATTGGATGATAGCCGTAATCTTTTTTAAAGTTAAAGATAAAATCTATGTAGCTTTGTTGTATTGCTGTCGGTTTCTTATTTCTCATAACGTAACTGTACCATTTAACATTGTTGGTGTAAACATGTTTTAACCTAGTTCCTTGCTTTTCTCATTTCTTCTAATTGTGCAAATGCCGTTTTGTCATCTGTGCGTTTAGTTTCTGGTTCTTTTTCTTGATCTACAAAAACTGGCCGGTATGGATCAACTGCTTTAGCTGTAGCTTGCTTTACTACATCAACCTGACCCACGTATTGATTAAACTTTGTAGCGTTGAATAAAGTGGCCGGTCTTAAATATATTGCGCTATCGGTATTCTTCCATTCGTTATGCTTGCTATCAATAACATCCTCAATATCTTTTAAGGTATGGCCCTCGCGTAACCGGCCTATAACAAAGTTTAAATTGGTGGCCGTGTGCTTGTATTTCGACCCGACCACCTTATTCAAATACATGATTGCTTTCATTGCGTCGTTCTTGTAAAACGAGTCCTTGATTATTGGCTGGCCGCAGCATTTGCAATTAGTCATTGTTTGGGTATCCATTATGCTCAACACCGTCAAGAAATCTGCCTTTAGCTTTAATTCGTTTTTGGTTTCTTCCTTCCCATTGTTTGAACAGAAAAGGAATATTTGCCTCAGCACATTGATCCCTTAGCGACCTGAACCAATCTGGATTTACAGGCCGATAGTTGATGTTGTTTTCGCCACCAGTAATGACCCATTGCAATCCGTGAATATATTTACTTAGATCAACCGCTCCAAGCAAAGGCTCCATTGACAAGAAATGAAATTTAGCTGGCACCGAGACAAGATGACTTAACCTGTCAGCTTCCTTTTGGCTTTCGACGGTCGCACCAAGCCAAACATTTGGATAACCCATGCCCCAATCATCAGGCAAATACTTTTTGATATTTTGTGGCCGTTTTGTCAAAAGCAGGAAATCAAGATCAGGACATCGATTAATTAACGCCCATAAATCAGCTCTCCATTCTGGCAGAATTGATTTGTGATTATCGAATATATCTGCAAGGCTGGCACAAAACACACGATGCCGCACACCTTCGTTTTTGGCTTTCTTCTGCCACCTTATTGGTTGACCCCATGTTTTAGTTCGTGTTCTGTCTGAGTCCTTACCCCACCGATTGCCCTTAAATCGTTTATCCCATGCTTCAGCATAGCAATTATCACACGCTGCGCTTACTTTGGTGCAACCGATCCAAGGGTTGAAGGTGTGGTCAGTCCATTCGATTTTGCTATTTTCAGCCATTTCAAAACCTCGTTATTTTAGTTAATAGTTATCATTAGACCGTCTGTTGATATATAGATACATGCCTAATTATTGTTAAGACTTTTAATACCTAACTAAGAATGTTATCGAACGCACTTATATCTGGAAAGCTCCAAAAACCAATATGGCAAGTTTTATTTCATTCAGAGAACACGCGCATTTATTTTAATTGGTTGCGGTTGTTTTGCACCTGCCCAAATATCAACTTAAATTCGTTTATCTTGCTCTTCATTGAAGTCATTGATAGCAAGCCACTGGTCTCAAGTGGATTCTTATTTAGTACGGATTTCGATTGACATTTAGCCGGTTTAAGATAAAATCCTTTTATCGGTCGGCAGATTTTGCGAGTTGATTTAAGGGTGATTCTTAATTCCGCTTAGTGCTTATTACACGAAAGCCGATAACTAATACTAAGCCATTGTTGAGAAATTAGCAATGGCTTTTTTATATTCGACGGTCATATAGTTTGTGGTTATGGTCGTTTTGATTCGTCATAACACAAGGTTATTGCATGACGACTAAGGTTAATCTTTTCCAAAACGTCTGATATTTTTACAACCACGTAACGATTACCGGCCACTTGCTCTTCATAATCAAATAGTATGTTCAGGTTATCTCCATCGACTTCAATACAGTCTGCTTTTGCTTCGTACCACTGGCTCATAATTTCACCTCGTTTCTAAGAGCATTAGCCGCATACTCAAGATCATCTGCAACCGCTAGCATATCCCTTGCTGAGTCCTGAACGTCGCACACAGTGAAGCTCATGCCGCGCTGGTCGTGGATAAACTCAACGCTGTACACCACCGGATTTAGCTCTAGTCGTTTATCGGTTAGGTTAACGACGCGTTTGTTGATCATAGGACTACACAACCTTTGGATGTTTTGATTCATAAATAGTGCTGTACATTTCACACATTACTATCTGCTGTTTTTTATTAAACCCTAACTTTTTATATTCTTCACCATTGAATTGATCAAGCAATTTTAAAATCAAATCGCGCTCATCTTTGGTTATCTTAAGAATATAGGCGCTTTCTGTTGTAATGGTTGCCATACGGCCTCCGGTTATAGTTCTATAATTGTTGGCGTGATTTTAACTCAACAATAGCGTCTTCAAGGTATCGCTTTGAGAAATTACCCCATCCGTTCTGGTGCATGTATTTTGTTATATACTCAAGAGACGCAATAATTTCATTACGCTCGGTATAAATCTGATCTTTCAATTCATCAAGCGCCATCTCACCCCTTATGGATGCCTCTATAGCTTCGTAGTCACTCATCGTTTAACCTCTATTGATTTCGTTACTCTAATTAATATATCAATCGCCTCTTCACATAATCCACTCAATATCAAAGAGTGTACTCGCATCAAGTCTCTAATCACCTCCTGACGTTCAGCGTCTAGCTGTTCAGGGGCGCGAGTGTTCCATGCATCAACAGGGCAGGTTGCACCACAATCATCACAACAAACAATCGTTAACCCCTCGCACCGCCATTCGCCTCTTGCTTTACCACCACAAAACGGGCATCGTTTCAAATCTCTCATACAGCCACCACCAGCTTGACAAGGTAGAAGAATAGAACCCAAAATGCATAGTAACCAGCCAAACACGCCACGCCGAAAGTAATGACCATTACTAAAAATCTAAACCAACCTTTCATGCGGACTCCTCCAAATTTTTAAGTGGTTTAACGCCTACGCCAATGTGACTGCGTTCCTCAACCCAAATCACATCAATCCCATTGTACTTAGAATTCATATGTTTAACCTCTCGTTCTAATATAAGCTTTCTCTTTTCAAGTAGACCAAAGTAAACGACTGATATAGTTAAATCAAGCGATGACAAACTGTCTACTATTCTAAAAAACTCTCTCTCTATATCGATCATACAGACCCCATAAATATTGATATTACAGTGCAGATCACAAGACCAGCAGCAAGTGCAATGATTAGAATTATTGTGTAGCCTATCGTTAGGCCGATTCTGTAGCATGTCTTTTGTAGGGTGTTCATTGGTTTATCTCTAAATAATAATCATCAATTAATTTTTTAGCAGAATCTTCACTTTCAGAAAAATCATATCTATCGTCATCGCCATCCGTAGCACCGTCGTAGTCATCATGCCAAAGGTCGTAATCATACAGCCTGCACGGAATAGGTTTTAAATTACGCTCAATGTTCCACCCTCTGTATTTAATTATCACAACACAGCCTCTAACGCGCTGTAAGCCATCCAAACCGGCAGGGATAGCAGTGCAATGGCGGTTATTAATAATCGTTTGTAGCTCATTTGTCGGACTCCTGTGCTGTTTGTTCTATTAATTTAACGGTCAATTCAAACTTTTCATTTCTCGCAATTACTGTTGGGTTTCTGTCTATCTCGTTCAGTTTTTCTGATACTGAAAACATATAGTTTGACGCAGCAAGAAAGGTATTAATTCCCTCTAATTTTTTAATCTTTCGTTGTAAATGGAGTCGATACCAGCCTATAGTAGAATCAAATACCAGCAAGCCTGCGAACAGGAAGAAAAACCATAAAGGAATGCTTAATATTATTTGATTACTCATTACGATTCCTCAAGTTGCTTGTTTCGTTTGTCTCTTAGTGCGCGTATGTCGCCAAGTTTGTATAGATTTTTAGTTCCCTTAGACATTTGTGATCTTATATTTTTACAGCACGACACCACCCCCTCCTTTATAAGTATTCCGTTAGTTGAATTTATGTGTTTAGCGCCAATCATTTGAGCTACATCCCTAGTATCTAAAAGGAAACTGTCTGGGAAATTATCGTAGCACTCCGGAATGTTAACTTGATGCAAGTTGTACTGAGCTTTCATTATGTAACCTCGATAAATGACCCGAGACGAAGCTAAGTAGGAGTCAATGAGGTTGGCGCTCCGCCCCGGTTCATGTTCTGTTATTGTTTTTCAAACATCGCTATACTAATATTTGAATCAGCTTTAACTAGATTCTGGATTGTAGTCCAGCCAGCGTTACGGAAGCCTGACGATATATGACCCAAGTATGCTACTGATGTCTTTGCTTTGCTTGCTAAATCAGCCTTTTGCTCTGCTGTTAGTTCGGAATAATACACATTAAATTTATTTTCATTCATGCCTCATTGTATCAAGTGATAATCGTATTGTCAAGCACCGGTTAATGTTTTATTTATCAAAAGATGTTGACAGCACCATTATCATTTGCTAATATGTGTACATCAAATAACGAACTGGAATGAAGAAATGAAAGGTTTAGACACACCAACAAAAAGACGGCTCAATCTATGGATAAATGGGGAGCCTCAGCAATTACCGAGAGGCAGCTCTATATTAATATCTTTCGACGCCGATATAGATCATGGAAAAGTTCCGTTTTTCGAAATAAGCACAAGTTCTATAGAAACAATGAACATACCATTGAAAGTAACAATGGTTTCTGACGACATAAAGGTCAGATTTTAGAGAAAGCTAACCATATCAATAGGTGGAATAAATGAGATATAAAATATTTAGAAAAATAATTTTAGATGCTGCTGGCGATAAAACGGAAGTGGAAGCGACTCAGTCAAGCGGTACGATTCACATCGTTGCTGGCGACCACATTATAAAGTATCACTTAGAAGATGCCGCCGATCTAGTCATAGCAATAACCCGCGCAATGGCTGTGGCTGGGGGTGATAAGTGAGTAAGTTTTTAGGTGGAACGGTTGAGTATAGCGGATGCAAGAGGTTTGCTAGGGCTGGCGAAAATCGTTCTGATTATCACATTGTGGTTGAGGGAAGAGGTTGTCTGGTTGAGTTTGGTGTTGACTACGAAGAGATGAATGTCGGTGTGGGAAACTACTCTGTGGCGATAATTATGCTGAAAGATGGTTCTTTGATAAAGGTGCCGGTAGAATGTATCAGATTTATAGGAATATCTAATGACTAGACCAGAACCAGACGAGCATGAGATAGACGTGCCACCTTGCACTCCAGATATGCTGATGGATGCTATCAAGCATAATATTAACGTGTCGCAGGATAATATTGCAGACGCTGTGTACATGCTTTATGAGGCTGACAGTCTTGATAATAAGTGGCGCATAGAGGCTTCAAATGAATTGATAAGAATATTGCATCAGTCTGTAATCGACGCAGAACAGACCGCAAGCGATCACGCATGGGCTTTACACCACGAGAGGAATGATAAATGAAATACTACGACATTACACAAATGACTGCACAAGAGGTGTTTGATGCTTCGGTATCACATGTTATTGAGCAGGGCGAGCCGAGCATATCTGATGGAGGTTCTTGCCTGTATAGATCAAACAAAGGAAATCTTGCTTGTGCCGCTGGAGTGTTCTTAACAGATGAACAGGCGATTGATATGGAGGGCGAGTACTGGACTGCATTTAAAAATCCTAGTCGCGGATGGCACGAGGAATTAATAGATGACCTCCAGTCGGATCACGATAACAACATAAAATCCATTGCGTTCGTAGAAAAGTTCAAGATTGAAGCTAAGAGAACGGCAGAAAGATTCAATCTGGAGTGGAACCATGAGCGAGCATAAAACAAAACGAACGCACTCTATTTTGATGTTCATTTTTGCATTGATATTGGGCTTTGTATTGGCAAGCTTTGCGCTAACCTTAATAAACTCAACTTCGTGCAAGCTGGTAGCTAAGGAAAGGTTCTGCTATCACTCTCCAAGTGACACTCTTTACACGGTTGATAAGGCGGTGAAGTTATGAGCGACATTAGAATAGTTAGCAAAATGAATCAAGAAGATCAGCAGTTAATAAGGCGAGGATATTGCTCGGTGTGTTTTGGTCGCTTAGCTGATGGTAGTTTGTACGGCAAAGACAACATAGATATATGCATGACATGCAACCAACACTTTACATGGAAACTAACAATGCAAATGATATTAGAGGCCAAGGCCGTAGCGGAGGGTGAGTGATGAGTAAGACCAGAGAAATTCTAGAAGCTGAGATGATCGATATTGAAGACGATTTAACGGGTGCAGAAAATACCGTTATATATCTTAAGGAAGCGATCATTAGATTGAGTGAGCATAATGCATCATTGCTAAGCGTTCAGACCGATCTTAAGCAAGAAATAGCCGATCTAAAACAACACATAGACGACGGTCTGGAGAATTCAGAGTGAACCTTAACGAATGCAGACTTGAGTTTGAGCATAACAACCGGCGCTTGAATGATAGACGCAATGCTAATCTGGACTACTTGCGCGACCAGACGATACTTGAGATTAATTTACAATCACGAAGCGTTGATCAAATAGCAATTGATCGCGGAGATACTTACTACAACGATTTACAACTAATGCCGAGAACATGGGGTCAAGCTATAGCGCATGGTGCGCAGGATGCTGGAGTTGTGTATCGGACTTTGAACTGAGGTTATTATGAATTTACTAGAAGAAACAAGATCAGCGATTAAAGATAGCGGACATAAGATTGGAGACATTGTATTTATCGGCTCTGGGTCTAGCGGTCATGCATGCTCATGGAGTCAGTTTAAGGAACTTTCTAACAATGAATATGATGATGGTTTTGGGGCACAGGAAGTGGCTACAGATCTAATTATTGCGTTTAGTGATGGTCATCAAATGTGGAGGCATGAGTATGACGGTTCTGAAAACTGGGATTATTCAAAACCTTTTAATATGCCAAAAGACAAACACCATATAAGACGACTTTTTGCAAACCGCGTTGGATGGGAGTCGCTGTCTGAAATAGAGGCTGAATTATGAAAGCACGAGGACAAACCAAATACATAGCCACAGTCTGCATGCTATTTTGCATCGCAATCCCTGTGATAATTAACGACTTGTACAATCACTGTGAGCCGATGCGGCACTTTGAAGGGTGCAATATAAACAAGGTGATGGTATGAAAAATGTATCTGTAGAAGGGCCGTATCCAATGTTTTATGGTGTTAACAAACTTGAACTAACCAAGCGTGAGTACTTCGCTGGTAAAGCTTTGCAGGGCTTGTGTTGTGATTCTGGCAAGATAATAAGCATAGAAGACATTAAAGGCGTCGGTGAACTAGCTTTTATGATAGCAGACGGTGCTATAGAAGCAGCAAACAAAGAGTCTGATTCATGAGTCACTCCGAGGTTCTATGGAATATGCTTGTTCAGTATAACTGCGACATAGGTCGGTTATGTGACACTAAAGACGCAAGCGCACACGAAGCTAAAATTGAAGCACTTGAATACGCAATCAAACTAATAGAGGCCAACAATGTACCAATCACAGAATAAAACAATTAAGAAGCATCTTAAGGAATGTACTTCTATTACCTCTCTCTATGCTATCAACCATTATGGCATAACTAGATTAGCCAGATGTATTTACGACCTAAAAAAGGAAGGCATGAACATCGACAAGAACACAATCATAAACGGGCGTAGTCACTATGCCGAATATTATTTAGTTGAGGAATCATGTTTACAAAATACAAAATAAAAGATAGTCCTGAGAATAAATGCCGGTACGCAGTTTGTAGTAAAAAACTATTCAGCCCATGGGTTGTAATGTTGAACTTTACCAACTTAAAGCACGCAACCATGTATCTTGAAGAATTAAAAGAGGATAAATAAATGAGTAACGAACTATCAGTAATTGAAAAGCTAGACATATTTTTATCAAATCGTGAGGATAAATTTGTAACGCTTAACGAAACCGTCAGACCTTTGAACTTTGCAGCAGAGTGTGATTTTGCTAGGCAAGCGTTAATGAAAAATGATTTTTTGCTAAAGGTTGCCAAGGACAACCAACAAAGTTTAGCGGATGCAATATCTAATGTTGCGGCTATTGGTATTAGCTTAAATCCAGCTAACAAGCATGCATATCTGGTGCCAAGAAAAAAGACGGTATGCTTAGATATTTCATACATGGGCATGATTAAGCTAGCCACAGATACTGGAATAGTTAAGTACATGAAAGCAGAATTGGTTTATGAGAATGATAATTTTACTTATAGGGGGTTTGATACCAGACCAGAAATTGAGGTTAAAAATCCTTTTGACGCTAAAAGCAGGGGCGCTTTAATTGGTTGTATTGCGTGGGCTAAATTGAATAGTGGAGACTTCCTTAATGAGTACATGAATATAAATGAAATAAATGCCATTCGTAATGATAGCGAGGCGTATAAATACGGGTTTGGAAAAGGTGAGAAAAGTTATGAATATAAGTCTTGTGTATGGGTTAAACACGAGGGAGAAATGCAGAAAAAAACCCTGATCAAGAGACTGTACAAGACCCTTCCGAGTTCAGACGGAAGCGAAGTTATGGCGCATGCAATAGAGGTTTTGAACGAGCACGAGGGCATTGAGTTTGACCAGCAGCCACAAACTAGAGACTACACAGAACACCAAAGCGATGCGTATAAAGAGGCATTAGACAAGGGTGATTATGTTGGGCTGATTTGCGTTACTGAATCGCTTGATTATGTAGAGGGTCAAGGCCAATTATACAACAGGCACGAAAGCCCCAACATTCCAAAGGGTCAAAAGGGCAAATATACCGAATCAATGAGGACTAAATTAGCAGACGCGAGAGACCAGAGGGATGAAATCCTAGCTATGATACTTGTAGCGTGTGACTCAGTCGACGATGTAGCGCTACAGGAGGCTGGTGGTGATGACTTAAGCCAATATACAATAGATTGGTACTGCAACAAACTAAACCCTGAACAGGAGCGATTTGCTCGTGGCGTATTTGAACAACTAGAGGCGGCATAATTGTCACCAAAACCTAATAAATGACACCCATGAATAACCCAATGACTCCTATCGTATCGGAAACGGTGCGTATTTGTGAAGACAGCGAGCAATGCTGTTTGGCCAGGGTTGTATTGCCTAGTTGGGTGTTGTTTTTTGACTTGAGAATTGAATTATGAAAATATTTAAAGTAACAATTGAGATTCAAACAGTGGTAGAGGCAGAATCAGCTACGGACGCAGAACATAAAGTAAGTATGTCGCACGTAGTGGACTGGTCGGATGAATCACAACACCTTGTAGCGACAGCTCAACAGGTTAGCTCACTGTCAGAACTGCCAAATAATTGCGGTTGGGATGGTGAATGTTTGCCTTGGGGCGGTGACGGTAAAACTAGATTAAAGGAAGTGCTTAAATGAAAACTGAAATTAACGGCGTAGAGCTAGCGTTCTGGGTGACGCGGCAGGAGGGGTTGGTTGTTTTATGCTATTACAGAGACGGAGAAAATGTTGAGTGCGATATCCGTTATGATACAGAAGGGTGTTCGGTTGAAACTACTGGGACTGGCAGCTGCTGCCTAACATTCGGCGACGAACCTGATCCTTTTGACATAATCGCAGTACAAGTTCTCGGAGTCCACCCAGACTATGACGGCAAACGACTGGGTATGAAGGTGGTTGAATTATGATTACTTTAAAACCATGCCCCCTTTGCAAATATGGTGACGTAGATAATGATGAAGGGATTTACAAATCTGGTGAGTTTTTTGTTATCAGGTGCGGTGCTTGTTTTTTGACTATTGACGGTAGAAACAAACAGGAATTGATAACCAGATGGAACACTCGCGCACCATCCAAGCTATTCAGGGCCATTGCTGAGATTGAAGACATGATTGGTACTGTTCGGCTGTATGTGCAAAGCGGCGGAGACCCAGACGGGTTTTACAAAAGAAAGATAACGCTGGAGACTGTCATCGCCAAGCTAAAACGGATAGAGGCTGGTGATGGCTAGCGCGTATGTGCGTATAGTTGAGGCTAGGTTAGAGAAATTGAAACGTGAGATAATTAACCAAGGTAAATAATTATGCAAAGACAAATATTGATAGATCAAATAACCGTGCTTTTAAATAAGAGAAACAAAGATAAGCCGTCTAACGCGCCTAATCATGTACTTTCTGAATATATGGTTTGTTCGTTAGAACAGTTTGAAGTTAATGCGACATATACAAAATACTGGAGAGACACTATGCGTGAAAAAGCGTCCAAAGGTGATTTATGAGAGATATTAAATTTAGATGGTGGAATGGTGAGCGATACGTGCCTCATAATCTTCTTGAGTTGGGTGTTAAGAATATTCGAGGAAAGCACGGACTTGAGCAATACACCGGACTAAAAGACAAGTACGGGGTAGAGATTTACGAGGGGGATATTATTAAGGGCGATGAGTTTTGTAATGACTATGTAGTGTACAGTGAGAATAAATTCATGCTAGAGCCGCTCGGCGATGATTGCATTCATTGGGATAGAAGCAAAGTAATCGGCAATATACACGAAAACCCAGAGCTAATTACTGATACCGTCGCATAATATTAAAACCGTTATTGATCACGTTAAAACAAAGTCTGCCCACCGTCATCATCATTAACAACTGAGTCGCCTTGTAGGTCGTCTGCAGTATTAACCCCTTGCTGCTTAGAATCATCAACTACCTGACCATTCGCGCTTGGTGCTAAGTTCTGTGTATGATCACCACCGGCTTGCGCTGCTGCGGTATCTGTTGCGAGTGAGTTGTTAGCGTCACCGGCAATAGTTATATACGTTGGCGATAAGTCAGATCGATCATTAGCCGATGTTGCTGTGCCTGAGCCTCCCGCTACAGAACCCTCGCCTGAGCCTGTTGCGCTACCGCCTGAGCCGCTAGCAGTGCTGTGCTGGCTGGATGATAGGGTTATGTCACCTACTGTTGTATTGCCTTTAGCGTTTGCTGCTGTAATGCCTATATCACGAATAGACTCTTGCCCTGATTGGATGGCTTTGCGGCTTTCGATAGCTATAATTCCGCCTGTAGCAAAGCGCGTGATCGCCTGAACTTTAGCAGTTCCCTCGTGTGCTACAGATCGAATAGTTGAACCGAATGAATCAGCAACATAAGCCAGATCGGACTTGCCTTGCGTTAGCTGTGCAATAGTTTTGTTTTGCTGTCTTATGATTGACGCAAAAAATTGGCGTTGCTGGCATGACTCAACCGATCTAAGGTACACCGCTTGAGCATCAGCCTTTAGGTCGTTCACCTGCATAATTGTCATGGTCTTGCACGTTTCTACCGGAGCTGAATTTTTCAACTCGGCCAGAGCTAGCTTTAAACGCTCTACTTCAACTGCCGCTATCGCGACCATCGACGCTTGCATGTTGTTTCCCAATGCAGCGGCTTGCGTTTGTTTTGTTCGTAGCTTTTTGACCGTACCAAACCTAGACACTATGGGGTTTCCGCTTGCGTCCATCGCCACTGTTTCGCTAGAGTTGCCTGAGAAAACGCTGGTTAGCCCAGAGCAACCGGACAAGTATAGAATTGCTATAAATACATATAAAATCTTTAGGCTTTTCATGACTTATTGCCCATTGCGATTCGCATATCAGATTGCGCCATGCGGAATACGTTGATTACAGCCAGCACAAGGGTATTGAGTGCCCCCATAATGATACCGATCTGCTCGGTGTAGGGAATTAAGTCAAGACCAAATGCAGCCAGCACAAGGGCGTTGATAGCGCCGAATGATGCTGATGCCATAAATATTTTGCTGCCTTTTGATACCTTGTCGATTGTTTTTAGAATGTTCATGTTAAAGCCTCGTTTAAATAGAATTTGTCTGCAACCCTCTCTTGATTTGCAATCCATCTATTGCCTACTCCATTTGCGAATTCTTCTTGATCCGGATTTTCTTCTATGCGTTTAACCCAGTGAGTCACCATAAAGTTAGACAAGAATAACAGGAATACGTTTTTATCCCGCCTTGATAGAAACTTCTTTAGTGCGGCAATGGATAGTTTACCGATCATCCCATCAACTTTCAAGTCAGAATAATCTCTCTCATTGCGATTCAATAAATTTAATGTTCTTTGGAAGTATCGCCCTGCCCTATCAACCCCGCCATTCACCGCAATGTCAAAAGTCCATTCTGCTATGTCTTGATCTGGCATGTCGCTACCTTTGATCTTAATCCAGAACATCTTACGGTAAAACGCCTCTACATCCAACTGTAATGACTTGTGCGGGATGTTGTTTGGGAATCCATGCCCTAGCTTGGCTTTGTCTATTACAAGCCACCCTGTCCAATGTGAGTGGAATCTGCGCGCAATACCGTTGTATGTTTCTCCGCCAGCATCATTCGGGTTGTGCGAGTACCCAATCTCGTGCCCCAAAGTATTTTTAAACGCAGTCAGAAAGTCAGACATTATTTGTCTACCGCAGCCAGTAATTTGCCGTACAAGACATTATTCTTACCCAGCTTGTCGTTTACTTTTTCAATCATTCCTGCAACACCCTCTCTGAGTTTATCCTCTCTATCGTCGCGCCTTCTTTCGTCGTCTAAGATTCTATCATACAGCTTATTCATGCTCTTTGTGCAACGATCTTCAATGTTAGCCATTCGTAGCTCATGCTTTTCGTTTACTTTTTCTTGGTCTTTGCGGTCTGTTGTTATCTGTTCCGCATGAACCTCTACACTCCTTGCGTGCTTTCCCCACAAAGTACCGACCGTAACCAGCGTGAATCCAATGCTTACTATTAATCCTATGTCCATCATTCTCGCCTTTTAAATTGGTTTTTTATCATCTTATATATATGCCTAATGGTGATGCCTTTTAGCCATAAAAACGTGATTATGAGCAGCAATTCTGTAATGGCAAATACGCTCATTAAATCTAATAGAAAATCCATCTATACAGCCTCCCAAAATAAGCAGCAATTGAATTACAAGAAAAAACATAGAGACTAGCCACATTATTACAGTTGAATACAATCCAACCATGCAACCAATCGCCACAACCATTCTAATCATATACAAAAATGATACCGCATAATTAACTTCGTTATCTTCTATGTCCAGTGATTTGAAGAACCATTTACTGCCAGACTCATATGTTGTTATACAAATGGCCGAGCAGATAAATAGAACGTGAACGTGTAGCGCGTCTGCGTCTATATATGTTAAGTATTTAGCCGCTCCCAGACTAACGATAAGTGCAACTGCACACCGCGCATTTTTAAATAAAGAGAACGCAATAGTGATCAGAGTCAGTACGGTCACTGAGTTAGATATTATCGCGCCATCATTAAACATTTACCTAAGTCCGCCTGCGCCTTCGCCATCAAAATCAGCGTTAGTTAATGGTCTGTAACCGTAGGATAGCATTTTCTTAGCAAGTCGTTTATGAAGCAACTCTCCGCGCTGTTGAACGACTGCCATGATGCGAAGTATCTCACTTTTCTCCTTGGCAACATCGTATTGATTAACAAGGTCTCCATTAACCTTCATGTCCTCTATTGATTGCTCAAGATCATGGTAAGCCTTCCAGCCATATTCTACAGCCTTGAACACCATTTTATTGATGTTGTAACCAGCTTTAATTTGACTGTCTAGGGGTGCTTTTAGTGCCATGGTGTTACCTGTGGTATAATAATTAAATGATTATCGTCGTTATGACAATTATTGTCCTTCTTGTTCTGTTTTGGCAGCCTGCAATTCCGGTACGGCAAAAGTTGAAGCCAGTTCAAGAAGTCGTGTTTCTCGCTTACTGCCTGCTTGGGTATTTCTTAGCTTTAACAATAAGTTCCTAAACCGAGTGCTCTCATAAGCCTTTGCCAGAGCAGAGGCTACCACAGTTGCAGATAATCCGGTTACCGCGTCTGCGTAAAGTGCTGCCCCAATCGCCCCCCCTGTGGCAACTGGCACCAACTGTTCACCTGTTTTTATTACTGCACTACCTTGTTGAGCGCGTCGCGTAGAGTTCAACAGTCTAGTTAAGCCCTCTATTTCTTTCTTTGCCGCTCCTTCAAAGAATACATTAATTGCCTGTCTTCGGTTAGGTCTGTTTAGCGCGGTTGCGAAAGCGTCTGGATTGGGGTTTGCGTCAATTTCAAAAAACTTACTATCCTTAAGCGCGTCCTGAATAATTGCACCTCTAGCCGCCTTTTGACCATCCTCTCCAATAGACTTTTTGAGTCGCTTTAGTTCGCTAGGCTTGCCGCCCCTAAGTAACGGTATTATTCTTTCTGGCGTAGCTTCACCCGCTTTTATAATGCGTTTTAGCTCAGTGTCTTTTGTTCTAGTGTAAGCATCAGAAAACTGCCTATTAGACTTAACCCATTTTGATGCGGCTAGGCGGTCTGTGTCTTTAGCAAAACTTAGCATATCAGCGTCCATTGCTGACTTAACCGCCTGAACCGAAGCTGCGCCCCTTGTGTCCTCAGACCGGCGGATAGCTGAAAGGTCAGAAATTAGCTCTGTGCGGATATCTTTAACTAAACTAAAGTCACCGCCCTCCAGCGCGTCTAATGTGTTCTCTAAATTCTGAACAATTCCAGCGTCACCTTTAGCCCCTAATCTTTTCTGTTTTGCGACTTCGCGAATAACCGCCCTTTTTGTCTGCTCCATAGGAACTACGCCAGCACGGTCTAAAACTTCCACAGCTTCACTTCTAATCTTACCCGCCGCCTGTAGTTCTCGCGCGGTTTGTTCGTTTAATGATTTAATCAAGTCATTTGCAAAAGGCGTATCTAAATCAATATCCATGCTGTCCGCAAAACCTTTTACTGCTGCTTCACGGGCTGCTTGTTGTGATGCTCTAGCCGTTCCGCTTCCTAATGGGCCAAGCTTTTCTGATAACCCTTGAGAAAACCTACCAAGATATGTTGTGGGAGGCGCTACATCAGTTGTCAAAACAGGCACGTCAAATTGTTTTCCGGCATCTAGTACGTTTTGTGCGGCCTGATCAGGCACGGCTTTTGCAATGTTGTCAATCTTACCTCCAGCCTTGGCTACACCTTTAGCACCAGCCAGTCCGAATAATTCTAACATCGCTGTTGGTAGAGCTGTTGCAATAGCCCCCCCTATTGGCCCCGCTATATCAAATCCTGCTTCACCAGATACCTGCTCGGCCTTCTGCAAAATCTCAGTTATCGGTTTAAGTGTCTTTGCTACTGTGTTAAGGCTTTCTCGACCTTCCGGTGTGGACGGATCGTATGTTAACGATTCCCTCACGCTGTCCACAGCTCTGCCACCTGCACCTTCATCAGCAAACGGATTGATTGATTGCGCTATACCAGCTAATCCAGCCACTGGTTCGGCAATTGCGCCAGATGCCACAGTACCAAGAGCTTCTAATCTGCCTGTTCCGGTATCTAGCTGTTCTTGTGATTGAATGCCTTGCTGTATGCCTGTTGGGTTTGCGGCAAAACCTAGATCGGATGTAGGTTGTAACTCTGGTTGTTCTGGCTCTACAGGCTCAGAATCATTTGCTGCGCCGCTGAAAAACTCATCAATAGCCACGCCCATTTGTTCTGGCGTAGTGTCATCAGAAAAAGTAAATGTCTTACCCTGAGCGGTTGCTGTTCTAGCCATTAGTTAACCTCAAATGTTACGCCGCCAGAGCTTGTGAACGTCTGCGCACTAGAATCATTATTCTCTGAATCGTCCGGCAAGTCTATACCATCCAATATCTGCCCATATTCCGACCGAATTATTCTTAAGCTTTCGGCCATTTCATCAGCCCCTGCCAATGGGTCTAAGTTGGCAATTTTATTGCTTAATGCGTCAAATTCTTTCTCGTTCAACGCACCAAGTGTGCCGCCATCCTTTTTGATTTGAATTAATTGATCTAAAGCAAGATTGGCTTTCAACGTATCTATGTTCCGGCGTAATTTAGCCGCTCCACTGCTTGGTGATGCAGATGCAATAGCTTGACCCGTTCGACCAGTGTTAGTGCCGGTTGCTAGGTCTATAGTCCTGTCAATAAGCGACACTACACGAGTAGCATTACTCCGCGCTTTTAATTCTCCCCGCACCTTCTTAAGTTCCGCTGTTTTTATTTTTGCGCCAACGTTTTCCCGCTGAATATCGTTCGCTTCTTGCTCTATTGCAAGCGATCGTTCTTGAAAAGCAGAGATGGGCGCAATATCTTTCTCATTCTCAGCAATAACCTTGCCCGTGGAGTCTACCAGTTGAGATCCATCTGCCAGTACGGTTTGCTTAATGGCCTTTATTTCATCCATTCCATTAATAACTTTGGACAATGATAGGTTCTGGCCGATCTCTGAGGTAAGCGTGTCATTATCTGCTTGTAATAGGGGTAGAAAGCCGCTGACATCCTCACCATTACGCTGCATTTGAATAGCCATGTTTTTAATTAGCGACCTAGCATCATCTGTCCTGCCATTAGCGACCATTTGTGCGGTGTTATTCCAAAGTGTGAAAGCTTCTTTTGCTTTCTGAGCAACTAGCGCTTTTTCTGCGTTGTTCTCACTAACCAATACATTCATTAGACCAGCCGCCATTTGCGGGTTACGCTGATTCAGTTCCAGCCACTTTTCACGATCAACACCAGACATAAATCCGGCAAACTTCTGTCGGCGCTTATTCTCGGCTTGATTGCTCGTAGCGGTCGCTTGAGCTTGTTGAATGTTTTGCTGGTCTTGTGCGGCCACTGCTTCGCCCTCAGTGGCTATTTGCTGCTGTTCTGGGGATAGTATTTCCTTAGAGAGTTCTAAATCCTTCTTATTCGCTCGATTCTGTCGAAATTGCTGACCAATCTTAGAGCCTATTTGTCCCAGCCGCTCAGATATTCGACTGTTGTCTAATACTCTTACAGCCGGTAATTGTTGTAAGTTTTGTGCGCTAGGTATCATGCCGCTAACCTCTCTTTTAATGTTTTCTGTAAGGCGGGATAATTAATAACCTTTATGCCGTTAATCTCTGTCACCATGTCGGGGTATTTGGCCTCAACTTCTTGTGCGATAAATCCAGTACTCATTTCGGTACCCATCATATTTTTAGCTTCTGGCTTCCAATCCCACTCAACTAGGGTTAAGTCATGTATCTTGCCTAAAGGTAGTATGTTTTCCTTTAGTCTTGTGTCTGAGGCAAAGAAACTGGCTATTGTTGCGGCGGCCGTGAGGTCGT
>Ga0256847_1000227_pt1 | contig 39037 bp, 32 predicted proteins | sample TeddybearmetaG_FD_189099 | JGI IMG/M metagenome (GOLD analysis project Ga0256847, IMG submission 189099) | Hydrothermal vent microbial communities from East Pacific Rise, Pacific Ocean - Teddybear | ecosystem: Environmental > Aquatic > Marine > Hydrothermal vents | place: Pacific Ocean: East...
CACAGCTTCGGTTCGCCAGAGTCGGTAGAGACAGTCGATTGAACGACCGTTTTTTCCATCTCAGTTGCAGCTCTTGAACGTAGATAGTAGGTTGTTTTTAAACCACGAACCCAGGCAAGTTTATAGAGCAGGTCCAGTGTCTTACCCGAAGGTTCAGCCAAATAAAGATTTAGACTTTGTGCCTGGTCTATCCATTTTTGTCGCCGTGCAGCTGCTTCTATCAACCAGCGGCTATCCATTTCAAATGCGGTGGCAAAAAGTGTTTTAATTTCATCAGGTATCCGTTCGATATTGTGTATAGAACCATCATAATATTTCAAATCGTTCACCATCACTTCATCCCAGAGGTTGATGGCTTTTAAACGACTAACCAAGTGGCGGTTCAGTACCGTAAATTCACCGGATAAATTGGATTTAACATAGAGATTTTGAAATGTGGGTTCAATAGACTGACTCACACCGCATATATTTGAAATCGTGGCTGTCGGTGCAATCGCTAAACAATTACTGTTCCGCATTCCTTGTTGTTTAACTAGTGCTCTTAATGCATTCCAATCTAATGTTGTTGAGGTATCACATTGCAGATATTTTTCTCTTTCTTGTAATAATTTATCAATGGAATCAATGGGTAAAATCCCCTGACTCCATAACGAGCCTTCATAGCTGGAATATTTTCCCCGTTCAACAGCAAGATCAGATGACGCTTTAATCGCAAAATAGCTGATAGCCTCCATCGACTTGTCGGCAAATTCAACCGCTTGTTCAGAGCCGTATGCAATATTTTGCAGATACAAGCTATCTTGAAAACCCATGATGCCCAAACCAACAGGTCGATGACGTAAATTAGAATGCCTAGCCTGGGGGACTGCGTAGTAATTGTAATCAACCACGTTATCCAACATTCTCATAGCACAGGTAATGGTTTTTTCCAGTTTAACTAAATCCAGACCATGCTCATTAATATGGGCAGCCAAATTAACCGAACCTAGATTACACACCGCAATTTCATGATCATTGGTATGCAAGGTTATTTCAGTACACAAGTTAGAGCTATGCACCGTACCTACGTGCTGATTGGTGTAACGAATATTACAGGGGTCTTTAAAGGTAATCCACGGGTGGCCAGTTTCAAATAACATGCTGAGCATTTTGCGCCATAAATCAACTGCTTGAACGGTTTTGTAAAGTTTTATTTCACCCTTCTCAGCTTTTTCTTCATAGTTGAGATAAGTTTTTTCAAACGCCTGACCATACAAGTCATGTAGTTCGGGTACTTGTTCGGGTGAGAATAAGGTCCATGAGGCTTCTTCAGCCACTCGCTTCATAAACAGATCAGGCACCCAATTAGCGGTATTCATATCATGAGTACGGCGACGTTCATCTCCCGTGTTCTTGCGTAAATCCAGGAATTCTTCGATATCAATATGCCAGGTTTCTATATATGCGCAAACAGCACCTTTACGCTTACCTCCCTGATTCACAGCAACAGCCGTATCGTTAGCTACCTTTAAAAAAGGTACCACCCCTTGTGAATTTCCATTCGTGCCTTTAATATATGCGCCCATTCCTCTAACACGAGACCAGTCATTCCCTAGTCCCCCAGCATATTTGGATAACATAGCATTATCTTTCAAGGCTGAATAAATACCCGCCAGATCATCGGGCACTGTGCTTAAATAACAAGATGAAAGCTGAGGACAAGGCGTTGCTGAGTTAAACAACGTTGGCGTTGATGACATAAAGTCAAATGAAGATAACAAATGATAAAATTCAATACTACGTTGTTCTCGATCAATTTCATTAATCGCTAATCCCATGGCAACCCGCATAAAAAAAGCTTGTGGTAATTCAATGCGGGTAGAGTCTTGATGAATAAAATAGCGGTCATAAAGGGTTTGCAGCCCAAGGTATTCAAACTGATAATCTCGTTCAGGCAATAAAGTACTTGCTAACTTATCCAGGTCGTAGGCCAACAATTGGCTATCAAGGAGTTCATGTTTGACTGCGCCTTGAATGTAAGCCTTGAAATAAGTCGCATAGCCTCTGTCTGTTTGAGTCACATCCAAAGGCAACTGAAAGAAACTTAATGCTTCACTGCGTAATTGTTGTAATAATAAACGCGCAGAGACTCGGCTATAGTTAGGTTCATTGTCAATCAGGCTACGCGCACCCATTAATAGAGTAAGAGACAAATCCTTCTCACTCATGCCATCATAAACAGAGGCCAGTGTAATTTTAAGTAGCGGTGAACTGTCAACGTTATCCAGGCCTTTGACCGCCTCTTCGACTAACGCATGCAATTTGTCTCTATCCAGGGGATTACTATTTCCATAGCTATCGACAATGTTAATAGGTGTTAACTCTTGTTCAAGCGGTAGTTCACTTGCACGTTGTTGAGCATGCTGTTCACGGTATAAAACATAAGCGCGCGCAACTTTATGTTCGCCAAAGCGCATTAATGCCAATTCAACCTGGTCTTGTATATTTTCAATATGTACGGTGGCATCTTCAGGTAAATGTCTGAATAAAGCTACGGTAATCTGTGTAGTCAGTTTCTCAACAGTTTCGTGGACACGGCTGGAGTCAGACGCATGACTTCCTTCTACCGCTAAAAAGGCTTTGCTGACAGCGGTTGCAATTTTGTTACGATTAAAAGTAGTTTGCTGGCCATTACGTCTGATAACACGGCACGAAGCGTGCAAAGGGGTTTCAGTTTCTTGAGCAGTGTTGACTTGGGCTGTGGGGGCTATGGTTTCAGTTTGCATAATGTCCTATGGCATGAATAATGTCTCTAGCCAGAGGGGAATAATGCAAACGCAATGCATTCCACCCTAAGCCTTGACGCGAGACTTGGAGGTTAAAACTATTCAGGTAATCGGACTGAAGGAGAAAACTCCTAACACCGTTGCGCGACAGTTCTGGATTTACACCAGATTCCCTGAATCTAATTAAAACTATATATAGTGTTTTAAATGATAAAAACCACAATATAATGTATTTCAAAACAAATAACAAGTTTTCTAGCGCATCCCCTGCTGAAGTGCAGCATTTTTACCGACAGCAATAAATTGTTTGATGTACTCAATGGATTTATCACTTTCCCTCATCGCTAAATAGAGCTTCTTATGCATTCCGCCTTGCCCAATGGACATTTTTTTTAGTCTATAGTTTTTGCTTTTTTGATCGGCCAGCCAGGAAGGCAAGACACAAATCCCTCTGTTTAATGCCGTCATTTCCAATATAATTTCCAAGGATTCAATGGGTTTGTGTTGGGCTGGAGAGATATGCGAAGGTGTCATAAAACAACGGTATATATCCAGTCTTTCCAAAGAAACAGGAAAAGTCAGTAGTGTTTCTTTTGCCAGATGCTGCGGCATAAAGAAGTCAAGATAAGCTAGTGGGTGATCTTTCGAGAGCAAAATAACCAGCTCATAAGGCGTCAGCATCTCGAAGTGAATTTTATCTTTTTTCACATAATCCGGCGTCACCAAAATATCAATATGATGGTTTAACAAACCCTCTAGACCTGAAAATTGAAATTTATTGACAATATCAATATCCACATCAGGCATTTTTTTTAAGAACTGACCAATAACACCAACTAACCATTGATGGCAGGGGTAGCACTCCACACCAATATGCAGCGTCCCTTGCAACCCTTCACCATAAGCTTTAAGGGTTTTTTCAGTTTGGGCGAGAACGGGTAAAATTTGCTGAGCAATTTGCAATAACAATTTGCCTGCTTGGGTTAAACGTAATTTACGTCCTTCTCGTTCCCATAACTTGATGCCCAGTTTTTTTTCCAGATAACGGATTTGATGAGATAAGGCAGACTGAGTTAAACATAAGGTATTTGCCGCTTCTGTTAAGGTGCCATTTTCTTGTAGCGCTTGTATTATTTTAAGGTGGCTATGCTCAATCATCATTATGAATAAAACTCATTGAATTGTTAAATAATATCATTATTTTTCATAAAACAAACCCCATACAATAAGATTCTTTTATCACTTGAATTGAATAAAATAATGGTTACAACGCACAACCTTGGCTTTCCCCGTATCGGTAAAAAAAGGGAATTAAAATTCGCTTTAGAGCAATACTGGAAAAAAGAAACGACTCAGCAAACACTCCAACAAACAGCAACTGAACTACGCTTGCAACATTGGCATGAACAAGCTTCAATGAATTATGTACCCGTCGGAGATTTTTCATTTTATGATCAGGTACTGGATACCAGCTTCTTACTAGGTAATATCCCTGACCGGGTATGTAAAATAGAAGGTAATGAGCTTGATAGCTATTTCAGAGTGGCAAGAGGGCGTTCAGGCGGCGACACTGATAACCAATGTGTACATGCCGGGGAAATGACCAAATGGTTTGATACCAATTATCATTATATTGTGCCTGAATTCGAAAAAACCACTCAATTCTCATTGCATGCAGAGAACTTATTACACCAAATTACAGAAGCTAAACAACAGGGGTGTAATGTAAAACCGGTCATTATTGGACCAGTGACATATCTATCACTTGGTAAATCTAAAGATGGGTCGGATAAATTAGCCTTACTTGACCAGTTACTGCCTGTTTACATAGAATTAATTGAAAAGTTAAAACAGCAAGGGTTGGACTGGGTGCAAATAGATGAACCCATATTGGTGACCGAATTAGCCAAGCCATGGCAGCAAGCTTTTACCAAAGCCTATTCTCAATTGGCAAGCACTTCCATCAATATCTTGTTGGCAACTTATTTTGGTCAATTAAAAGAAAACTTAGCATTGGCTTGCAAGCTTCCTGTGAATGGTTTACATCTAGATGTTACTTACGCACAAGACGAATTGGAGCAAGTAATATCCGATCTACCGAATGATAGAGTCTTATCAATAGGCGTAATTAACGGCAGAAATATCTGGAAAACCAACTTGTCAGAGACATTAGATTGGCTTGAGCCGATTCAGCAATTATTAAAAGATAGACTCTGGCTTGCTCCATCTTGTTCATTGCTGCATGTCCCCGTTGACTTAAACAGTGAACAAAAACTGAATATTGAAATTCAATCGTGGCTAGCCTTTGCAGTGCAAAAACTGGCAGAACTCAAAATTTTAGCCAACGCTTTAAATTATGGACGTGACAGTGTAGCCCAAGAATTAGCTGATAATTTAGCCGATATTAATAACCGCAAGCTATCTAAACAAATCAATAATAAACTTGTAAAGCAACGTGTTAGCCAAATTGAGGCGACAATGAGCGAACGACAATCCAATTATGCGCAACGGGCCGATATTCAAGCTAATAAAATTAATTTACCTCTATTTCCTACTACCACCATTGGCTCATTTCCGCAAACAACTAAGATCAGGAAAGTGCGTAAAGACTATCGTTTGGGCGATATAGATAGAAACCAATATCAACTTGTTATGCAAGAAGAAATTACCAACTGCGTTGGTGAACAGGAATTATTGGGTTTAGATGTTTTGGTGCATGGTGAAGCCGAAAGAAACGATATGGTGGAATATTTTGCAGAAAAATTAGCAGGATTTATCTTTACTCAATTTGGTTGGGTACAGTCTTACGGTTCGCGCTGTGTCAAACCTCCGGTTATTGTCGGTGATATTTCGCGTCCGACACCAATGACAGTGGATACTATTAAATTTGCAAAATCCTTAACCGACAAGCCTATGAAAGGCATGCTAACAGGGCCTGTCACTATTTTAAACTGGTCGTTTGTACGTGATGATCAGTCACGTTCAGAGACCTGTTTGCAGTTGGCTTTGGCAATTAGAGATGAAGTTCTTGATCTTGAGCAGGCGGGTATTCAGATTATTCAGATTGATGAGGCCGCATTAAGAGAGGGATTGCCATTAAGAAAATCGCAATGGAAAACTTACCTCGATTGGGCGACCTTTGCTTTTCGTATAACCGCAAATGGAGTGAAAGATGAAACTCAAATTCATACCCATATGTGTTATTCAGAATTTAATGACATTATTGCAGAAATTGCAGCAATGGATGCCGACGTGATAACGATTGAAACTTCACGCTCAGATATGGAATTGCTGGATGTATTTGACCAGTTTCAATATCCAAATGCCATTGGGCCTGGTGTTTATGATATACACTCACCTAATATTCCTTCAGTTGAGTCGATGGTGCAATTAATACAAAAGGCGGCACAACGAATTCCTCTGCAAAGACTATGGGTTAATCCTGACTGTGGACTAAAAACCCGCTCTTGGGATGAAGTAAAACCCGCATTAAAAAATATGGTTGCTGCAAGTAAACAGTTGCGCAAAATAGTTAACCAATAACTTTTAGCATGCTCTCGTAACAAAGTTTAATTCAACCTAGATAAATCAGTTGATCGCTTAGTATGTGCTTAAGCTATTGAATAGTGAGTATAACTTAATTTATCAGCACTCACCTGTTGGGTGGGGGATGTTCGCTTCACGGTTTTGTGAAGAAATCTGGACGAAAAATCCTGTAGAATAGCTCTAGATAAGGGCTATGGCCATTATCTTCGAGCGATTCTTTGTCTTTGAAATACATGGATGTATTGAATGCAGAAAATGCAGGAGCATTTTTCTGCCTCGCCCAGGTTTTCCACAAAATCCGTTCTCAACTGATTTTTCTAGGTTCAACTTTGTGATCTTTATTGCCAAGTTGCATCCCAGAGTGGGTATTGGGTTAATTTATCTACTGCTTCTGCTCTGAGTGGATTGGCGACAATGTACCTTGACATTTTTTAGGTATTCTTCTGCGTAGTGCATGTTCGTGATTGCCGTCTTGCTATAGGGCTTGCATTGCTGTTATTTCTCCTCTGTCCCGGCAAATTAGTAGTATTTGCCGGGATGAACGTCCTTTTACACTGCGCATCACTTGAGCTAAAACGAATAGAACTGCGTTTACATTCATTAGTTTCTTTTCAAGCATTATGTTTTTATCGCTTTGTTATCAATATATTTATTTTGCACTGCTTTGAAACGCTTTGTATTGTTTTACCAGTACGGGAGCTAAAACTAGTGTACCTAATAGGGTAAATGAAACTATTACGGGTATTGAAAATAATTGCTCGGCATTGTCTATTTGCCCTAATGATTGTCCCAGATTTGCAAAAACAAAGCTTCCGGGAATGATGCCGATCAGGGTGGTAATAATATAGGTCTGTATAGATATAGGAGTAAAAGCAGGTACTAGGTTTACCAGCCAGAAAGGGAAGAGTGGCACTAACCTTAAAAAAAGCAGGTAGTTAACTGCGTCTACCTGGAAGGTATCCATCATTTTGACGGCTTGTTTATTTTGCTGCAATTTTTCTCTTGCCCAGTCAGCTATTAAATAGCGAGCCAGCAAAAACACTAATGTTGCGCCTATAGTGGCTGAAATAACAATCAGCAAGGTTCCCAGCCAGCGGCCAAATAATAAGCCTAGTGCCAGAGAGAGTATTGAAGCACCGGGTAAACTTAATGCCGTCATGGCTATGTATAGCAAACCACAGGCGAGATAAAGAAAAAAGTAATGCTGTTCGGCATAATTAAGTAAAGCATTACGATTTTGTTTAAGTGTTTCCAGGTTAAGCCATTGTTGAGCATCCAGCAGAAAAAAAACGGCAATGATGGAGCAGAATAATAGCAAGACTAGAAGCTTGGTTTGTTGCTGAGTTAATTTATTATTCATTTTGTCTACCTGATCTGAAAGACTAAAGTGTATAGGTGTGAAAAACCATATTACAATAAATTTAGAAGGTTATGATAAGCGCTTACTTGTTATTATTTCTCAAAAATATGTTTGCAAGATATGAGACAGGAATTGCAAAAATAGCTCCGGCAATCCATTGTCCTATAGACCAGAGATAGGTTTGTTTTAACCAGGCAATCTTACTCCAGGCAAAATGAATACGGGCATGTAAAATCCCATATGTATGATAGCTCTGATGCATTTTTTTAACAAAAACTTCTGCATCATCAAGTTCTTTTGTTGTGATTAGACTCTGTAATTTTATCCAGTCTTCTTTAAACATTAAAATAATTTTATAGTCGCCCACTTTTATATAGTCGGCGATTTACCAGCAAATGATAAATTCTGGCTAGTACAGGTCTGATCAATGGCAGCCCAATGAACCAGGCTACAGGTTGCAACACAGGGACTTTACCCATCAATAAAATATAGGCATCTATTTCAGAAAGAACCCTGTCATTTTCATCTTTAACATGTAACTCAGTTAACGCTTTAATAGGGTCAATACCCAACTCACGTAACTTTTTTTCCTGGCCGGTAATATCTATCCAGCTAATATGATTGCCCCTCTTACCTGCAAGCTTTTCGTATGTTTGCCTGTCTTTGATACATTTTGGGCAAGCACCATCATAATAAACAATAATGTTGTTATTCTGAGCCATATTATTATCCCCAGATAGGTTTATTTATTATGCATTGTCTAATAAAAAGAAATAGTTTCTAAAGAGACAATGACAAAAACGATATGTTCAGTTTTAGCAGTGTTAGTTACAGAGTATAAATTTTTAAAAACTATTGTTAAGATCATGGATATAGCTATAATTCAGACAAGTTATTGTGATATCTAATTAATAATAATTAGATTTTTGAGACTCGGGTATTTTAGATTATTTACATAATATGATATTGTCAGCAGAAAATTATGGATGCTGATTCATAATCAATGAGTTTCTGGCTTGCAATAACCCAGCATTTTTAGTTCCCCCAACCTTATTACAGAAAAGGATTGAGATGATTCAACGAATGGATAATATGCAATTGACAAGGACAGAACGATTTCTTCAGCTTTTCACCGAAGTGCGAGCTGGAGAAGGCTACATAGCAATGTTGATGTTTACAAATGTATTTCTTATTCTGTGTGCATATTACTTCGTAAAGCCGTTACGGGAAGGCTGGGTTGCAGTTTCAGATATATCAGGTTTGACGAAGATGGAAGTAAGAGCCTATTCAAGTTTCGCTCAAAGTATATTTCTGTTGTTTATCATTGGATGGTACGGTCGCTTATCTGCCTGCTGGAAACGTGTCACATTAATAACACGGGCTACTCTGTTCTGTATTTCCAATATGCTAATCTTCTGGTTTTTACAACCTGGTTTTTTTATTGATCAGTTACCCGCTTCCGGGATTATTTTCTATCTTTGGGTAGGTATGTTTGGGGTTTTTGTTGTTGCTCAATTCTGGACTTTTTGTGCTGACATCTACAATGATGAACGGGGTAAAAGATTATTACCACTGATAGCCATGGGAGGAACTTCTGGTGCAGTGGCGGGTTCCTGGCTGGTCGATATGTTTGTTGATACCGGTATCATTGCTACTGAGTTTCTGCTTATCATTGCTACTATCCCCCTGTTTTTGTCTATCAAATTGACTCGTATTGTCGATTCACTGCATCGAAAAGAAACTTCATTTAATGAGATTAAGCATACGGAGGAGGCCCCTACTCTATTGTCTGGAAAAAAAACCGGGTCAGTGATGAGCGGAGCCAGACTGATTTTTTTCAGCCGTTTTATGCTGTTCGCAGCGCTAGTTACATTGTTAGCTAACTGGGTTAACACGAATGGCGAAAATTTATTATTTCGTGTTATTCAGGATGTATTGGCAAATCAGGCTGTCGAACTGGGGATAACTGATTCTAAGGAGATGCTCGAATATACCCGTGATGGAACAACTGCATTTTATGGCGATTTCTTTTTCTGGGTAAATATTATAGCTCTATTCCTGCAGTCTATCGTTGCATCGCGGCTACTTAAGTTGGGCGGCTTTGGGGCTATTCTGATGCTACTTCCCGTTATCGCCTTGATTTCTTATACTACTATGGCATTGTTGCCCATTCTTGTGATCGTCAAGATAATGAAAATAGCAGAAAATGCAACAGACTATTCGATCAACAATACAGCTCGACATGTACTATGGCTCCCTGTTGATAGCAAGATGAAATTTTTAGGGAAACCGACCATAGATACGTTATACGTACGTGTAGGAGATGGGCTGGCGGCTATTACCGTATTGATAGGCGTTCAGTTGTTGTCTTTGTCGACCAAACAGTTTTTTATTTTTAACGTATCTTTGGTTGTGTTGTGGCTTATATGTGGCATCATGTTGGTCAAAGAGTACAATAAAGCTGCGGCAGCAATTGGACGTGAGAGTTAATTTGGTTTGTTTGCAAGTGTTTTTTTGCTGTGCTATCAAAAATGAACTGGATAATTTAAAGACTTTAGTTAATTTTGAGCTGTGATAATATGCAAATAGTTTATTCTATGTTTCGTTAGTGTTCTGATAAAAAGACCTGATTATGCGTCAATACAAGTTATATTTAGTAGCCGTTGCCCTGATTTTATTCTCTGCTTCGGTGTGCAGCGTTTCGCCTCAGACAACTGAGTATAGAAACTGGATCATTGCTATGAAGGATAATCCGAAAGGGCCATTTGTACGTGTTCTCTGGTATTGTAATGATGGTGAAATTTTACCGCCAGTACCTTATGCTTGTAGAGAACATGGCGGTGGACAGCAGCATGGAAAACCGAGCAATAAAACAGTAATACTACAAAATAATGGGTATTGGATTGCTAATTTGTTAGCAGGGATTGATACAGAAAAAACGCTGGCTCGTAATGATTTTGTTGATTGGTATAACCAGCTGTTAATTGAAAAATTTTTAATCAGAACGGATAACGGCTGGATTTTACAAAAAGGGCAATTTTATCGCGGTGCTATTCAGGAAGAAAACGAAAGGGATGGAGCCAGGAAACTACTCACAGCTCTAGTAGCAAAGCCTGAATGGATCACACAGCGTTACCCTGCTTTGCGAATTGGCACTCAGCTCTTAGCTCATGGAGCAGACACTGCATCAGTTCAGAAAGTCAGACAAATGTCGGTTTCTCTGGTTGAACAGGATGAAGGATTTGCCTATTTGCGAACTAAAATTCACGTATCCCCTGACTCAGGAGATGCCGAGCTAGTTCGGCTGTATGCGGCAAAGTTAAGTAAACATCATAACCTGGCTGAATATATGGAATTGGCTAAGGAAATAGATCTTGTATTCCAATCTCCTCCTTTGCCTGAGTTGCTGGAGAAAAACGCAAGAAGATTTTCTGGTGGGCCATGGCTACAGAAGCTGTTACGTGATGCAAGTGTAGCTTATAGCTCATATAATAGTGCCGGAAATCACTATGCTGCAACTGCTAGACTGCTAGCCGATCTTCGTGATGCACTTCCCAAAATTAGAAACTCTAGAGTAAGACTACGCATAATGGATCTGAGTCTTGCAGTTGAAGCCGTTTACTTTAGGGCCAGTAATCAACTTCGAGGTAGAAAGGAAAAAGTCAGTCGTCAGAGGCGTATATCCTGGTTACAAGATGCAGCACTAGCTGCTTATGGCACCGGCCATATCAACCAAAGAAGCTTGAATGCAATACAAGATTCCATAGTCCGATTGAACCATGATCAAATTCCTTTAGAAACCTATCTAAAGGAATTGAACTATCTTGCTCGTGTACCAGGTTGGAGTATGCAGAGGTTACGATTTCAATTTTATCGGTCGATGATGAAACTAACTGAAATTGAACCAAAAGCAAGTTTGTTTATTCAGGATATGCTGCGTGGTAGTCCTATGTTATTTTTCTCTCAAAACCTGGATGCGCTAATTCGTGATGGTAACCAAATTGTTGGAGTAACACACAAAATTTTTGATCAGCAGATTGGAATAGGATTCCATGCTCTAAATCCGGGTTTGGTTAGAGGCAGGCTTTATGCAAAACCGGATATCAAGGAATTTAAAGCATTCGATTCACAAGGTATTTATCTACTACCGGAAACTATTGCCGATCTTCCTCCTATTGCTGGTATTATCACTGTTGGGGAAGGTAATCCACTTTCCCATATACAGTTATTGGCAAGAAACCTGGGAATCCCCAATGTTACCGTCAATGAAAGTCTTTTACCACAACTAAAAGTCCATGACGGTGAAATGATTGTTATGGCAGTTAGTCCAAGCGGTGTGGTAGAAATTAATGCTGATTCAGAGCAGTGGAGAAAATTTTTTGATACAAAAACCAGACAGGAAAATGTAGTTATTAAACCGGATCTTAAAAAGCTAAATCTTACCGTACGTGACGTGATAGATCTGGATTTTCTTAGAGCGACACATTCTGGTCGTATTGTCGGACCTAAAGCGGCTAAACTGGGCGAATTGCATTATCGTTATCCGGAAAAAGTTGCAAAAGCGATAGCTATTCCGTTTGGCGCATTTCGTGCAATTGTGTTGGATAAACCCTACAAAAATACGGAACAGACGGTGTTTGAATGGATGGAGAGTCAGTATGAAATTATCCATGCCCTACCCGCAGATTCTGATCAGCGTAAACAGGTAACGGAGACTTTCCGTACCGAGATTTATGACATCGTTATCAATACCGATTTAGGCGATCAGTTTCGTAACGAATTACGTAAATCAATGATTAAAACTTTCGGAAATACAAATGTCGGAGTATTTATTCGTTCAGATACCAATGTAGAAGATTTACCTGGATTTACCGGTGCAGGTTTAAACCTGACCTTGTTTAATGTGGTTGGTATAAATAATATATTTAAAGGGATTAGTAGAGTCTGGGCTTCACCATTTTCCATTCGTGCATTTTCTTGGCGGCAATCACTGATGGAAACTCCTCAGCATGTTTATCCGGCAATATTGATAATGCAGACTGTTGCTAATGAAAAATCCGGTGTCATGATTACACAAGATATTGATACCGGTGATAAAAATATGTTGTCTATTGCCATTAATGAAGGAGTAGGTGGTGCCGTTGATGGACAATCTTCTGAATCTCTGCGGATAGATAAAAGGGATGGGTCTGTACTCTTATTAGCCACTGCTACAGCACCTTTTCGAAAAATCCCATCACCAAAGGGTGGTATTGTGAAATTGCCGGTCAGCGGTTCTGAAAGCGTGTTAACACCAGATGAAATAAAGCAGTTAATACAATTTGCCAAAGAGTTACCTGATACATTTCCATCAATCATAGACGATAAAGACAATCCTGCTCCGGCTGATGTCGAATTTGGTTTTTATAATGGTAAGTTACAATTATTTCAATTAAGACCATTTTTACAAAGTAGAAAGGCCCAGAATAGTTCTTATTTAGTTGCGATGGACAAGGCTCTTCAAAACAATATGGATGGGCTAGTAAAAATGAGTGAAGTGCTGGAATAATCATGAGAACTATTATTAAATTACAGCTATTGATTGTTTTACTATTGCCGGTTGTTGTATCTGCTTATCCTTTGGATGGATACAAGGAAACCGGTATAAGACGTGTGGAAGCAGCACGACTAGCTGTACTTGGAGAAATGAGAGGACGCAAACAGCCGCCAGGTGCTTTACTGCCTAATCAATATGTTGATCTACGGTTATTAGATTACCCGCAACTTAATCTGCCAGACCCAGATCCAGATTTTACTACCAGAATTATTAAATTACTGGGAAAATCTCATAAGCGCTATGGAATTTCAGTTTTGGATTTTTCAGACCCCAGACACCCTCTCTACGCAGAATACCGGGGTGATTTTAGACAAAATGTAGGCAGCGTTGGAAAAATACTCGTGGGTTTGGCATTGTTTCAGGCACTGGCTGATATTTATCCAGATGATATTGAAGCAAGAAAAAAAGTATTGCGTGAGACTATCATTACAGCGGACAATTTTATATATACAGATCACCATACTGTTCGTATCTGGAACCCTGTGAGCAAAAAAAAGACTATTAGAGCATTGAGAATAGGGGATCAGGGAAATTTATGGGAATGGCTAGACTGGATGTTATCTGCAAGTTCAAATGCTGCAGCGGCAACCGTAATGAAGCAGGCAATGCTGTTGGTACAGTATGGTAAAAATTATCCGCTGGGAGATGATGAATCCATTCAGTTTTTCAATAACACTCCCCGTAAAGAACTGAACGAGTTATTTGTAAAAACCTTTATTGATCCAATCAGCCGTAACGGGTTGGATCCAGAGATGTTTCGCCAAGGTAGTTTCTTTACCCATTATGGCAAGAAAAAAGCATCGGCTAGTTCAAGTTTTGGTACTTCAAGGCAGCTCATGTTATATAGCCTGAGAATGGAACAGGGGCGGCTTGTAGATGCCTTTTCCAGTCGAGAGATCAAGCGGTTGTTATACATGACTGAACGCAGAATACGTTATGCTTCATCACCTGCATTGGCTGAATCAGCAGTTTATTTCAAATCTGGATCATTATACAAATGTGAACCGGAGCCAGGTTTTGTGTGTAAGAAATATCATGGCAATGTCAGAAATTATATGAATTCAGTAGCAATTGTTGAGTCTCCTGTGGGAGAAAAACGCCTTGATTACATAGTGACGCTACTTTCCAACGTACTATACAAAAATTCAGCAGTGGATCATCAGACTCTCGGAACCCGTATTCATAGAGTGATTGAAGCCATACACCCTTATCAATTGGTAACAGCAGAAGGTATTCCAGTTGCTGCGAATTTTGGCAAACAACTTATAGGTTATGAGGAAAAACGTAAGCAGCGATTGCAGATTGTCAATATTCAGGCTGCACTTGAAAAACTAGGTTATTCGGTTGGGGGAGTGGATGGCAAAACAGGGCCTAAGACACGTAGGGCCATAAAAAAATTTCAGTCAGTTCATAATGTAAGAGTTGATGGAAAACCCTCTGAAGTTCTACTTGAAAAACTTAATGATATAGTTGATGACTATTTACTGCCAGTACATTTGGAACAATAAGATCATACATCGGTACAATCATTTTCTGTAGCCATTTACCACCGTTAGGGTTTTTTGCCAGAGCGACTACAATGAATTTATGGCCACCGCTTTCGACTATTGCACTATCAGCATGCCAAGTTCTCCAAGAACCGGATTTACGATAAATTTTAGCACCTGGACGACTTTGTTCTAAGCCCTTGACAAATTTGTGATGGATGGCAGGTTTGGACAAAATCTCTTTCATTTTACTGGCCCAAGGTTCAGAAACTAATTGGCCTGTTTCCAGCATATAATAAAAGCGAGCAGTCTGCAGTGCAGTGGCACCATGAGAAAGGTTGTGCAATGGGTCACGTTTCCATGCCTTGGCCTTGCCATATTCTTTGCCTACCCAAAGACCACCATTTTCGGCAGGGTCGTAAAGTTTATAACGATCTGACTGCAGAATTTCCGCAATTCTTGCTTCGCCTACACGATGGTACATTTTTGTTGCTGCCTGATTGGATGAGTATCTAATCATCTCAACCAGTGTGTTATATGTCTCTTTATCCAGTTTCATTTTGCCGCGTTCAATTTCAACGAATGCACCTAAAAGAATAGCAATTTTTGGAAGGCTGGCGGCATAAACCATATTCTCTCCGTTAATTGCAGCGACTCTGGGGTGATTTAGATCAGTAATATCAACTAAATCGAGGCTAAGTTGCTTGCTTTTTACAGCATGTTCCAGTCCTATCGATTTTATTACTCTTTCTAAATTACGTTGAAGTACAGGATCGATTGAATCTGTTAAGGATGGATAGCTATCTGCGATTGTGGCCTGTGATGAAAACAAACCTAGTAGGAATATTGTGAGAAAAGAATGGAACGGTTTTTTAAAAAAATTCATAAATATGCCTTTTGAATCAATTGTCTAAAACAACTGAAGTAAATTCCTGTTGGTCTTGGATATTAGTTTAATAGACTGAAAAAATAACTCTATCTATACCTGTAAAATAACATCCGTTTATTTGGAAATACCTAGTGCGTAGATTCAGAATAGTTTATTAAGAAATAAAAAACTGTGCAGTATCTCTCGGTTGAGTAAGTTAATGCAAGTTAAATCTTAACTTATCTTGTGATATAAAACCATAAAAAAACTAAGTATAGTTGATATTTTATGGAATTGAATAAACTGGGTCGCATAATTACTATATGATTTTAGGAACGATCATCCTAGAAAAATCAGTTGGACATGGAATTTGTGGAAAATCTGGGCAAGGCAGAAAAATGCTCCTGCATTTCCTGCATTCAATACATCCATGTATTTCAAAGACAAATAATCACTCGTAGATAATGGCCATAGTCCTTATCAAGAGTGATTCTGCAGGATTTTTTGTCCTGATTTTTCACAAAACCATGGAGCGGTTGACCTCCACCAAATGGGTGACTCACATTAAACTTGACTACCCACTACATTCAATAGCTTTTGTAAATTTTCAGCGATCAACTGATTTTTCTAGGATAATAGGCGAGGCTGAAGCCTCACTTCCTGGTTTTTGTGGTTACTCTTTTTCTGGGAAATCTAACATTTCAGGTAACGATTTAGGTCCTTTCAATTCTGGGTGTAGTCTCTTATCTGACAATACAATTGATGTATGCATCCAGGTTAATGAAATTGCTACAATGGCAAATAACAGCATAAAACAGCTGGTCCATACGCCTATAAAGTCATTCATCAAGCCGAAACAAATAGGCAGGATAAATCCACCTAGCCCTCCAATCAATCCAACCATGCCGCCTACTGAACCTACATGATCAGGATAATAAACAGGAATATGTTTGTACACAGCTGCTTTACCCAATGACATGAAAAAACCAAGAATAATGGTTAAAATTACGAAAGGAACCAACCCCACTGCAAGGGTGAAGTTAATAGGGCCTTCAATGCCATGTACGCTGTAATCAGTTGCCGGGTAGGATAAAAAGAACAGGCAACTTAAACAACACATGAAAGTTAGGTACATGACTTTGCGGGCACCTATCTTATCAGACATCCAGCCACCTAAGGCTCTAAAAAGACTGCCCGGTAAAGCATAGGCAGCAGCCAGCATACCGGCTGTTTGAATTTCCAGGCCGTAGACTCCCATATAATAACGAGGTAGCCATAATGCGAGTGCAACATAACCTCCAAAAACAAAGAAGTAATAGGTTGAAAAACGCCATACTCTAAGATGTTTTAAAGGTTCCAGTTGCATTAATGCCGGTTTTACTTTTTCACCTTTTGCTTTTCTTGCTTTTGTTGCAGGGTCTTCTTCCGTAGTAAACCAAAAGATAATTGCCATGACAAATAACACAACGGAGTATATTTTAGCGACATTTTCCCAGCCATAAGCGACAAGTAAGAAAGGTGCGCCAAAGTTTGTTACTGCAGCGCCGACGTTACCCATACCAAAAACACCTAACGCTGTACCCTGATGTTCACTGTCATACCAGCGAGAGACATAGGCTATGCCTACAGCAAATGAACCACCGGCCAGCCCCACGCCAAGTGCTGCGACTAAATACATTTCATAGGTTGAAACAGTGGATAGTAACCAAGCTGCAACGGATGTAGTTATCATTAAACAAAAATAAACAATACGACCACCGTATTGATCAGTCCATATTCCCAGAAAAATCCGGCTCAAGGAGCCAGTCAGTATTGGGGTTGCCACTAATAAACCAAATTCTGTATCATTAAGTCCCAGGTTTTGTTTTATTTTAATTCCGATAATGGAAAAAATAGTCCAGACTGCAAAACATACCGTAAAAGCAATGGTGCTTACAGCAAGACTTTTGGTTTGTTGGCCGCTACTGATGCCATCTAGCTCGTGCATGTAGATCTCCTGATATATTTAAGGTTTTTAAATAGAAATTTTAAAAAAAATTAGGGTAGCAGCGTTAATATTCCACATGATGTTGTTTTTTTGATTTACCATCGTGCTCTGAGTCCCCCGAATAAAGGGAATCATTTTTAGCTCCAGACACGTTCAAAATACCCCAGGCACCTCTATCAACACGTGCTAAAGCATGGTCAACCAAGACATAATTTCCAGGATAATCCACCTTAAATTCAACAACACTGGCTCCACCCGCAGGAATAAGTGTGGTTTGGATGTCTGTTAAGGGGTTGTTTAATGCCGCTTCTGGGTAAACGCGGTCAAAAATTTCACCGATAATATGGAATGAAGCCACTTTAGTGACTCCGGCATTGCCGATAAAGAGCCGAACTTTATCGCCTACTTTTGTATTCAGTTGGCCTTCTTTGACTAAAGCCCCGGTTCGTCCATTGAATATAATATATTCAGGGCGTTCATCAATCATTTTTCGGCTATTAAACTTTTGAAAGCCTTTTTTTCCTATTCGTCCCTGCGTGTATAGCTCGCCTTGCATGATATAAAATTCATGGTCAACTTTTGCCATGCCTTGTTTTGGCTCAACTAAGATCATGCCATACATACCATTGGCAATGTGAGTGGCAGGGTTTCCTGCAGCACAATGATAAATAAACAGACCTGGGGTCGTTGCTTTGAATACCAGGGTTTTTGTTTCTCCAGGCTCTACTTCTGTGACAGCTTTACCACCACCAGGGCCAGTAACAGCATGCAGATCTATAGCATGGCTATGACTGCTGGATTTATCATTATGTAGGGTTATTTCGACAATATCATTCTCTCGTACTCTTAAAAAAGGACCGGGAACCGTATTGTTAAATGTCCAGTATTGATAAGAAATACCCGGGGCAATATCGGATATAACTTCAACTGTTTCAAGCTTGAAAGCAACTTTTTTTGCTTGTTTTCTGTTTAATGCCTTAGGTAAGTCTTTGGCTGATTTACTAATGTCCTGTACTTTTTTATAGTCTGATGGATTCACATGCATGGCATGTTTATAATGATCGCCAGGGCCAAAATTGCTCATTTGATTTGATGAATGTTTAGGCGAATAATGTTGAGTACTTTCCTGTGCAAAAGTGTGGCTTGTCATTAAAGACGTTAAAATCAAAGGGAATAACACGCGTAAAGTGTTATGTTTTTTAAGGTTTATGGGACGTCTGCTTTCTGTTTTTATAATTATTTTCATAATGAATCTCTACTATTTGTTCTTTAGGAATTCACTCGAAATTATGATTACTGATAGCACATGAATGTTAAATTTCAGTTTCTACAGGAACAAGGAGTGACTAAAATTTTAAATCTATATGCTGATATAATATCTCATGTTTTTCCTCAAGGAGCTAAATGCCGTAGTTTAGACATTTTCTCTCCTGCTTGTTTTATTTGGTTAGCAGTTAGTATTTTTTTTATTTGTGGTGAAAAGTCCTCATCTTCGCGGGTTAAATGTTCTCTAAGTATTTTTTCAAACGCTATGGTTATGTGTAAAAAATGATCAAAGTTTGTAATTTGTTCAGGCTTGCTTAATCGACTAGAAAGTGCGGTCCAGGATTCTTCAATTTCTTCATGATCCATGATTAGTCGTTCCATCATTCCAATAACCAGACTAGATTGATCTACTAATAAAGGAAAAAGCGCTTCTTCTTCATCTTTATGGTGTAAATGCGTGGCATGTGAATAATGGCAATACATTTCCATACACTGGTTGGCTAACTGTTCAGTCATGCCCTGTTTTTTTATTTCTTTTGCTAATTCGACTAATTGAAGTCCTCTTGCTAAAAAGTCATGATGATAGTCACTTATAACTAGTAAGCCATTTGAAAAATCAGTAGCCGGGTCGGTAAATTTAAATTCCATAAACTCGTTTATTGCTATTAATACTCTTATCTCCCCCTCTTTTTCAAAAGGGGGGAATAACAGGAAGAACTATCTTTGTTTTACAAATTTAGTACGTACAATTTGATAAGGCCTAAACATATAGCCTAAGGGCATACTCCAGACATGAACCAGACGACTAAAAGGAAACAAAAAGAACACAGACATGCCAAAAAATAAATGCAGTTTGTAGATGAACCCCACATTGTCTAGTATCGATGCATCGGCATTCAGTGATAATGTTGCTTGTGCCCAGTCTGCCAAAGCAATCATGGCTGAAGTGTCGCCATTAAAGGCATGGTAAATAGAAACGGGAATTGTTAGTAAGCCTATGCCTAAAGTCACTAATATCCAGTTTAGAATAAAAAGATCCATAAAGCGGCTGTTGGCTCTGACTCTAGGGTGATACATGCGACGTTTCCATAAAATCACACCGCCCATCATGCAGAGAGAACCAAATGCTGCCCCGGCAGATATAGCAACTATCTGGTGCATCATGTCAGAGACGCCTATGGCTAAAAACCATGAATGTGGAGTAACAAGTCCCGCAAAATGCCCCATAAATAAGGCTAATACACCGATATGAAAAAGTATGCTGCCTTTTTGTAGTTGCTCTTTTTCAAATATCTGACTGGAATCGGCTTTCCAGGTGTATTGTTCTCGATCGAAACGAATCAGACTACCAACAAAGAACGTGGTCAGAGCGATATAGGGATAAATCCCAAAGAGTAAGTTTGTTAAGTTCATAATGAGGCCTATGCTGCAATGTCTGCGACATGTCCATGACGTTCCACCATTCTGACCAGTGATGCGTATGGACTTTCATTTTTTTCAAGATTACAGGCGATAATGTCTGCTGCTTGAGATGTTTGCTGCAAAAATGCATGAGCACTTGCTTCATCATCCATAGTAGAGACATACTCCAGTATCAATGGTAGATAATCGGGTAGTTCACCATCACTGATCTCAAAACCAGTTGATTTATAAAGCTCTGTCAGTTCAATCAGGGCAGGGCCTCTATCGCGGTCTTGTTCATCAAATAAGTGATAGGTCAGGTAAAGTGAATTTTCGGCCGTCATGTCAAAGTTGTTAACATATTCTGCCTGAAATTTTGTTAAGGATAGGCTGGATGCCCAGAGGATAAATCCACTAAGAACTTTATTATCTTCAACGGTCAGATCAGGCAGTTCATTAATGAGCTGATTCATGTCATCCCAATGAGTGACTAAATCTTTAGTCGGATATTCCAGCAGAATGGAAATTACTTTATAGATTTGGGTCATGCTGTTTCCCCATCAGAGCGTTTAGCTGCAGGGTGATATCGTACAAATTCTAAAGTATCTTCTGTGCTAGTCCTTTTATCTGGGAATAGCGAAGCATTTGGGCTAATACTACAACCGTCATTACCAAAGCTAAAACCATTTTGCCCTTGGAAACTGTGGAAATCTTCCTGACGCAGCTCTTCATGGCTGGTAGGAATCACAAAACGATCTTCGTAATTTGCAATCGCCATATAACGATACATTTCATTGACCTGCTCTTCGTTTAACCCCACTTCTTCCAATACCGCTAAATCTGTTTTACCCTCAACATTTTTTGAGCGATAAAAACTACGCATAGCAATCATTCGTTTTAAAGCGGCTACGATGGGTTTTTCATCACCTGCAGTAAACATGTTGGCCAAATATTTCATAGGTAAACGTAGGTTTTCGATGCTTGGAATGGCCCCATCTGCCATGGTTGACAGATTGCCCTGGTCAATTTGTGATTGCACAGGTGAAAGAGGTGGTACATACCAGACCATCGGCATAGTTCGAAACTCGGGATGTAATGGGAAAGCTACTTTCCAGTCTACAATTAATTTATAAATTGGAGATTTGCGTGCTGCATCCATCCAGGATTCAGGAATACCGTCTTCTTTGGCTTGCTTAATGACCTCAGGATCATTGGGGTCTAGGAAAATATCCAATTGTGCCTGGTATAAATCCTGATCATTTTCTACTGATGCCAATTCTTCAATACGGTCTGCATCATAAAGCATCACACCATTATAACGAATACGACCTACGCAGGATTCTGAGCAAACTGTTGGCAAGCCTGATTCTACGCGAGGGTAACAGCCTGTACATTTCTCTGCTTTGCCAGATTCCCAGTTGTAGAACATTTTTTTGTACGGGCAGGCACTGATACACATACGCCAGCTACGACATTTATCCTGGTCAACCAGGACAATACCGTCTTCTTCACGTTTATATAAAGAGCCTGAAGGACAGGCGGCAACACAGGCTGGATTAACACAATGGTTACACATGCGTGGCAGATACATGAGGAAGGTTTGTTCAAACTCGCCATAAACCTGTTTTTCCATGTCGCTAAAGTTAGTATCCTTACTACGGTGTTTAAACTTACCACCCAAATCATCTTCCCAGTTGGGTCCCCACTCGATTTTTTCCATGCGCGATCCATCAATCAAAGATCGAGGTCTTGCAGTCGGAGTTGCTTCAACTAATTCGCTGTTTTGCAGTGTGGCATAGTCATATGTGAAAGGTTCGTAGTAATCATCAATCGTAGGCATATTAGGATTCATGAAAATATTCTTCAAAATATTTCTACGACTACCTGATTTTAATTGCAGTTTACCTTTTTCCAGAACCCAGCCACCATTCCATTGTTCCTGGTCTTCCCAGTTTTTTGGATAACCAATGCCGGGTTTAGATTCAACATTATTAAACCAGGCGTATTCTATTCCCTTACGGTTAGTCCAGACGTTTTTACAAGTTACTGAACAGGTGTGGCAACCGATACATTTATCGAGATTCATCACCAGTGAAAAATTTGCTCTTACTTTCATTGTTGTGTCTCCGAGTCATCTGTGTAAGTGTATGGTGCTTGATGCACGCCTTCTGGATTCAGTTGTTGTTCTTTTTCAGCCGTTAACGGCTCTTCTAACCACTGAATGTCCTGATCTTCAATTTTATGCAAGATGACATATTCGTCACGTTGTGAACCAATGGTTCCATAATAGTTGAAGCCATAACTTAATTGGGCATAACCGCCAATCATATGTGTCGGTTTAACGGTAATACGGGTGACACTGTTTAAAATACCGCCTCGTTTACCGGTAGTATTAGAGCCAGGCACATTAACGTTTTTTTCCTGCGCGTGATACATCATGGCCATGCCATCAGGAACCCGTTGACTAACAACGGCTCTGGCAATGGTCGCACCATTAATATTAAGTGCCTCTACCCAGTCGTTATCTTTAATATCAGCTTTCTCGGCATCGGTTTCAGAAATCCAAAGATGAGGCCCGCCACGAGATAGAGTCAACATGCGTTGATTGTCCTGATAAGTACTATGGATACCCCATTTGCTATGAGGAGTAATCCAGTTAAGTTTTAAATGCGGCTTATCACCCACTTTCTTCATCATTTCAGCGATTGAAAGCATGTCAACAGCGGGTTTGTAAGTACAGAATGCTTCACCAAAATCACGCATCCACTGGTGATCTTGATAGTACTGAGCACGTCCCGTCAGGGTACGGAATGGGATATGTTCATGGATATTGGTATAACATGCGTTGTAGCTTACTTTTTCAGATTCGATACCACTCCAGGTGGGTGCGGTAATGATTTTACGTGGTTGCGCTTTAATATCACGGAAAGTGATTTTATCGTCTTCACGCGGTAAAGCCAGATGAGTATGATCAACCCCTGTTTTAGTACCTAACGCTTTCCACGATTTAACCGCTACTTCACCATTGGTTTCAGGAGCCAGAGATAAAATAGTTTCACAAACACTAATATCATCTTCTAAAGAAGGCATACCTTTAGTGATACCCTGTTCTTTAATGGTGTAATTAATTGCTTTTAGATGTTCGTATTCTTTCTCTGTATTCCAGTCGATACCTTTAATGTTATTACCTTGTTTGGGCAGTAATGGCCCTAAAGCGGTGAATTTTTTGTAGGTATTGGCAAAGTCACGCTCAACTACTTTTAATACAGGCATTGTTTTACCTGGAACAGGTTCGCATTCCCCCCGTTTCCAGTCTTTAACATCCATAGCCTGAGCAAGTTCAGCGGGCGTGTCATGCAGAAGAGGCAAAGCCACCACATCTTTTTGAACACCGAGATGTTTCTCAGCTAATTCAGAGAAAGATTTAGCGATCGTTTTAAAAATTTGCCAATCTGAACGCGACTCCCAACCTGGGTCAACAGCCTGAGTTAATGGATGGATGAATGGATGCATGTCTGTGGTATTTAAATCATTTTTCTCATACCAGGTTGCAGTCGGTAACACGATATCTGAATAAGCGCCTGTTGAATTTAAACGGAAGTTAATATCAACCATTAAATCCAGTTTGGCAATCGGTGCATCTTTATGCCACACAATTTCCTGACCTTCCGCCTCGGGAAGCACATCTTGCATCACGCCATTTTGTGCGCCCAGTAAATGTTTAAGAAAATATTCATGACCCTTAGCACTGGAGCCAATCAAGTTAGCGCGCCAGACAAACAGGTTACGCGGGTGATTTTCAGGTGCATCAATATCTTCTGATGCAAATTTAATATCCCCTGATTTTAGTTGTTCAACTAGGTAATCAGCTACACCTTTTTCATCTGTGGCACCTGCTGTTTCAGCATCTTTAACAATATCTAATGGATTTTTGTTAAAGTGAGGCGCTGAGGGTAACCAACCCAAGCGTTGTGACACCACATTGTAATCAGCCAGATTATGACCTTTATAACTAGCTTGCGCAGTTGATGCCAACAAAACATCCGCTTCTAATTTTTCATAACGCCATTGATCAGAATGGAAGTAGAAGTATGTAGTGCCGTTCATATGACGGGGTGGTTTTTGCCAGTCCAATGCAAAAGCAACGGGTGCCCAGCCTGCTTGTGGACGTAGTTTTTCTTGTCCCACATAATGGCACCAGCCGCCACCACTTTGACCAATACAGCCACACATATGCAATAGGTTCATAATGGCACGGTAAGCCATATCAGTGTGATACCAGTGGTTTATACCTGCACCTACGATAACCATAGATTTACCCATAGTTTTAGAGGCATTGTCAGCAAACTCACGACCACTACGGATAATATCCGCTTGTTTTACACCAGTGATTTTTTCAGCCCATGCTGGCGTATTTGGAATGCTGGCATCATCGTAACCTTTTGCAGCACTACCACCTAAGCCACGGTCTAGGCCGTATTGTGCTAGCTGTAGGTCAAACACTGTTGCAACAAATGTTTCTTTGCCATTAATGATGACTTTTTTAACGGGTACCTTACGTTTCATCGGTACGTCAATACCTGATTGGAAATCAGGGAATAACACATCAACCGTGTCGTCTTTATCAAAAATAAGACTAAGACGTGGTTTAGTGTTTTTTCTGCCTTTTTTGGAGACCAGGTTCCATTTACCTTCTTCTCCCCAACGGAATCCGATAGAGCCGTTAGGTGCAATAATATCACCCGTTTTTTCATCAATAACAACAGTTTTCCAATCAGGATTATTGTCTTCACCTAAAGAATCATCAAAATCAGCGGCACGTACAAATCGACCGCTCACATAAGATCTTTTGTATTTATCTAATACCACTAACATTGGCATGTCAGTGTATGTGCGGGCATATTCTTCAAAGTAAGCATCTTGTTTATCAATAAAGAATTCTTTTAAGGCAACATGACCCATAGCTAAAAAGATAGCGGCATCAGTGCCTTGTTTCGCAGGCATCCAAAGATCAGCAAATTTAACGTATTCTGCATAATCAGGCGATATTGCAACTATTTTGGTACCTTTGTAGCGTACTTCTGAGTAGAAATGCGCATCGGGTGTTCGTGTCATTGGTAAATTTGAACCTGCAACTACAATATAGGTAGAGTTATACCAATCCGCTGACTCAGGTACATCGGTCTGTTCACCCCAAACTTGTGGTGAAGCAGGTGGTAAATCACAATACCAATCATAAAATGAAAGACATGCGCCACCGATTAATGATAAGTAACGACTTCCGGCCGCATAACTAATCATCGACATAGCAGGAATAGGGGAGAACCCTGCTATTCTATCGGGGCCGTGTGCTTTAATAGTGTATATATTAGAAGCCGCTATAATTTCAGAAACTTCTTCCCAGTCAACGCGAACAAAACCACCTAAACCACGAACAGCGGTGTATTTTTTACGTTTTTCGGGGTCTTCTTGAATGGCAGCCCAGGCTTCAACAGGGTCTTTACCGGAATCGCGTTCTTCTCTGTATAAAGAGACCAGACGCTCACGAATAAGTGGGTGTTTTACTCTTAATGGACTGTATAAATACCAGGAAAAACTAGCGCCACGTGGACAACCGCGAGGTTCATGGTTAGGCATGTCTGGTCGGGTACGGGGATAATCAGTGGCTTGCATTTCAAATGCAACCAGGCCGTTTTTGACGTGGATATTCCATGAACAACTACCGGTACAGTTTACACCGTGAGTAGAGCGAACGACTTTATCGAAACGCCAGCGGTTTCGGTAGCCGTCTTCCCATTGACGATCTTCATTAGTGACTATGCCATGACCACCTGAAAAAGTAGACTGGACTTTTTTGAAAAAGCTTAGACGGTCTAAAAAATGACTCATCGATTTTTCTCCTGTTAAATAAATTTGTTATCAATGGGGCGCAGGCTTTAGCCTGCTTATTTTGCAGAGAGCAGGCTAAAGCCTGCGCCCCAGTTTTATTTATTAACTGCTATATGCCCCGTAAAACCTTAAATTTTTATCTTTTAAATTTGCTTTGTAAGCATTGTTTTTTATATATCTATAAACGGTATTAAAATGCTTTTCATTTCGAACTGCTTTATCAAAATAAGACTTTTCCCAGAAAATTCCTTTTCTTGAAAGCAGTTTATTGATTTGAAATGCTGTGCTGCCTTTGATTTTTTGCATGATAATACGTAATTCTAGCTTTTTCTGAATTAATAAATGTACATGATTTGGCATAATGCTGACGGCAATTAATGTATAAAAATCAGGCTCTAGAGATTGAATATAAGTGATCATCATAGTAATAATCTCATTATTCAAATAGCAACGCTTATTCGATTGATCACAATATGCATCAATCTTCATTTGTCTTTCAGAAACATTAATATCCATCATCTTAGAAAGTTTCCGTAAATAAGGGTCTATGCTGTCTTATGTTCTAAAAGTAATGAATTGATAAACCTCTTTTTCACTGTAATGATGCAAACTTTTTCGAGTCATAATATATGAAATTGGGGCGCAGGCTAAAGCCTGCGTCCCAGAATACTATGGGTTATAAAACTCACCGTCTTTACGCAGATAAAACCACCAATTTATCATAATACAAACCACATAAAAGGAAGCAAAGCCCATTAAGGCAACTTCTGGAGTAGTGGCCTTGATTTGCTCTCCAAATACTTTAGGAATGTAGAAAGCACCATAAGCAGCAACTGCGGATGTCCAGCCCAATACAGGACCAACTTGTTCTTTAGGGAATACTTGAGAGATGGTTCTGAATGTTGAGCCATTACCAATGCCAGTTGCTGCAAATAAAATTAAAAATAGAATTAAGAATGGAATGAAAAACTCTTCAGGTGTTGCAGAACTGTATGCTGCTTTCATGTAGTAAGCAACTCCACCCGCACTTAGAACCATTACGAATGAACAGATATGAGTGACCCAGGCACCGCCAAACTTATCAGCAATCATTCCGCCTACTGGACGAATTAGAGCACCAATAAAAGCCCCTGTCCACGCATACATTAATGCACTGGGGCCATTGGGATTAGGAACGTCATGATTCATGACACCATCAATCATTATATGTTGGTAGCCAAAAATAACTTTAATAGCTAGCGGAAAACAAGCCGCAAAACCGATAAAAGAGCCAAAAGTCATGGTGTAGATAATACTCATAACCCAGGTATGTTTATTATCAAAAATCAGATATTGACGCCCCAGGCTTTCACCAATTTGACCGGGAATAATCTTTAATAAAGAAACCGTTAGGGCAATGACAATAAACAAGGCAATTTCTTTAGGAACCTTAAACCCAGAGCCGTAAACAGCTTCAGGTAACATTAACCATAAGCCAAAGATTGCACTGATAAAACTGATCAACAGCATGAAACTAATCATACTGAAACTGACGATGGGGCTGCGAACGGTTGGAGAAACATGTTCCGTACGGATATTATTCATTCCAAACCAGGTAAAAAAGGCCAGCGGAACTAAAAATAACAGCCAGATAAATCCGGCATTTTGTAGATAAGTTTCAGAACCTGCAGGTATTTTACCAATCAGAGTTCCAGAGGTAGCTTCAAGAATCATGGGCTCACCCCCCATCGCTCCAAAAAGGCCAAAGGTCATAGACAGCGGGATAAGGATTTGCATGGTAGTAACACCAAAGTTACCTAAGCCTGCATTTAACCCTAATGCTAAACCTTGTACTTTTTTCGGGAAGAAAAAGCTGATGTTCGACATGGATGATGCAAAATTACCGCCTCCAAAACCAGAGAGTAAAGCTAAAATTTGAAATACCCAGAATGGTGTGTTCTTGTCTTGCAAAGCAATACCGGCACCTAATGCAGGGAGTATTAACAGTACAGTAGTAAAGAAGATGGTGTTTCTGCCACCACATAAGCGGATAAAGAAACTACTGGGTATTCGTAACGTTGCACCGGTTAAACCGGCAATCGCCATTAGTGTAAATAATTGAGATTTCTCATAAGGAAATCCAAGGTTTAGCATTTGTACAGTGATGATGCCCCAGTACAACCAGACAGCAAAGCCATTTAATAAGCTGGGAATAGAAATCCATAGATTACGATTGGCTATTTTTTTGCCCTCAGACTCCCAAAATTCTTCGTCTTCGACATCCCACTTTTGTAGATCGGACATATAAGTTTTTTCCCTCAAGAAAGTAAATAATATTACAAATTATACGCTTATTATAGATCAATTACCCTGTAAAAATAAGGTATTAAGCAGGTTTTAGTAAATTAAATGTATGGTATGAGAATTGTTATTATTATCAATTTATTTTAAGCTACAATTTGGTATGGTTATATTTTTTAACCATAAATTTTGTATAAAAGGAAATAAAAATGGCAGAGTTAAAAAAATATAAATGTAAAACCTGTGGTCATATATACGATGAAGCAAAAGGTGACCCTGAAACTGGAATTACTCCTGGAACTTTATGGGCAGATATACCTGATGATTGGGAATGTCCTGATTGCGGGGCAGCAAAAGACATGTTTAGTGAAATGCCGTAATATTTTTCTATGTGAGCCATGGATGGCCTTTTTCTGGAAATATTACTTGTCTACTGTTTTCTTATGAAAGAAAGGCTGGTAGATTATACTTCGTTCGGTTATGTATGTGTTAATAATACTAAGTTGGTTTTTGCCTAAAATACAAGTAGGAAAAACTGAATTAGATACATAAATGGACCAAATAGAAAGCAGAAAATTGGGTCGTGTGAAGTCTATACTTCGCGCGGTCACAACTGCGGATTTCTATCGGTCGATTTTGGCCGATAGACTGCGTTGCAGAAACAGTTGCATAGCTTAGCTATGCGCTTGTTTCAGCGCTTTGCTATTGACAAAAATCAACTTGATATAAATTCCGCATCCGTGACCGCGAGAAGTATATGTCTAACAAATTTACTAGTTTTAATAATGAAAATCATCAGGCTCTTTGAATATTTTACAATTGACCCAGTCAGTTTCAGTCTAAAAGCAAAATTACTTTCTCTTCTTGCCTGTTTTTGTTCTATTTTTTTTATCGCTTTGTTGACTAAAGTTGTTTCGCCTTGGCCTGGCTATCCTATGATTATTGCTTCCATGGGTGCCTCTGCAATTATTTTGTTTTTTATACCTGGAAGCCCATTGGCTCAGCCCTGGCCATTTGTTGGGGGGCAATTGGTATCTGCTCTAGTGGGTATCTTTTGTGCTTTGAATATTACGGAAACCTCTACAGCGGCAGCGACAGCAGTTGGTGGTTCTGTTCTGATGATGTTATTTTTGCGATGTTTACATCCTCCAGGAGCGGCAACAAGTTTAACGCCTATTATGGCGGGCACATCAATAACCTCTTTAGGTTATTCTTTTGTACTTGTTCCAGTTGCTGTCAATGTAATGGTTATGTTGGTGCTAGTAATCATCGTTAATCGTTGGGTGATGGGAAGACCTTACCCTAGTCCACTTCCTGTAAAAAAAGAAAAACGTCAGCGGCATAATATGGTTGAGCCTAGCCACCAAGTCGGTTTTTCAGAGCAGGACCTAAATTTGGCCTTAAAAGATAGTGATATTTTTATAGATATGACCCATGCTGAATTGAGTCATATATTAACGCAAGTAGAAAGGAATGCTTTTAAGCGGATTAAAGGCAATATTTTATGTGCTGATATTATGATAAAAGATGTTATCGTTGTTGAGTATGGGACTGAGGTTGAACAAGCCTGGCAGATTATGCGTACTCATAAGCTAAAAGCCATACCGGTATTAGACAGGGCTAGACGAGTAATTGGCATTATAACCTGGAATGATTTTTTTAAGTTTGTTGATTTAAATGCTTACGAAAGCTTTCAGGATAAATTTCGTGGTTTTATCCGCCGTACTGCCGATGTTAAAGCCAGCAAACCAGAAGCTGTTGGTCTTATTATGACCAGTTCAGTTGTTACATTGTCAGATACAATGCACATAACAGAGCTTGTTTCATTGATGTCGATTCATGGACATAGGCAAATTCCCATAGTTAATTCTGATCGGCGTCTTGTGGGTATGGTTTATCAGGCAAATTTAATTGCGGCACTTTATAATGAGCAACTTTCATATGAACATTGAGTCATTGATGAATGGAAAATAAAAATGTACTAGACGCTGAGGATATTCCTCAAGTGGCTATGGATGCAATGAATGATGTGCACCGGAATGAATTAGATATTGTTAATTGCGTTAATGTTGCTATTTTAGATAATAATGTAGAGGAAATAACTCGACTGTGTGATAGCTGGCTGGAGCATACTCGAGCACATTTTAACAGGGAAAACTCTATGATGGAAAAATATGGTTTTCCTGCTTATCACTGTCATCATGATGAGCATGTCAATGCATTGCAACAATTGGAGTCTATTGTTAAAGCCTGGAACGATACAAATGATGAAGAAACTCTGGCTGTTTATGTTAGAGATATTTGGCCAAAGTGGTATGTAAATCATATCTCTACAATGGATATAGTTACTTCAGCTTTTATTAAGCAGAGTATGCTGAATGAGTAGTAGTTAAGTTAGTACTAAATCGTTGTTCAGAAGGGCTTTGCTTATCTTGTTGGTTTGTGATTAAATCAGTCCAACATTCTGCTTGCTACAATCAGTTTGGCAGCCTGGTTAAGTTTTGTAGTACCACCTCACTACGAACTAACATAATAATTATTATGGGGTGACACATTGGAGTTTTTATATGAATAGTCTTACAGCACTTTCTTTAAGCATTGGTGTTTTAGCTGGGGCAGCTGTCTTTTTGGCTGTTGGGCCATTAGCAGGTGTCTTTTTAATCTGGGCGGCAACTATTTCCTGGGCAGCCTATTTTGCTTTAGGTGGTAACGATGAAGCTGCAAAGAACACTGCAATTTGTAGTGTATTTGGTGTAGTTATGGCTTGGTATGCCGCAGTTCAATTAACTAATATACCGGCTGATGCTACTTTAGGCTTTCCATTGATGGCGGGAATTGTTGTTTGTATTTCGGTGGTAGTATCCTGTCTGGCAGCAAATTTACCAGTGCTGGCATGTATACCCGCTACAGTACTTGGCTATTCAGCTACTTTTGGCTATCTTTTGCAAACACCTGATATGCTTTCTCCAAATATCCTTCTTAATGTAACTTGGGAAAACCCATTGCTGGTTATCTCATGTTCACTGCTTATAGGTGTTGGTTTAGGTATAGCATCAGGGAAATTGGCAGCCAAGTGGACTACGGTTTCCGATTAATAAGCTTTTGCTATTAGGCAGAGCGCTTTTATTTATTCGTGCTTTGTGCTGACTAAAGTCCGCTCTATTTTAATTATATGTAGAGCGGGTTTAAGTTTTGAACAGACGGTTAGATATTAAGGCGGGTTGACGAAATAAAGTTACCCACCTTACTTGTCTTTTTATTCCTGACTAAACGATCTCAATCGTTACGTAGAATAACTATGTGCCTCTTGAGATTGTATAATCAGAAACAAAAATTCATCGCAATATTGGTAACTTTATTCCATCAAACCACCTAAACAAATTAATGTGTACCGTAGTGAGATTCAATATAACGTTCCACTAAGCCATGAAATTCTTCCGCTATTTTGTCACCTTTAAGGGTTACTGTTTTTACTCCGTCCTCATAAACGGGGGCTACTGGGCTTTCTCCTGTACCAGGTAAGCTAATACCAATATTTGCATTTTTGCTTTCTCCCGGGCCATTAACAACACATCCCATAACTGCAACTTCCATCTCTTCTACGCCTTTATATTTTTCTTTCCAGACAGGCATTTGATCGCGTAAAAATGTTTGAATTTCCTGGGCCAGTTTTTGGAAATAATCACTGGTTGTTCTGCCGCAACCTGGACAGGCAATAACCATCGGCGTAAAAGAACGAAAGCCCATGGTCTGTAGCATTTCCTGGGCAACCACCACTTCTGTTGTTCTAGCACCACCAGGTTCAGGGGTCAATGAAATACGGATGGTATCGCCGATACCTTGCTGCATTAGTACGGATAATGCAGCAGAAGAAGCGACTATTCCTTTTGATCCCATGCCAGCTTCGGTTAATCCCAAATGCAAAGCATAGTCGCAACGTTCTGAAAGGTCCTGATAAATACTAATTAACTCTTGAACGTTACTGATTTTGCAGGATAAAATTATTTTATCCTTACCTAGGCCATATTCTTGTGCTTTTGCTGCACTTTCCAGGGCAGAAATTACAATGGCTTCACGGGTAATGGCGGGTAATTCTTGTGGATTATCTTTGAGCCTGTTTTCATCCAGCAAACGCATTAAAACCGTTTGGTCTAAACTTCCTCCATTGACTCCAATTCGAACAGGCTTGTTGTATTTGCAAGCAAATTCAATCATTTGCTGGAACTGTGGATCACGGTTTTTACCTCGCCCAACATTGCCCGGGTTGATTCTAAATTTAGCCAGCGCTTCTGCACATTCGGGATGTTTATCCAGTAATTTATGTCCATTGAAATGAAAATCCCCAACAATAGGTACTGAAAAACCTTTTTGAATTAATTTATTGTGAATCTCTGCGACTGCTTGAGCTGCTTCTTCAGTATTAACTGTTACTCTAACCAGTTCAGAGCCGGCAGTTGAAAGTTCCATGATTTGTTTGACGGTTCCGGCAATATCAGCTGTATCTGTATTGGTCATGGATTGCACAACTATTGGTGCTCCACCTCCGACTTTGATATCACCAACCAAGACTTGGTGTGTATGTTTTCTAGGACTAATTGACATGATCTTTTTTTTTGAATTGCATAGAGATTATCTTTATCTTTATTTAGGCCGTGGGCTTTTTTAAGATATAAAGATGATATACTAGATAATTATACTCCATAGGTGCTATACATAAGAGCTAAATTGTGCGGATAAATTACTTTTCTGATGTTCATTTGGAATTTGGACCATTGATTCCACCGGATAATGATGCTGAGTTAATTATAGCTGCGGGTGATATTGGTATTTTTAGGCAAGGTATTGATTGGCTTAAAACACTGAAAAAACCAGTGATTTATGTGGCGGGTAATCATGAGTTTTATACTCATGAATACAATGAAACACTAAAGTTGCTGCGGGATGAATGTGCAGGGAGTCGTATTCATTTTCTAGAAAATAATGTTTTTAACTATAAAGGTATTCGCTTTCTGGGATGTAGTTTATGGGCAGATCTTTTTCTAGAAGGTGAGGAAAAATCTGCAGCAATTGGTAAAACCCTAAACGATTTTAGAAAAATCATGTATGAAGACCAACCTTTTGATCAAACGGTTTTCACCAAGCTTCATCATCGCTCTAAACAGTGGCTAGAAAAGCAATTGGCTCAATCCTATTCAGGAAAAACTATCGTAGTTACCCATCATGCACCTACAGAGTGGAGCTGGGATGATTCTACCAACTCACTTAAGAAGATGGCTTATTGTAATGATTTAAAATATTTGTTTCATGAGCATGAAATAGATGCCTGGTTTCATGGGCATATTCACAGTCCTGGTGATTATAGAATTGCTGGTGCGAGAATACTCAGTAACCCTAGAGGTTACATGGGGAGAAAGGTAGTAGATAGCTTTGATCAGAACAGAATTGTGGAGATTTAGTACTCTGTCATTGTTGTATTGATGGGTACTAGCTTTTAAACGGAAAAATCTATGAGTGAGCCTGCTGTTGAAACTGAATTTTCACTAGGTTCATTTTTATTATTGCTGTCATTTTGTTCTTCTTCTGATTCAGTTTCTTTAGTTTTTATTGCGTTTTCTTTTTCTTCCTGTGCCAATTGAATCAATTCGGTTCTAGCTGTTTCAGCCATTGCAGTGGCATTATTAGCAACCAATTGATCTTGAGAGGAAGGTGTTGCCGGGGCGAGTGCAGCGCGTCGAATAGCATCTGCTTTTCTAATCGTGGCGGCAGGATCTTCATTGATTACTGATGTATCAATACTTACCTCGCCACCCGTTGCATAACGTACGCCATTGGGGCCGTTAGTGTAGGTAAAGCTAGCACCACCAATAGCCAAAGTACCTGCAGCACTTAGGTGTGCTTGCTCATGCGCTTTAACTTCAAGGTCACGAATTTTTAGTTGTTGAACTTTTGCTTGATCTTCCTTGCTAAGTTGTTCAAATGCTTTTTTGGTTAATTTTGATGACTCAGATTTTACCGTATCCTCATTTTGTTTTTTTAAATTTTCAGGCAGGTCTTTCTTAGTTTCAAAAGTATGCTGTGGCGTATGAGTCAGTTGTATTGCTGGCTGAATGGTCGATACAGATGCTAGCATAATAACTCTCTATATATATAGATAAGGACTGAAATATCAGATTTAAGTACTTTGTCAGGTTATAAATGTAGGGTGCGTTGCACGCACCAAAAATATTTTTTATCCTTCCATTGTCGAAATGGTGCGTACAAAGCACCCTACAAAGATACTTCTGTATAGTATCCATACAAATGTAACAAAGTAGAACTAAAGATGCTGTCTAAAGCTCAAGTGGATCATAGTTTACTTGCTATTCTTTTAAATATAGGATTTATTGGGCCAAAAGTCAATTTTAACGTTTTAAAACTATACAATTATATTCCTGATTTCAGCCCTGCTATTTTTTTATCTGAAGAAAAGACAAGGCAAATATAAATAAAAAATTGGATGCCAAATATCAGATTAGCCATTAACAAATGAATAGGTTGAGCAATAGGGGGGACTCCTAATCTATCGAGCGAAATACCAGCAATGATAGCAGTAATAATTACGCCTATAAGTAAGTAACAGCAACGGCGGATAAGATTGTTTTTATCTACTGCATTAAATATTTTCCAGCTTATCCATAAGTTGGTAAATAAAATAATGGCTGAAAATGAACGATGAATGTAAAAAACGAGTGGGAAACTGTCTCTCCAGAATTCTCTTCCAATGTATTTGTGTTCATGGGCAATAAAATCTACAGCTTCTCTGACTTGCGTTCCCATGGCTACCTGTATTAGTGTTAACCCCAAGGCGCAGATTATGGCAGGTTTTACCAGGCTGGGTATTTGACTGCTATTTATTTGAGCAAGATACTGCTGTTGCGATCTCGCAATAACATAAATCAGTAGGGCAACAATAAAAAGAGCCAATAACATATGCAGAGTAATCATGAAAGGTTGTAAATTACTTGCAACAACAGCAGAACCAAGCCAGCCTTGGAATCCGACTAGAAAAAAAGCGGACATGGAGAGGTAAAAAATAGTTTTATCGTTTTTTAAATATATTCTAGACGACCACGCAGTTAAAAAAATTAAAAAACCAATAGTAACTCCGACCAGGCGGTTGGCATATTCAGTCCAGGTTTTTACCGGATTAAATTGGGTGTTCTCATAGCCACGTTCAGCATATATTTCATGATAATTTTTCGGTAATTGAGACTCTTCGGTGGGTGGTACCCATTGGCCAAAACAAGTGGGCCAATCTGGACAACCCATTCCTGCCCCCGATGCCCTAACAATGCCGCCAACAAGAATAACAAAATAAACGGCACAGATGGTTAACATGCCCAGGCGTCTAAAATTATGAGCCGCTTGATGATTGATCATGATAAGTAGTTTTGTTTTGAATGGTTGTGACGGGTTTGATTATATTCGTGAGGTTATTGTATCAGGTTTGTTGTGGTTTTTTTGTTGAATGCAAACCGTGCTTCTGTAATACAATAGGGTCGATTGTTGTTATGGAATGAATAAAAATACTACATTTTAAGGTTATAAATGTCGGATGCGTTGCACGCACCAAAAATATTTTTTATCCTTCCATTGTTGAAATGGTGCGTACAAGGCACCCTACGAAGATACTTTTGTATAGTATCCATTGAAATGTGACAGCGTAGAACTAAGGAACGTGCACAGAATAACTTGAACAATTGGCTTTGTATTTTGTCCGTCTTCTTCGTTGTAGAAAGAGTTGTGTAGCTTGCTATACGCCCATTTCCACGCCTTGAATACGAACAAACTACTTCGCCAATTACCCAACTTAATTCTGTACACGTTCCTAGGAGGCTGTCCGAGAATAGAAACCGTAGCGAGGGAAAGGCATTTTGAGTCATATTTTTCGTTCATTTGAGGCGAATAATGGGTTATTTAACGAAAATGAACGGAGAATCTGGCCAAAATAGCTTTTCCGCAGTAGGTTTTTCTATTCTCGGACAGCCTCCTAGGTCAAATACTACTTTAGCATGGAATGCGTAAGCCCAATTTCTTCTGATACGCCTTCGATGTCAAGAATTTCAGCATCAGATGCCAGGCCGAGTTTTGCAAAAGAGGATACAGTATTCCAGTCAACTCTACAGGCCGGGTGATCAGTTCCAGCAATACTTTGTAAGAAAGCAACTTGTACTAAATCAACATAATCAGCTTTTTCACTACTATCTCTTTCAAAATTAATATATTCAGACGCTACCAATTTTAATTCTTCAGGAAAATCCCAGGTATTCATAATAATTTTACCTATTTCAGGGTGCGCTTTTTCCAATAATTTGTTCAATCGAGAAGGACTATCTCTAAATTCAGGGATATCTTCAACCAGCATTAAAATAGGTAGCTTGCCAATTTGATGAATTAAGCCAGCCAGCATGGCTTCGTCAGGGTTAAGGTGAGGGACAAATGCAGCAAGAGCACGAGAAATGGCTGATACATTAACGCCTTGTTCCCATGTCTCTCTAAAATACTGTTCTAAAACTTCTGTAGTCGGGGTGAACATTTGCTGCATTACCAGGCTGGTAATTAATGTTCTAATGGTAGTGCTCCCCAAGCGGGTAACAGCCATTTGAATATTATTTACTTCAACGGTCCCTCGATATAATGGACTGTTAGCAACTTGCATCAGTCTGGCTGACAGTGCCGCGTCAGTAACAATCATTTCAGCAAGATCTTGTGATGAGACTTCTCCCTTGGCAACTGCATCTCTTACCTTTAAAGCAACATCGGGTAAAGTGGGTAACACCAGACGATTTGCATCAAGTTCTTCTTGTACATGTACCAGAAAGTCCTGAACAGATTTAAATTGCATTGTTTTGGAACCTTTATTGAAAATCTATTAAATTAATTTTATCTTGATTTGAGTTGTTAAAAATAAGGTTTTTTAACTCGGAATCAGTTGTTGGCATAACGATTAACAATCTAATAGTTTGCCCATTAGATTGTAAGGATAGTACTTTTCCTGTGGATTGCTCGTTATTATCTGTAATTATCTGTATATCATTATCAAGTAGTGCAGTGCTATTACATTCAGCGAGAAATAATGCGCGTTTTGCTTTCCCTAAATAATGAGTACGGGCGATGATTTCCTGGCCTGTAAAGCAACCTTTGTTAAAACTGATTCCACCTAATTTATCTATGTTTAACATTTGGGGAATGTATTGTTCGGAGGTGGCTTCTGTAAGCCAGGGTATACCTGCGGAAATATCCTGATAACGCCATGAAGTTGAATTGCAAATAGTCAGGTTGTTATTTTGTGTTAATTGGGTCCAAAGTGCTTTTGCATGGCTGACAGGACTTACAATTAAGAAACGATTATCCTTTGAAGGAAACTTTATGGTAATTTCTGAACTGTTGTTGATGGAAAAGTTAGTTTCAGGTTGTATTGGTAATAAGTCCTGGTTTGTTGTTACTCCAATGATTGCCGATTCATCAGTTATATTCTTTATCTTTACCTCAGAACGTAAAATATACATCCGTAGTTTGTTAATGACTTTTTCAATTAATTCTTCAGGAAGGATTAATATATAGTTTTCTGCTTGTTTTAAAACGAGTAAGGAGCTGATGGTGCGTCCTTTAGCATTTGAAAAGGCAGTAAAAAAACTGGTAGAGTCAGAGAGTTCATTTATATTGCAGCTGAGTTGGCCTTGTAGAAATTGTGATGCATCTTTGCCAGTGACACTAATGATGGATAAATGCGCAATAGCGGTAATAGAATTAGTATTTAATGGCTTGTTTACAGAAAAGATTATTTCTGAATTTTCAGTAAAAGTGGCATTATAAGATTTTAAAAAATCTATCCAATCTTTGTTCATGGGTAATGTATTTTATATCAAAGTTGATTATAGTAATTAGTTTAACGACAAGAAACAAATTATGTAATGGAATTGATATAAAAAAGTACTATAATCAAGTTGCATTCAGCCACCAACTACCTAAGAAAATATAATGGCAAAAAATAACAGACCACTTTCGCCTCATTTAATGATTTATAGGTTACCGCTTACGGGTATCATTTCAATGACACATCGTATGACGGGTGTTGTTCTAGCACTAGGGCTTTTTGCTTATGTTGCCAGTTTTTTTATCATCTTACAAGGCAATGAAGCGTTTCTAAATCTCCAGGCGTTACTTGATTATACCTTGATACGTATCGCTATTTGGTTTTTTGTATATGCTTTGTTTTTTCATCTTTGCCATGGCATTAGGCATTTGATTTGGGATGTGGGAACAGGTTTTGAGAAAGATGAAATGGATAGAAATGCCATTATAGAATTGGCATTATCTTTTGTTTTAACGCTTATTTTTTATTAAGATTATGGATTTTCAAACACCTTTAGCAAAAGTCCGGGGCTTAGGATCTGCAAAAGCGGGAACAGGTCATTTCTGGATGCAGCGAATTACGGCTATTACGTTAATTCCTTTATCGTTGTGGATGGTTTTATATACCAAGCAATTGTTGAGCGCATCACATGAACAGATCATTGTCTGGTTAGCTGGACCATTAGATAGTATTTTAG
>Ga0256847_1000228_pt1 | contig 38937 bp, 30 predicted proteins | sample TeddybearmetaG_FD_189099 | JGI IMG/M metagenome (GOLD analysis project Ga0256847, IMG submission 189099) | Hydrothermal vent microbial communities from East Pacific Rise, Pacific Ocean - Teddybear | ecosystem: Environmental > Aquatic > Marine > Hydrothermal vents | place: Pacific Ocean: East...
GCGGCATATAAATACGGACTCGGATTCAGAGGTTCTGCTAAACGTATTTGCAAGAGAATTACAACGCTTAAAGGTGCTTGAGCCTGCGCCTGACGATATATTTGAGGCAGTTTCGAGATTACATGCACGTTGCAAGGGAGCCTACGCAGTTGTTGCTTTAGTGCTTGGCAGTGGAATGGTCGGATTTCGGGATGAATTTGGTATTCGCCCGCTGGTGTTTGGAAAACGTGAATCTGAATCCGGCTTTGAGTATATGCTGGCATCGGAAAGCGCAGCGCTCAATTTGTTGGGCTTTAAACTGGTTCGTGACGTTGCTCCCGGTGAGGCGGTTTTTATTGATTCGAACGGCATGTTGCATACGCGTAAGTGCGGGGTTGAACGTACCCACACGCCATGTATATTTGAGCATGTTTATTTTGCCCGGCCCGATTCCATCATGGATCAGGTATCCATTTACAAAGCGCGCTTAAGAATGGGCGAAAAACTTGCTACCCGGATACTTAACCTGTACCCAGGTAACGACCATGACATAGATGTGGTTATTCCTATACCAGAAACTGGTCGTACAGCGTCCCTGCCGCTGGCTTACCAACTTAATGTGAAGTACCGGGAAGGTTTTGTTAAAAACCGTTATATCGGAAGAACTTTTATAATGCCGGGACCCAATGAAAGAAAAAAATCGGTACGTCAAAAACTGAACCTTATCGAGCTGGAATTTAGAGGCAAAAATGTATTGCTGGTCGACGATTCCATTGTGCGAGGTACCACAATTCGGGAAATTATTCAGATGGTGCGTGAAGCAGGAGCAAAGCGTGTTTATGTGGCGTCCGCAGCGCCTCCGGTACGCTTTCCTAATGTCTATGGCATCGATATGCCCTCTACCAGTGAATTTATTGCCAATAATCGCTCTCCCGAAGAGATTGCCCGGGATATCGGGGCAAATTGGCTCGTATTTCAGGATCTGGAAGACCTCAAGCAATGCGCCATTGAAGGTAATGGAAATATCTCCGAGTACGAATGTTCCGTATTTGATGGGCATTACGTGACAGGTGACATAGACGAGGACTATTTAAAGAAGTTATCGTTAGTACGTACGGATACAAGTAAGCGAAACAGTGACTCAGAATACAGTAGCGATCACACAGTCATCGAGCTCCACAATCAGGCCTGAGGGAACACGCCATGGCGTAATCAACAGCGTTATCGGCCGTCTGAATGAAGTTCTGTTGGGTAAGGAAGAACAAATTAAATTGTCGTTGAGCTGTTTGTTTGCCAACGGGCACTTGCTGATAGAAGATCAACCAGGTATGGGAAAGACCTTACTTTCACATGCCCTTGCAAGGGTTCTGGGGCTAAGCTTCAATCGAATTCAGTTTACCAGTGACATGCTGCCATCCGATATTTTGGGAATGAGTATATTCGATAAGGAAAACTCTTCTTTTCGCTTTCTGAAAGGTCCCATTTTTGCCCAACTCGTTCTTGCAGACGAAATTAATCGGGCGACTCCCAAGAGCCAGAGTGCATTACTTGAAGCTATGGAGGAGTATCAGGTGACCATTGAGGGCGAAACACGCAAACTTCCCTCGCCATTTTTTGTTATTGCCACACAAAACCCCGAAAGCCAGACCGGTACGTTCCCACTTCCCGAGTCCCAGCTGGACAGGTTTTTGATGCGCATTCATCTTGGCTATCCTGATCCAGACGCGGAACGTGAACTACTTATGGGTGGGGATCGAAGAGAACTGGCTAACGCTCTTGAACCTATGGTCGACATGGACTGGTTAAAAGATACCTGGCAAGCGGTGCAAAGCGTAAAAGTTACAGACCCGCTCGTAGATTACATTCAACGCCTGGTTCAGTTTACCAGACGAGAACGAGAATTCTCTCTTGGGCTTTCACCGCGAGGCTCTCTTGCACTTTTAAGGGCCGCTCGAGCATGGGCGCTTATTCATGACAGGTCGCATGTTGTACCAGAAGACGTGCAGGCGGTATTACCCAGCGTAGTTGAACATCGTCTAAGATCAGCTGCCAATCACTCAGGTCACGGTGGTGGTGCTCTGTCCCAGAGATTGTTAGCTCGCGTTGATGTGGTTGGCTAGCAATGCCAGCACAATTTCCAACCGGTTTCGTCCAGAAACGATTTGGAGGGTGGTTGGAGCGACGCATTCCTCCGGCGTCTCAGATTACCCTTAGTCAGGATTCAATTTTCATATTTCCCACAGGGCAAGGAATTGCTTTTGGTGCTTTGATTGTGTTGCTTATTCTGGGCGCAATAAACTACCAGAGCAGTCTCATATATGGAGTTGCCTTCTTACTTGGCAGCCTGTTTCTGGTTACTATCTTGCATACTTTTCGCAACCTGTCCGGTGTACAAATCGAATTTGTAGGTACTCCCGGAGGTTTTGTTGGCGAAGATATTGAATTTGAAATCAGGGTTTCAAGGCCTACCGGCGGGGGTAGAGAGGGTATTCGAATAGCCTGGCCAGACACCATTAAACAATGGGTTGATATTCAGGAGCGAGAAGCCTGCACCATTGAGCTATTTGTAAAAGCGGATCAGCGGGGATGGTTTAACCCAGGCCGCATGCTTATCGAAACATATTATCCGCTGGGTTTGTTAAGGGCATGGACGTGGGTGGATTTAACTGCAGTAGCCCTGGTGTATCCTAACCCGATCTATGGGGAGCACCCCCTTGAAAGTTCAACACAGAGAGATAACGGCGCATTAGTAGACCCACTGGGTAGTGACGATTTCAGAGATGTACGTGAGTATCAGGCTGGCGACCCAATTAAACACATTATATGGAAAAGCTACGCACGTACTGGAACACCTGTAATCAAGCAATATGGCAGCTATCTGGATCCACGATTCATGCTTGACTGGGACGCGGTGCAAGGTGACACGGAGGAACGCTTGAGTCGATTGACGGGTCTCGCTCTGGACGCGGATCGTAGTTCTAGAGACTACGGCCTGGAAGTTCCGGGAACTAGCATATCGCCCGCCTGTGGAACCAGTCATTTGCAAAGTGTTTTAAAAACTCTGGCCCTGTTTGGCAAACAGGATCTACCGGATACAGGGACGACAGGGTGAGTTCCAAATTACCAATAACCAGCGTGGACACCAGTGGCCAGGGTGGGGTAGAAATTCAAATTCCCAGAAATGCCCTGGCGCTATTGATGGTTGCCCAGGCAATGGTAGTACTACCGCACTCCCAAACGCTTTCTTTCTGGATTATGGCTATGTGTGTGGTTTGCGGAGTTTGGCGCTGGATGGTTTTTCAGGGACGGTGGGATTTTCCACGGCGATGGCTTAAAGCTATCCTGGTAGTTGGTTCGGTAGCTGCGGTGTCTTTTAGCGGTTCAAGTGCTTTCAGTCTGGAAACGGCAACAAGTTTGCTCATTCTGGCATTTGCACTCAAGTTGGTAGAGATGAAGGGCAGAAGGGATGCCTATCTGGTCATTTATCTTGGTTATTTTATTATCGCAACCGAGTTTCTTTTTTCGCAAAATATCTCTATGGCAGCTTATGAATTGTTTGCTGCCATTATGGTTACTGCGGCCATGGTTGGAATGAACCAGATGCATTCTCGAGTTCGACCACTGGCTTCTCTAAAGCTGGCATCCGCGCTAATTCTGCAGGCTTTGCCCTTGATGCTTGTGCTTTTTCTGTTCTTCCCACGTATTGCTCCTTTGTGGTCGATCCCGTTACCCGGAGGTGCCAAGACAGGCATCAGTGATACGGTTACTCCTGGAGATATAGCAAAGCTTTCGCGCTCAGAGGAAGTGGCTTTTCGAGTGAAGTTTAGTTCGGATATTCCAGCCTCCTCGCAATTATACTGGAGGGGGCTGGTCTACTCCCATTTTGCAAACGGTTCCTGGACACAGGCAGCACCTCCATCCATTGGCGATAACAGTCTTAGGCTGAGGTCCTCATCACTTGTTTCGTGGGGAGGAAAAATTCCTGAGTTTTTACCGGAACTCGAAAATGCCAAAGCAGATGTGCTGGCAAATGCAAGGTCAAACCCTATATCCTACGAGGTACTATTGCAGCCTACACAATCTAACTGGCTGTTTGCTTTGCGCCTCCCAACAATTGCTGCCAATCCAGCATCTGGAACGGTACAAAATACTATTGGTCTCACTCGCGATTTTCGTCTGATGGCAAGAGAACGAGTCACTAGCTTAACTCGATATATGGTCGAGTCTTACCCACAACTACCTGCAGACAAAATATTGCCGGACTGGATACGAACCCGTGAAACGGCTTTGCCCTATGCGGATAACCCTCGAATTATCCAGTATGCGCAAGACCTGTTTGCCAAATCGGAAGGTGTGGAGGATTTTGCTCGAAAAATCATGCAGCAAATCCGCATGGGCCAGTATAGTTATACGCTCGCTCCTCCCGGATTACCCAGAAGCAATAGTATTGATGCTTTCTGGTTTGAGACTCAGGCCGGGTTTTGCAGCCACTATGCTGGTGCATTTGTATACATGATGAGAGCTGCAGGTATTCCTGCACGTATGGTTGGAGGTTATCAGGGGGGAGATCAGAACCCGCTGACCGGGCACCTGGTGGTAAGGCAAATGGATGCACATGCCTGGACCGAAGTCTGGATTATGGGCAGAGGGTGGATACGCTATGACCCAACCAATGCGGTAGCGCCGGAGCGCATTGAACAAGGTCTGGACGCTGCATTATCGGCAGAAGATCTGGGCATACTATCAATCTTAACCAATGCCAGGCTGTCCAATTTTGCAGGTATGGCAGATCTCATTTATATGTTTGATTCCATTGAGCATACCTGGAATCTATGGGTTGTGGGATACGATCCCAACGTGCAGGCGGCCTACCTCAAAAAACTGTTAGGAGAGGTCACTCCCGGAAAGGTTGCTTTTGTGATGTTGATAGGGCTAGCGTTAAGTATGTCTCTTGTAGTTATAGCACTTTTCTGGCGTCGTCGAAACGTGCGCTTACATCCGGTGGTTAGAATTTTTCTGAAATTTAGCAAAAGTATCGAACGCTTTGGGTTTACTCGTCAAACAAATGAATCTCCAGCGCAATTTGTATCAAGAATAGACAAAGGCAATACAGCACTCGTCGAACAGTTGGATGAACTACTATACAATTCCGGTAGCGCATCCAGTAGTCAGTTGACTTTGCTTCGCAAGAGGCTGAGAAAACTTCAGGTTTCCGTGGCACTGGGTTTGACAAGAAAACTTGAAACCGCTGGATAAGTATGAAGATACGAACTCGGCAGACTCCTTGCCTTGGTGTTTGCTCTACAACATATGGGGATTTGGTCTGTCGCGGCTGTAAGCGCTTTTCTCACGAAATAGTTTCATGGAATTCTTTTAGTGAGCAGCAAAAATCGAGTATCTGGCAAAGACTGGAAATGCTGAGAGATCAGTGCGTAGCGCTGCGGGTAAGGGTTAAAGATGTGCAGCTGCTTCGTGCAGTTATCGACAAAAGTCACATTCCCGTTTGGGATCCTTCCAGCGACCTTACTTTGGCATATCAGGTGTTACGCTTTTTCGCCCGGTCTAACCCCCAACTGCTGAATGGCGAATATTTACTGGAAAATAAACTAGAATTTTTAGGTCTTAGGCTAACCGCTTACGGTCAGGTGCATGCGGACGAGAGTTTTGCTGAGCTATGCCGGTGGGTGGATGATGAATTTTATACGCGTTCAAAAGCATACTACGAACGCAATTTTAAAATTCCGCTTTTCAACTAAATCCTGCAAATACAAAATGCAGCATAGGGAATACGTTAGTAAGCCATGAGTGATGTAATTGACACAATTCATAATTTTTTGCCTGTCCACACGCCCCGGGCATGGGTGAATAACGCGCTCGAAAATTTACCTGTTCTAATGATAGACCATGCAAATTGTGAAAAAAAGGCGGCTTCAACCGCTATGAGCCTGTTGTATCGCTACATCGACAGACCTGAACTGTTAAGCAAGTTGTCTCAGCTTGCACGCGAAGAATTGCTCCATTTTGAACAGGTACTTTCGCTAATGCAGTCTATGGAAATTAGCTATGTACATGTATCCCCGGGGCGTTATGCATCAACCCTGCACAAAAATATGCGTAGCCACGAACCCGCCCGGTTGATCGATTCCCTCGTGGTAGGAGCGATTGTAGAGGCACGATCCTGTGAGCGATTTCATGCATTGGGGCAGAAAATTGGAGAGCCTCTGGCCAGTTTTTATATTAAGTTGCTTGCTGCAGAGGGGCGTCATTTTCAGGATTATCTGGAGCTGGCTAAACTGTACTGCAATAATGACGGCGAGTTGTCAGAACGCGTCGCGTTTTTCCTGGAAGTAGAGTGTTCATTGATCCAGGATGCCGATTCGCAATTTCGTTTTTTAGGCGGTCCTCCAGAATAAACCGGTCTGTTCAGGAAGGTAGTTTTGAAGTAGAAAAGCACTCCATTTGAAAGACCTTTCCGTCAAACCTCAACAGCCATCCGCAAGCGCCCCAGTCTCCTAACACGTAGCGAACCTTTTTTTCACCGTTAATAGTTTCGATATGGGTGCCAGGTCGATGGGTGTGGCCATGAATAAAATGGGACACCTCGTGTTTAATAAAGGCTCTGGAAATATCCGCTGGGCTCACATCCATAATGTTGCTGGCTTTATTGGCGTTTTTTCTGGCGCTCTCCTCGCGCATTGAAGTGGCCAGAGTACGTCGCTCTGCCAAAGTCATAGCCAAAACCTGCGATTTGAACTGCTCGCTACGCAACATTTCACGTAACTTTTGATATTCGTGGTCTTCAGTACAATATGCATCGCCATGTGCCAGTAAAATTCGGGTTCCCGCAAGTTTGATAGTGCAAGGATCCTCCAGTATTTGAATCCCCGAAGAGTTGGCAAAATTTTCTCCCAGCAGAAAATCCCTGTTGCCGGGTAAGAAAAACACAGGGATGACACTGGAAATGCTGATTAATGCTGCTCTGATACGGGTAACCAGCTCAGAATCGTCATCATCGCCTACCCAGACTTCACACAGGTCTCCGAGAATATACACGCCTTGCAGCGGGTCCGTTGCTTGCACCTCCCTTTCTAGCAGGCTTTCAAATGCTCGCAGGAGATATTGTCGGCCTTCGTCGAGGTGTAAATCCGAAATGAATACCCAACTCACTGTTCCTGATACCTATACGGCTAGATTGAGGGAGAAAATAGCAAACTTTGCAAACTAATGATGATTTATTCGCTTCCAGGTTTGACGGTTTCTCAGACCGTGAGTATCATGCGTCGGCTTCGGTGGTTGGACGAGCATACTTGCTTGAAAGCCATCGATCGATTCTGGATCAAAATTCGGGGTATAGCGCAGTCTGGTAGCGCGCCTGCTTTGGGAGCAGGATGTCGGGAGTTCGAATCTCTCTACCCCGACCAGATCAGAATCGAATACAGTGCTTGTTTGTGGCTTATGTGTGACAGATGCGCCCGTAGCTCAACTGGATAGAGCATCGGCCTTCTAAGCCGAGGGTTACAGGTTCAAGTCCTGTCGGGCGTACCACATAGGTTAAGTAATATTTTGGGCAGGTGTGTATAGACAGATATTTTGGTCAGGTTAATGGTGGGCGTAGCTCAGTTGGTAGAGCTCCGGATTGTGATTCCGGCGGTCGTGGGTTCAAGCCCCATCGTCCACCCCAAATCTGTTCAGAAACGTAAGGTTCTCACTGCAAAATTGCACATTAAGTGCCCCTCTTTGATAGCATCGGGTTTTTAACAGCTCCACATACAGGAATTCACGGACAATGCAGGTTTCTATCGAAACGATATCCGGTTTGGAAAGACGAATGACAATAGTCGTTGACTCCGAATCCTTTGAGCAACAGATTGCCAACAAGCTGGCGGACGCATCCCAGAAAGTGAGACTACCGGGCTTTAGGCAGGGAAAGGTACCGATGCGTGAGGTGCGCCGCAGATATGGCAAGGCAATCCGCCAGGAAGTTGCTGGTGACATGATGCAAAACAGTTTTTACGATGCTGTACGCACAGAGAACATGATGCCAGCCGGTAACCCGAGCCTTGATGTCGTTAAAATGGACGCAGGTGGTGATCTGGAATTTACCGCTACCTTCGAAGTTTATCCGGTCGTCGCGTTGGGAGATCTGGGTGAGGTAAATCTAAAACGTCCCGTGGCAAGTATTGAAAGTTCAAATGTAGAGGCAATGATTGCGAACCTGAGGGAGCAGCGTAAGGTTTGGGAGCCGGTGAAAAGGAAGTCTAAGGCAGGTGATCAGCTTACGATAGATTTTGAGGGAACGCTTGACGGCGAGGCTTTTACGGGCGGTACAGGAAAGGACGTTAGTTTTGTGCTGGGCCAGGGGCAAATGATAGCGGATTTTGATAAAGCGCTTCTGGGGGCCAGGACAGGAGAATCCTTTAATTTTGAATCGACTTTTCCCGATGACTATCAGGCCGAAGAGTTGAGAGGCAAAACCGCGGTTTTTGACGTTGAGGTTGTTAGCGCGAGTAAATCAGTACTGCCCGAGCTGAATGAAGAGTTTTTCTCTGGATTGGGGATCAAGGTAGACCCTGATTCGGACGAAGATCTGCTGCAGGTCATGCGCCGAGAAATTGAAGACAATATGCAGCGAGAGATGAACGCGGCCATTCAGAACCAGGTAAAGAAACAGGCTCTGGATGAACTGGAGCGTCTGCATGATTTTCAGATTCCAAAGGCTATGGTGAGTCGGGAGGCGGAGAATATGCGCAAGGAAATGCTTCAGCAATTTGTCAGTTACGGGCAAAAAGAAGCCGATTTACCGCAGTTGCCTACCGAAATGTTTGAGGAAGAGGCTGGAAAACGTGCAAAAATTGGTCTAATCGTGAGTGCGATTGTGGATAACGCGGAATTGAAGACAGACGGGGACAAAGTACGCCAAAGGATTGAGGATTTATCCAAGTCCTATGCGCAGCCAGACGAAGTTGTTAATTGGTATTACAGTAACGAGGAACAGCTGTCACAAATAGAAATGGCGGTTTTGGAAGATCAGGTTATACAACATATCGTAGATTCTGCCAATGTAAGCGACGTTTCCAGCACCTATGACGCTATAATAAAGGGCGAAGTAGAGCCATCAGCGGATAAAGAGCCATCAGCGGGTAAAGAGCCATCAGCGGGTAAAGAGCCTTCAGCGGAGCCGTCAGCGAACGAAGAGCAAGAGCCGTCAGCGAACGAAGAGCAAGAGCCGTCAGCCAGTGAAAATAAAGAGCCGTCAGCCAGTGAAAATAAAGAGCCCTCAGCCAGTGAAAATAAAGAGCCGGCAGGTGAAGCCTAATTTTATTTAAGGAGTGTAAAAAATGTCTAACTATCAGGAGCCTATGACAAACCTCGGCCTGGTACCCATGGTCGTCGAGCAAACCGCCCGTGGTGAGCGTTCGTATGACATTTACTCGCGATTACTTAAAGAACGGATAATATTTCTGGTTGGCGCGGTAGAAGACCAGGTGGCTAACCTGGTCGTTGCTCAACTACTGTTCCTGGAGTCAGAAAACCCGGATAAAGATATACACCTCTATATAAACTCTCCAGGCGGTGTGATCACTTCGGGCATGTCCATTTATGACACTATGCAATTTATAAACTGTGACGTAAGTACGATGTGTATCGGTCAGGCCGCTAGTATGGGGGCTTTTTTGCTCGCAGCTGGTGCTCCTGGCAAGCGCTATTGTCTGCCTAACTCAAGAATGATGATCCATCAGCCTTCAGGCGGCTCACAGGGCAATGCTCTGGACATACAGATTCAGGCCCGCGAAATTCTGCTTATGCGAGACCGTTTAAACAAGGTCTTAGCAGAACATACTGGCCAAACTGTGAATCGCATCGCAGAGGATACAAATCGTGATTACTGGATGAGTCCGGAAGAAGCTGTAGAATATGGCTTAATAGATGTTGTGCAGCATTCTCGTGGTGGCTCGACAGATAGTGTCGCAAAAGCGGTAAAAGGGTAAACTATAAAAAACAGCGCCAGCCGTCCGAGTGTAAAGCAGTTGTCAACGCTTGAATAATAGACGGTTTGCAAGCATGGTAAGCTAATAGAACTCCAGCCAGAGTATTTTTATGTCAGATGATAATAGCGGCCAGGGCGACGACACGAGTAAGCTTCTTTACTGCTCGTTTTGTGGCAAGAGCCAACATGAAGTCAGAAAACTGATTGCCGGTCCGTCGGTTTTCATATGTGATGAGTGCGTAGAGTTATGTAACGACATCATTCGCGAAGAAGTTCAGGAAACTGGCGACGGTCCGGAAAATGGAAAATTACGAATTCCCGAAGAGATTAAAGCCAATCTTGATGAGTATGTTATTGGCCAGGATCATGCCAAAAAAGTCTTGGCAGTTGCTGTATATAACCACTATAAGCGTTTGAATTACAAAAAGAAAAAGGGTGATGTTGAGCTAAGTAAATCCAATATCCTTTTAATAGGGCCAACAGGGAGTGGTAAAACGTATCTCGCTGAAACGCTGGCTCGATTACTGGATGTACCCTTTACTATCGCAGATGCAACCACACTGACCGAAGCTGGTTATGTGGGTGAGGATGTAGAGAATATCATCCAGAAGTTGCTGCAAAAATGCGACTATGATGTGGAACGTGCCCAGGTAGGCATTGTGTACATTGATGAAATCGATAAAATTTCCAGAAAATCTGATAACCCATCCATAACTCGAGATGTATCGGGAGAGGGCGTACAGCAGGCTTTGCTAAAGCTGATAGAAGGTACGGTAGCCTCGGTTCCACCGCAGGGTGGCAGAAAACACCCACAGCAGGAATTTTTGCAGGTAGACACCAGTAATATTCTGTTTATTTGTGGCGGTGCTTTTGCAGGGCTCGATAAAGTCATTATGGACCGCTCTGAAAAGAGTGGTATCGGATTTGGCGCTATTGTAAAAGGTGAGTCAGATAAAAAGAGTATTGGTGAAACTTTACGCAAAGTGGAGCCAGAAGACCTCATTAAATATGGTCTTATCCCTGAATTTGTAGGACGTTTACCAGTTGTTGCTACTCTGGAAGAACTGGATGTAGAGGCTCTGGTCACGATCCTTACCGAACCCAAAAACTCGCTTACAAAACAATACACCAAGTTATTTGAGATGGAATCGGTGGAAGTGGATTTCAGGGAAGATGCTCTGCTGGCTGTAGCAGATAAGGCTATGGAGCGTAAAACAGGTGCAAGAGGCCTTCGGTCTATTCTTGAGGCTGTTCTGCTTGAAACTATGTACCACCTTCCTTCTTCTGAAAATGTCAGTAAAGTGGTCATAGATGCCAGTGTAATCAATGGTGACAGTGAACCTATGTTGATGTATGAGACTCCAGAGCCAGCAAAAGCTGTTCCAGAGGAGTAAAACTCCGCTGACGGCTTTTGCTATCAGGCATTCTGTATATAAGAGCTCTTTACATACTAGAGACAAGAACCTACGTGCCTTGCAGAAATTACCGGTATGCTTGGTCCTACTCCCAATTCGACCAAACAAACTATGAGTGAGCAAATGCTGGAAAAACTTAGCGATATCCCCGTGCTTCCCTTGCGTGACATGGTGGTCTACCCACATGGAGTGCATCCTCTATTTGTAGGTACTGACAACTCCATCAAAGCACTTGAATCCGCTATGGCATCAGATAAACAAATTTTACTGGTTGCGAAGCGCGATGCAGATTTCGAAAATCCCGATAGTTCAGACCTGTTTGAGATTGGGACAGTCTCGACCGTGCTGCAACTGCTCAAATTACCCGATGACACAGTTAAAGTACTGATAGAAGGTGGAACACGGGTAAAAATTCTCTCTTTGTATGATGAGCCGGAAACTCACTCGCATATGCTGGCGCGGGTAGAACCTTTATTGCTGGATGTTGCCTCGGAGGAGTCTGACGAAGTACTTATTCGTTCGATAATGAGTCAATTTGAACAGTACGTGGAGTCCAGTAAAAAAGTGCCGCAGGAGGTCCTGTCATCTTTATCCAGTATTGATGACCCTGGGCGTTTAATTGATACCATCGCCACACAGATGTCATTAAAAATTGAAGATAGACAGGAGATTCTCGAATCCTCCGACATCGAAATGCGCATGGAAAAGCTAATGGTTCTTATGGAGGCAGAAGCAGATGTCCACAAAATGGAAAAACGTATTCGTGGTCGTGTTAAAAAACAGATGGAGAAAAGCCAGAGGGAGTATTATCTAAATGAACAGATGAAAGCTATTCAGACAGAGTTGGGGGATATGGAAGAAACGCCTAACGAACTGGATAGTCTGGCTTTAAAGATAAACGAATCAGGCATGCCGAAAGAAGCTCTGGACAAAGCCGAGAGTGAGTTAAAAAAATTGAAATCCATGTCACCGATGTCGGCTGAAGCAACGGTTGTTCGCGGCTACCTCGACTGGATGGTCGGAGTACCCTGGAAAAAACGCAGCCGGTTACGGAAAGATCTTGGTGAAGCGCAGAAGATTCTCGACGCGGATCACTATGGGCTGGAAGAAGTAAAAGACCGGATTCTCGAGTATCTGGCTGTTCAAAATCGAGTGCAGAAAGTCAAAGGTCCGGTTCTCTGTCTTGTTGGTCCTCCAGGAGTGGGCAAGACGTCCCTGGGAGAATCTCTTGCTAGAGCGACCAACAGAAAATTTGTACGCATGGCACTTGGTGGTGTCCGCGATGAAGCGGAAATAAGAGGGCACCGTAGAACCTATATTGGAGCCATGCCGGGCAAGATATTACAAAAAATATCTAAGGCGGGAACGCGTAACCCGCTTTTTTTACTCGATGAAATTGACAAAATGGGCATGGATATGCGAGGAGATCCTGCTTCTGCACTTTTGGAAGTATTGGACCCGGAACAAAATTCAACTTTTAACGATCACTTTATGGAAGTGGATTACGATTTGTCGGATGTGTTTTTCGTTTGCACCTCCAATTCGATGAATATTCCGGCACCACTTCTCGATCGCATGGAAGTGATTCGTCTTCCCGGATACACCGAAGACGAAAAAATGAACATAGCCAAACGCTACCTTCTGCCCAAACAAAAGAAACTGAATGGTCTCGAAGAACGAGAGTTGGGTATGAGTGATGATAGCCTTCTGCAAATGATTCGCTATTACACCAGGGAAGCAGGTGTGCGCGGTTTGGAAAGGGAGTTGGCTAAACTTTGTAGAAAGCTTGTAAAAGAGAGTTCCCTTAATCAAGTGAGTGTGCACAGTCAGATTACACCTGATCTTCTTGAGCACTATAATGGCGTCCAACGATACACATATGGTTTGGCAGAGAACGAAAGTCAGATAGGTCTGGTTACCGGTCTTGCGTGGACACAGGCCGGGGGAGAGCTGCTAAATATTGAAGCGGTTTCGGTACCCGGTAAAGGTCGACAAACGAGTACTGGTTCTCTGGGTGATGTTATGCAGGAGTCGATTCAGGCTGCTCTGACCTTTGTGCGAAGTAAAGCCGCGGTACTAGGTTTGTCAGAGGATTTTTATAAAACACGAGATATTCATATTCATGTGCCAGAGGGGGCGACACCAAAAGATGGTCCCAGCGCTGGCATTGGAATGTGCACGGTAATGGTTTCTGTCTTAACCGGTATTCCGGTAAAGGCAAATTTGGCGATGACCGGGGAAATCACCCTACGAGGGCAGGTACTCCCAATTGGTGGGTTAAAGGAAAAGTTGTTGGCTGCTCGGCGAGGTGGGGTGCAAACAGTCATAATTCCACATGAAAATGCCAGGGATCTGAAAGAGATACCAGATAATATTAAGGACAAACTTGATATTAGACCTGTTGCATGGATGGACGAAGTTTTGGAACTGGCGCTGGAGAGTAAACCCGTTCCTCGGGCTGACGTGAACGAATTGGACGATGTCGCGCCGAACGATAGCCAGGATACGCCATTGGACGAACAAGGAATTGTTAGTACGCATTGAGAGATTTCTTGACACTAAGTTCCAACAAGGTATAAATAGTGATCTTTGGTTCGCCCAGAATTTCTACCTAAATAAACTTTTCTCTTTGAGGGACTTAATGTGAATAAAACTGAACTGATTGATCAAATCTCAGAATCGGCAGATCTTTCAAAAGCTGCAGCCGGTCGCGCGCTAGACGCAACTCTGGAAGCAATTACCAACTCGCTTAAAAATTCTGAATCAGTGGTACTGGTTGGATTCGGAACTTTTCAGGTTAAAGACCGTGCCGCTCGTATGGGTCGCAATCCTCAAACTGGAGCTCCTATTCAGATTAAGGCTGCCAGAGTTCCTTCCTTTAAAGCTGGTAAAGCCCTTAAAGGCGCACTGAACTAATACTGAATTCTTATGGCTTTGTTTCCCTGGCTGCGGTTGGGGTGGCAAAGCACTCAGTATTGATAGCGTGGCTATAAAAAAAGGCGTAGAATCTACGCCTTTTTTTATAGCCCGAAATCCTGCCCAAAATAGGGAAGGCTCAATTCTTCAGGAGAGAATCAGATATGGCCATGATGCAGATGCGAGACCGTGCTCAGGGGCGTGGTGGAAAAATCATAGGTGGTGCAATTATTATTGTAATGGCTCTGTTTGGTTTTGGCGCATTTACTTCATTTGTTGATACCGATCCATCTGTCGTGGATGTGAATGGTGAAGCCATCAGTCAGAACTCTGTTGTCAATGAGGCCGATCGCCGAAAACGCCGAATTTTAAGTCAGATGGGAGACGCTGCTGATCCCTCACTAATTGACGATAACGCGTTGCAGCAGACAGTTGTAGAGCGACTAATCGACCGTGCTATTCTTTTGCAGTTCGGGACAGAAATAGGTCTTGCCGCCTCAGATGTACGCGTGGATAAAATAATCACCGCGATTCCTGCTTTTCAGATCGACGGTGTTTTCAGTGCGGACCTGTATCGTAATCTTATAGCGAACGATCGCCACACACCGATTTCATTTCGAACATCATTGCGCGAAAGTCTTATTCTGGAAGATTTGCAGACCGCGTTATTCGATACCCAGCTTGTTATGGATTGGGAGTTGAAGAATATATCCAATTTGTTATCCCAAACCCGCGACATCGCATTTTTGACTTTAAACACTGAAAACTTTACACAGGAGGTGATTGTCGATCAGGAAGCAATTGCTGATTATTTCGATGTGAATGCCTCCAGTTTTCGTACGCAGGAATCCATTGATATTTCCTACGTACAACTTTCTGTAGATGGTTTGATGCAGGATAGTGAAATTATTATTGATAGAGAGAATTTGTTGTCCCGTTATGAAGAAGATAAATTGGCTTTTGCAGCCACCGAGGCACGTCGTACCTCTCACATACTGCTTGGTGTTGGGGAGGACCGAAGTGAGGCAGAAGCAATAACCTTGCTGTTGGATACGAGTAATCGTATTCAGCAGGGCGAGAGTTTTGAGACACTTGCAGAAAGTGTTTCCGAAGATCCGGGTTCTGCTGGAGTGGGTGGTGATCTGGGATACGTTACGCAAGGGGCTATGGTACCTGCATTTGAAGACGCGCTGTGGATGCTGAAAGAGGGCGAAATATCAGCGCCCGTTGTCAGTGAGTTCGGTGTACACCTTATAAAATTGATTGATATTCGCCTGGATGAGTTTCCAGTCTTCGAGGAGCAACAAACCCGAATAGAACAAAATTTGCGACGCGAGCAAGCTGAAGAACTATTTGCTGAACGAATCCAGCTTATTGATGATCTGGCTTTTCAGGAACCAGATACCCTTAATCCGGTCATTGAACAGTTTGGCCTGGAGCTGAATAACGTTGCAGGTGTAGTCAGGGGAATGACAGACGGCCTTTTCAGTAATGCAGCATTGATTGATGCCGCTTTTTCGAGCGATGTTGCGGACGAGAAGTTTAATAGTAAAACTATTCAGATAGGCGAAACCGCTTATTGGATCCGTTCGGACGGCTACTACCCGGCCCTTCAAAAAAGCATGGAAGACGTCAGTGACGAAATACGTATTGTATTGGTAGCTGAAGCCGCGCAGGACAAGGTGGATAATGCGGTAGATGATATTATCGAAATGCTGGAGTCCGGAGAAGGCAGTGCAACCGTTGCGGCCAAATACTCTCTGGATTGGAAACAGGTATCTGCCGTAAAACGTAATCAGGCAGACACTCCTAGACCAGTAACGCTTCTGGCTTTCTCTTTGCCTAAACCGGAAGCGGGTGAAAAATCGACGGGAAAGACTAGCCTTAATGATGGGTCTACGGCGATTGTTACAGTGACGTCGGTAGTGGAGGGCGATATTGCAACATTAACTGACAAAGAGCGGGGAGATATTCGAAGCCAATTGGAGCGCAGTAATGGACAGGATGACTTTCAAGCCCTGCACACTTCACTTAAAGCCGCGGCATCCATAAGCAGACGATAAAAGTCTCAGATTAGTATTCGCTGGCCAATTTGCAGGGCCCGCTTAGCGTTTAACCTGTTAGCCTTGATAAGCTGCTTCATGTTTACCTTGAATTTGCGGGCAATACTCCAAAAAGAGTCACCGGCCTCAACTCGGTAGATTTTTGTTTGGGTAGAACTTGTACTGGCAAACAGAAACGGGTTGCTCAGAGACTCGCTGCCAGCGGATCGTTTGAATGTTCCGGGTACGATAAGCGCATCTCCAGCACGTATTTTGTTGCTGGTTAAACCGTTTACTTTTTTAAGTTCCTGGGTTTCAACATGAAATTTAAGCGCTATCTTACTCAGAGAGTCCCCTCTCTCAATGATGTATCTTTGCCAGGCTAAATCGTCTGAATAATCTTCCAGAATATTTTTGAGTGCGAACGCATGCTTGCGTTGCACCAACAAACGATGCGGGCCCATGGGTGGGGTTGCCCATCGATTTAAACCGGGGTTGTAGCGGTAAAGTTCATCTGTGCTGATATTCATGTTGCTTGCTGCCTGCAAGAGATCAATTTGTCGCTTGCTGGAAACTTCGACAAAGGCTAGTTGCTCAGGCGATGGCCACTCCAAATCGAATTGCTCAGCCTGTGCGAGAAATCGAGCAAACGCTATTACACGTGGCACGTAATTGGCGGTTTCCCCACTTAGTTTCAGGTCCCAGAAATTGTCTTTGGCCTGTTTTCTCATTGCCCGACTAATTCTTGCTGCACCACCGTTATATGCTGCCAGCGCCAGGGGCCAATCCTGGAAGCGCTGATAAAGCTTCTCAAGATAGTCCAGCGCAGCATCGGTAGACTGAACAGGGTCTCTGCGAGCATCGTACCACCAGTTAATCAGCAAACCATTCTCTCTGGCGGTGGCGTCTACGAATTGCCACATGCCCACTGCGGCACCCGGAGAAAACGCATATGGGTCCAGCATACTCTCTACCAATGGAACCACTGCAATTTCAGAAGGAAGACCGCGAGCATTTACTTCTGCAAGTACGTAACCAAAATATCGTTCCCAGCGGGGCTTTAGCATCGAAGTCAGACGAGCCTGGGCAAGATATTTTTGATATTGTCGCTCTACGCGAGGCAGCTTCCAGAATTGTCTATTTTCAAGATTGTGGTTGAAAACTTCCCTTTCCGATGCAGATGGTACCGGTGTGGCTTCGCTCGTATCCCGAATAAGTAGTTTCTGTGGTTGGATCTGAGTGTTTTCCGTCCCCAGAGGAACCTGGTTATGAATTTCTTTATCAGGGATATCTGCTTTGTAAGTACCTGTTTGTGTAACACAGCCTGTCAGCAGACAGCTGAGTGCCAGAAAGCCACCAATCCGTATCTTGCGTATCATCAAACCGGGTTGCACAATCGCTCCGCTACTTTTTATTCTGTAGTGAATCAGTATAACAGCCAGATCTGGATTATCGGGTGACAGGTGTCTAATAACAGTTCAATTCGAATAGCGCGATGGTATGGAGAGCCTTTAGGCACAGCTGCGCTAGCTGCGGAACTGGATGTTATTGGCCAGGGTACCCGAAGATTTCATGGTGATAGTATGCTGTGGCTGGGCCCGAAGCAGCCTGAAACCGGTTTCCTGGATCACTGCATGGTACGCCACAAGTTTTATGGAGTCCTTGCTAACAGCTCTTTGACAACAGCTAGCCAGTATTCCGGGCTTTTTTATGCTGATGTAGACTGTCTTCCGATGGGTCCTGGCAGTATGCACGGCATAGTTTCCCAGCATGCAATTGATTGCGCACAGGATCCAAGAACTGCAATCAGAGAGCTTGCCAGAGTGTTGGCGCCAGGTGGGTGGCTCCTGATAGTGGGCTTTAATCCTTATAGTATGTGGTACTTGCGATCCCTGTATTCTCACTTCCGAGAGGATGTATTTACCGGAACCCATTTTGTCAGCCCCTATCGAATGGGAGACTGGTTAAAGGTGTTGGGTTTCGAGGTAGATGATAAATTGAGATTTCTGATGTATCGCCCACCTTTTGAGCGAAATTTTTTGCAGCCGGAAAACTGGTCTGGCATAAAAAAAAGCCTGGAAAATTGGCATGTACCCTTTGGCGGGGTTTATTATCTGCTTGCCAGAAAACTATCTACCCGTATTCCACTAACCGGGTCAATGCAAAGGTCACAAAGATTATCTGGCAGAGGATTACCACAGACGCTCATGAACCGATACTCTTAACCTGGTAAGGAATATTTAGCCCGGATCAGAATAATGCTGGTCTACACGAAGATATTAACGGGAAAGAAAAATTGAATGGATCACTTGTAGAAATTTTTACCGATGGCGCGTGCCGAGGGAACCCTGGCCCGGGAGGATGGGGTGCGTTGCTGCGGCGTGGAGGTACAGAAAAAATTATTCGCGGTTATGAACCGGATACCACCAACAATCGAATGGAGCTTATGGCCGCGATAGAAGCATTAAAAGCTTTGACAAGACCGTGCCAGGTTGAATTAACCACCGATTCTCAGTACGTCAGGCAGGGAATCATGAGCTGGATGTCCAAATGGAAAGCTAATGGCTGGAAAACATCTGCGCGAAAACCCGTCAAGAACAAAGATCTATGGCAGGCGCTGGAGGAGCAGGTTACACAACATACGGTGAACTGGCATTGGGTAAAGGGTCATAGTGGGCATCGAGAAAATGAACTGGTCGATGAGGCCGCAAATGTAGCGATTGACGAACACATGAGAGGTCTGAAATCTTGAGACAGATAGTTCTGGACACTGAAACAACGGGACTGAATCCAGCAACTGGCCACCGCATCATCGAGATAGGCGCCGTTGAGCTGATAGATCGAAAGCTGACAGGGAAACATTATCATCAGTATATTCAACCAGACAGGGAAATAGATCCAGCCGCTTTAGAGGTTCATGGTATTACGCCAGAATTTTTAAGAGATAAACCTCATTTCCACGAAATCGCAGAAGCTTTTCTGAAGTTTGTACATGGAGCAGAGTTAATTATTCACAACGCGCCATTCGATATCGGTTTTCTGGATGCTGAACTTGATCGTTTGTCACCGGTGCCAGGTAACATGGCAGACATTACAAGTGTACTTGACACTTTGGTTATGGCGCGTGATCGGCATCCGGGGCAAAAGAACAATCTGGATGCCCTGTGTCGAAGATATTATGTAGATAATACCCAGCGTACCCTTCATGGTGCCTTGCTGGATGCGGAAATTTTGGCTGACGTGTACTTGCTTATGACGGGCGGCCAAACGGCACTGTTTGGTTCCGGCGCTGATCCTGGCAGTACCAGCGAGATGGATAAGCCGCATACACGGCTGGATACTTCCCAACTGAATCTAATCGTTATCAATGCAACAGAAAATGAAGTTAAAGAACATGATTTAAAACTGGACGAGCTGGATAGTTCCTGCACAGAGGGTAGTTTTTGGCGACGTCTTGAGATTTAATCCGTGCTGTGAAAATTTACAGGAACCAGTTTATTCCAACAAACCCAACAACGCCCATTACTATGGTATAGGGTATAGCCATTATTACCATACGCATATAAGAAAGACGCACAAGCGGTGCTATTGACGATGTTAGTAGAAACAAAAATGCAGCCTGGCCATTCGGCGTCGCAACACTTGGCAAGTTTGTACCTGTATTAATGGCGATCGCTAACAATTCGAAATGTTCGCGAGATATATCGTTCGCGAGGTACACCCTTTGAACTTCGTTTATATACACAGTCGCAACAAAAACGTTGTCGCTAATCATCGAAAGCAGTCCGTTGGCGACATAAAACACTCCGGGTTGAACTGCAAGGTCCAGTGAAAGCGCATAATCTATTATTGGGTTAAACAAATGCTGATCATGAATTACTGAAACCATTACAAAAAATACAACCAGCAGGGATGTAAAAGGTAGTGCTTCTTCAAACGCGCGACCAATTTGATGTTCATCGGTTACTCCGTTAAATGCCGTTTGCAGTACAATAATCATCAATCCGATCAAGCCCACTTCAGCCCAGTGAAAAGCGAGGGCAATTACCAGAATGCCGGCAGATATGGCCTGTACTACCAATTGCATTTTTTCTTCTTTAGTACGGTTTTCGGTTTCATCCCGATCAAAATCTTCAAGAATACTGCGTACGGATGGAGGCAGCGTAGCGCCGTAGCCGAACCAACCGGTTTTTTCCAGAACAATACAGGTTGCCAGGCCGGCAAATAATACTGGAATGGTAACCGGTGCCATTCGCATGAAAAACTCAATGAATTCCCACTCCAACTTACCGGCAATAAGCAGGTTTTGTGGTTCGCCTACAATGGTACAGACGCCACCCAGGGCTGTTCCTACGGCGGCATGCATGAGCAGGGTGCGCAAAAAAGCACGGAAATCTTCCAGGTCGGTGGCATGGTGTTCTTCTACAGTGCCATCCTGCGTGTGGTCATGGTCGTCCTGATGAAAATGTCCTCCGGAAGCTACCTTGTGATACACAGAGTAAAACCCCACAGTTACGCTGATAATAACTGCCGTTACCGTTAGAGCATCCAGAAAGGCGGAAAGAACAGCTGATGTAATACAGAATAGAAATGCTACTGCGGTTTTAGACTGAACATTCAGAACTATTTTTGTGAAGGTAAATAACAGGAGATCTTTCATAAAATAGATTCCCGCAACCATAAACATCAGCAGCAGAATCACCGGGAACTGAGAAAACACTTCTGCGCGCACACCTGCGGGGGTGGTCATTCCTATTACGATAGCTTCAATCGCCAACAGGCCGCCTGGTTGCAGGGGATAACACTTCAGCGCCATTGCCAGGGTAAAAATGAATTCCAGAACTATTAACCAGCCGGCCAGGGTATTGCTGAGCAGAAAAAACACCAACGGATTGATCAGAAGAAAAGCCAGTATGATCTTTTTGTACCAATCGGGAGACTGACCAAGAAAATTGTCCCAGATTGCACTTATATTCGAATTGCTCATATCGTTTAGTTACCCTGGTGTTATTTCTTTGCTCTGCATCGCGGTGCAGTAACTTGAACAGACTCTTAAGCTTGAGTATAGATGCTCTGGCTTTAAAGCGGTAATTACTTCCTGATAACTCAATTTTTTGCATTAGAATGTGTCTTTAGATGAGCATCATTGGAATTTCTGGAGACTTTATTTATGTGGCCACGCGAACCTGATCCTTTTTTACCCTGCATTGTTCCGCCTGAGGGGCATGATCGCGCTGAGGCATGGTTTTTTATATTTGTGCGGGGTGAACTACTCTGTATTAGCGAAGCGGGTAGCCCTCGCCCGGTAAAGGGTGATGAGTATCGGTGGCTCGACCTCACCATTTCCAGCGAACACTTTCTTGGCACCTATCATAATCGCGCGTGTTTTGTGGTAGACGCCGTCGGAGTGGCTCCTGAAGGCTACCTTTTGGTTAGTTTGAGGGCATGGCTGGGCAGAGTGACAGCAGATCTGTTTTACCTTGCCGGCAGGGCCCAACAAATTCTGGAATGGCAGCGAGATTATCGTTTTTGTGGTCGATGTGGTTCACACACGCAGGATCATCCAACAGACCGCGCCAAGCAATGTCCAGACTGTGGGCTTATTAGTTATCCGAGGATATCACCTAGCATAATAGTTCTACTACATAGAGGCGACAGTATCTTGCTGGCAAGAAATGCAGCATGGCCAACAGAAATGTACAGCACGCTGGCAGGTTTTGTGGAGCCTGGAGAATCGATTGAACAAACTGTACACCGGGAAGTAATGGAAGAGGTGAATCTCAGTGTCGATAATATTTGTTATCTTGGTAGTCAATCATGGCCATTTCCGAATTCCCTGATGCTGGGGTTTCACGCTGAATACGCCGGAGGTGAGATTATTTGTCAGCCTGGTGAAATTGCTGATGCTCAGTGGTTTACTAAGGACTCGCTGCCTAAAATACCACCTAAAACGGCAATATCACGCTGGTTGATCGACGACTACCTGAAAGGGCTTTAGCGAGTGTTTGTTTTCGACTGCTTGTTCTGAAATTTGCTGCTAAAAACCGAAAGCACCTGAAAAACCAGTACCAGGTATCCGTCACTTTGAAAGTTTCCCTGCATGAATGCGCTCACCAGGTGTTGTTTGCCAGTTAAAATTCTCTCAAAAGTATCCAGTTCGTCAGCAATGAGGGTAATGTCCGCGTCAATTGCCGACCCATCTACAAATTTTAGCGTCATCTGGTCAATGAAAAATGACAGAATCGGAGTGTTTCCATTTGCGGTCTGGGTGGCAAAAGTGACGGTGGCACTGATATGCTCCGAAGCGCTTGCACTGAACTGTTTGCTCAGGGTATCCATAAGTTGTTTCTTGCTCATGTCCGCATCTCACACCTAGATGGGGCCGGGGTCAAGTCCGATGACATATGAATTTGACTGGATGACCTTTCTGTCTGGACGATCTACACGAAGCAAAGTAAAGTAGCGCGCCTTCTGTTCATAACCTTCCCTATATTATGGAATATTTATACGAGTATCTCGGTTTTCTTGCCAGGGCAGTCACTATCGTGGTTGCCTTGCTTATTATCATGTCCACAGCAATTGCTTCAGGGATGCGCCGGCAGGTGTCGACCGACGCTCATCTGGAAATAACCGCACTTAATAAACAATTTGAGGATATGAAAGAACAACTTACTGAAACCTTTCTTAATCCGGACCAGTTAAAAATCGAACAAAAAAAACAGGCAAAAGAAAAGAAAAAGACCGAAAAAGAAAGAAAGAAGGCGTTAAAAAGCAGAGACTCCGCAGGTTCAGACTACACAGAACTGGAAGGATGTCGCAAGCGTCTGTTTGTACTTGCCTTTGACGGTGATGTACAGGCTTCCCGTGTAGAGGCCTTAAGACATGAAGTAACTGCCATTTTAACCGGAATAAGAGAGCAGGATTCTGTGCTGGTTTGTATAGACAGCGCTGGAGGCATGGTTCATACCTATGGTCTGGCGGCTTCCCAATTGGAGCGCTTTAAACAAAGGGGCGTTAAGCTGATAGCAGCGGTGGACAAGGTTGCTGCCAGTGGTGGTTATCTGATGGCAACAACAGCAGACGAAATTATTGCAGCACCTTTTGCGCTGGTTGGCTCAATTGGTGTCGTTGCACAAATCCCGAATGTACATCGCTTGTTGAAAAAATATGATGTAGACGTGGATATACTCACTGCGGGCAAGTTCAAGCGTACTTTGACTACACTTGGTGAAAACACCGAAGAAGGCCGTGCCAAGTTCATAGAAGAATTAAATGACGTGCACAAGTTGTTCCAGGAGTTTGTTTCCGAAAACAGACCCATGCTTGATATTGAGGAAGTGTCAACAGGAGAGGCCTGGTATGGGCGACGAGCGTTGGAGAAAAAGCTTGTAGATACTCTTATGACCAGTGATGAATATATAATGCAGGCTTGTGAGGATGCTGATGTATTTTTAGTCAGATGGGTCGAACACAAGAAACCAATCGAACGATTTATGGCGCAACTGGGAAAATTGGCGCATAAGACTGTGGACGAAATTAATTATCAAATGCCCTGGAGTGCTAAATGAGTAAATTTACTGCCTTGCTGGTAGAAAAGGACGATAAAGGCGAATTCACCAGAAACCTGGTGGAACGCGACACTAGCGCTCTGCCAGAGGGTGATGTCCTGATAGACGTTAAATTTAGCTCACTTAATTTTAAAGATGCCCTCTCTGCTACAGGTAATCCCGGTGTAAGCCGAAATTTTCCACATACTCCAGGTATTGATGCAGCAGGAACAGTATTGGAATCGTCAGATAGCGGGGTTCAGCCTGGCACTGAAGTGCTTGTAACCGGATACGATCTTGGAATGAATACCAGCGGAGGCTTTGGCCAGCGTATCAGGGTTCCAGGAAGCTGGGTTGTTTGCCTCGATGCATTATCCATGCGTGATAGCATGATTATTGGTACTGCGGGTCTCACCGCTGCCCTGTGCATCGAAAAACTGTTGCACATGGGATTGGAACAAAATTCCGGCAAAGTACTGGTGACGGGAGCTAGCGGCGGTGTGGGATCATTCGCGGTGGCTTTGTTGTCGCAATTGGGGTTTGAGGTAAGTGCTGTCTCCGGAAAACCAGAGCAGACAAGCTTTCTTGAAAAACTGGGCGCAAGCGAAGTGATTTCTCGTAAACAGTTTATGGAGGGGGCAGGCAGGCCTATGCTAAAAGAACAGTGGGCAGGTGTTGTAGATTCAGTTGGCGGGGAAATGTTGTTTGCAGCAATTAAATCCCTTCGTTATGGCGGGAGCGCTGCAGCCTGTGGCTTGGTCGCATCTATGGATATCCCCGCAACGGTACTGCCCTTTATTTTAAGGAGTGTTAATCTTCTGGGGATAGATTCTGTGGAGCTACCGCTGGATAAAAAGCAGGCGGTATGGAAGAAACTCGGAAACGAGTGGCGATTGAAATGCCTGGAAGATCTGGTTAAAGAAATTCGTCTGTCTGAAGTAAGTTCAGCTATCGATACAATACTTGCTGGAAAGATGGTGGGCAGAGGTCTGGTAATACTGTAACTGGCTGGTCAATCTCGCCTAAGACGAGCGCTAACTGCTATTGGGCTTGGATACCGAAAGATAACCAGATAACTGGATAGCAATAGTGTAACCAGAGTTGCCCCTTGAATTATCAAGGATACGTCTTCGGTTAACAGCGAAGAAGCTGTAGCCAGATAAACTATTAACAACGAGAATTCGCTGGCTTGTCCCAATCGCATTCCAGCTTCCTGTGCGTCTTCTGATTTCTCTCCTTGCCACTGTAGAATAATCCTGAAAACCAACGGTTTAAGTATCAAAATCAGAGTGCTTAAAACGATAATTGGCACAAACAGTGTCAACATCAAAGGTAGATTAATCTGAGCTCCAACCGAGAAAAAGAACAAGACCAGGAAGAAGTCTCTTAAAGGTTTTAGACTTTCTGTTATGTATTTGGACAAAGGGCTGGTGGCCAGAGAAACACCGGCAATAAACGCGCCAATTTCAAAAGACAGACCGGCCCATTGGGCCAGCGTTGCCAGGGCAAGGCACCAGCCGATGGCAGAAAGAAAAATAAACTCCTGGAACGCATCGAAACGAGTGACTATAGGCAATAGAACAAATTTTACAACTGTGTAGGCGACTAGCGCCAATAGCGGTAACACCAGCAATACCTGGCCAATATGTATGGTTAGATTTGAAGAGTCGCTTGACCAGCCATCCAGAAATATAAGTACAATTATTGCCAGAAAATCCTGAACCAGCAGCAGACTGACCACAATTTGCCCTATATGGCGATGATGTAAAACGGTAGTGGGCAGGAGTTTGATGCCAATGATGGTACTTGAAAAACCAATTGCAATACCCGCAATAATCGCATCATTTACCGAATAGTCAAACAGAATGAGAGCGACAAAGCCTGTAATGAACAAGACTGTGGAACTGGCAAGTGCGGTAAGCAGGGACTTGCCAAACATATCCTTCAACTGGGCAGGTTGCAAATCCATACCCACTAAAAATAACAGGAATATAATTCCAAACTCCGAAATTTCATTCAACAGCGAAGCATCGTTAATGAGTGAAAACCCGTATGGCCCAATCAGGCAGCCAATGGCAATGTAGGCGACCAACAACGGTTGTCGTGTATACAGAGCAATGGCAGCCAGACAGGTTGAACCTGAAAAGATCAGAAAAAACGATTCGATAATGCCTGTTTCCATACGCTGCAGATATGTCTCAGAGTGATAGGTAAGTTGTTATACTAACTAACATAGGCGGGTTTTTTAAGAGCCGTCTTGAGCGAGGAGGGTGCCTGGTTTAGAATGCCTCGCCAAACCCTTGGAGATCAATTGTGAGTGACACCGAAATTAGTGACGAAAGCGTAGAAATTCAGGAAAATCTGGGTCAGGAAACAGGCGATGCTGAAATGTCAGATTCCAAAGTTGATGCGATAGCAGCGTTGGTAGTTATTGCCTGCCTGGTTGCAATTGCTGCCACTTTCATCTCTGGTGGGCTGGCTTAGGGCGGTTCGTAAAGCTGTACCAGAGGCTTTATTTTTCTGGCACATAGTTTAAGTTCGAGCGTAACCACTTTTCAATGTATCGTTGGTCAACCTCAGTCTCCCCAGGTAAGCTCGCGCTTTTTTTGCGTGCGGCGTAACTGGTAATCTGGTCCCCACCAAGTTTTCCCACCCCGAAGTATCGGGAATTGGCATGCGAAAAGTACCATCCTGAAACTGCAGCAGCAGGGCTCATGGCAAAGCTTTCCGTAAGCTGAATACCAGTATTTGCCTCAGCGTTAAGTAATCTGAATAAAGTCGATTTTTCAGTATGGTCAGGACATGCAGGATATCCGGCAGCAGGACGAATACCGGTATAACCCTCACTGATTAACTCGGCTTTTGACAAATTTTCGTCAGTAGCGTAACCCCAGTATTCGTTTCGGACATACTCGTGTAGATATTCCGCAAATGCTTCGGCCAGGCGATCTGCCAGTGCTTTTAACATGATAGCCCGATAGTCGTCCTGATTGGCCTCAAACTGCCGTACTCTTTCATCAATACCTAAACCCGTAGTGAGAGCAAAGCCTCCCAGATAGTCTTGTATCCCTTCTGGAGCAATAAAATCTGCCAGGCACAGGTTAGGCCCTGCAGCTCCTTTTTTGGACTGTTGGCGCAGGTGATGCAGGTGCGCAATTGACGTACCTCGTTCAGCATCAGAAAACAATTCAATGTCGTCGGAGCCCAGACGGTTTGCAGGCCAAATACCAATTACGGCTCTGGCCAGGAGCCACTTATCACGAATAATCAATTCAAGCATTTCGCGAGCGTCCGCATACAATTCTTGTGCTGCTTTCCCTACCACTTCGTCTTCAAGAATTTTAGGGAATTTTCCAGCGAGTTCCCAAGTCATAAAGAACGGTGTCCAGTCTATATAGGGCAGTAATTTTTCCATTGGGAAATCCGAAAAAATCTTTAAGCCTGTCTGCCTGGGGTGAGGGGGCGAGTATTCTTTCCAATCTGTGACAAAGGCGTTTTTCCTCGCTTCGGCATAATCTGCCAAAACCATCTTTTTCCGCCGCCTTCCTGTTCGTTCACGTATTTCTTCATACTCCTCACGAATCGTCTCAGCGTACCTGCTACGGGTTTTATCTGACAATAGTTTGCTGGCGACAGCGACACCCCTTGAAGCGTCACTTACATACACTGTTGTGTTGTTGAAATATTCTGGCTCAATCATCACTGCAGTGTGGGCTTTTGATGTGGTAGCACCACCGATCATTAAAGGGCATCGATAATCCAGTCTTTGCATCTCGCTGGCGACATGAACCATTTCGTCCAGGGATGGTGTAATAAGCCCCGACAATCCTATTATGTCGGCATCAATTTCTTTGGCTCGCTTTAGAATATCCTCACACGAAACCATTACACCCATATCTATGATCTCGTAGTTATTGCATTGTAAAACAACGCCTACAATATTTTTTCCAATATCGTGCACATCACCTTTTACCGTAGCCATGAGTATTTTCCCCTTGTGGATACTTTTCCCGGAGGAGGCATCATCCATAAAGGGGAGTAGATAATTTACCGCCTGCTTCATCACACGTGCGCTTTTAACAACCTGGGGTAAAAACATTTTGCCAGCGCCAAAAAGATCACCCACTCGGTTCATACCGTCCATAAGTGGACCTTCTATTACGTGTAGAGGCAGCTCAACGGAGAGTCGTGCAGCTTCGGTGTCTTCGATTACATAGGAATTTATACCCTGAACCAGCGCATGTTCCAAACGCTTCGCGACCGGTAATTCACGCCAGGAGAGGTCTGGACCCGAGCTTTTTTTGCCACCTTTGCTGAGCGATTCTGCGATCTCCAACAGGCGATCAGTAGCATCTTCTCTTTTGTTCAGAACCAGATCATCGACCCGGGATTTTAAGTCCGCAGGAATGTCATCGTAAAGTGCCAACTGTGCCGGATTCACGATGCCCATGGTAAGCCCGGATCGTATCGCGTAGTAAAGAAATACGGCGTGAATGGCTTCACGAATTTGGTTTTGTCCACGAAAGGAGAATGACACGTTGCTTACGCCGCCCGAGGTTAGAGCGCCTGGCAAATTGTTGTGTATCCACTGGCAGGCTTCGATAAAGTTGACTGCGTAATTGTTGTGTTCTTCTATGCCAGTTCCAATGGCAAAAATATTGGGGTCAAATATGATGTCACAGGGATAAAATCCCACTTCATTAACCAGAATGTCATAAGAAGCCTGGCAAATTTCCTGTTTCCTCAACAGTGTATCCGCCTGTCCATCCTCATCAAAAGCCATCACAATTATTGCGGCACCATAGCGCAGGCACAGGCGCGCTTTTGCAATAAACTCACTTTTGCCTTCTTTTAAACTGATTGAATTTACTATGCATTTACCCTGCACACATTTCAAACCAGCTTCGATCACTTCCCATTTGCTGGAATCGATCACTATTGGAACACGCGATATGTTTGGTTCTGACGCTATGAGATTAAGAAAGCGTTGCATGGCAGAAACACCATCCAGCATTCCTTCATCCATATTAATATCAATAAGCTGAGCACCATTGTCGACCTGTTGTAAAGCTACTTCCAGAGCGGTGTCATAGTCGTCATTTAGTATCAGTTTTTTGAAACGGGCCGAGCCTGTTATGTTGGTTCGTTCGCCGATATTTACAAACAGGGACTCAGAATTAATTGTCAGTGCTTCAAGACCGGAGAGAGAAAGCTGGTTTTTCTTATTTGGTATTTTTCTGGCGGGTACCCCCTGAAGTACGTCGTTGATAGCTTTGATATGCTCCGGCCTTGTTCCACAACAACCACCTACCACATTTAGAAAACCACTTGCTGCAAATTCGTGTAGTGTTTCAGCCATTTGTTCTGGGGTTTCATCATATTCACCAAATGCGTTTGGAAGGCCTGCGTTAGGATGTACACTGACGTGTGTGTGTGCAAGGTGGGCTAGTTCTTCAATATGAGGGCGTAACTGGCTCGCACCCAAGGCGCAATTAAAACCGGTAATAAGCGGTCTGGCATGCATAATCGAATGCCAGAATGCTTCCACAGTTTGACCCGACAATGTACGTCCACTGGCATCGGTAATGGTTCCAGAAATAAGCACATCCAGACGATGACCATACTCTTCAAATGCTGCTTCAATGGCAAATATGGCGGCCTTTGCATTCAATGTGTCGAATATGGTTTCAATTGCGATAAGGTCGACGCCGCCTTCCATGAGCGCGAGGCAGGCCGATTTATATGCCTTAACCAGCTCATCGAAATGGACATTTCGAAAAGCCGGGTCCTCGATTTTGGGAGAGAGGCTGGCGGTGCGATTGGTGGGACCAATTGAGCCTGCTACAAAACGCGGTTTAGCTGGATTTGCCTTGGTGCTGGTATCAGCACAAATACGGGCTATTTCCGCAGAACGACGATTAAGCTCTGGAACTATATTCTGCAGCTCATAATCAGCCTGCGCTATGCTGGTAGAGCTAAAGGTGTTGGTGAAAATAATATCAGCACCGGCGTCCAGAAATGCTGTGTGTATATCGCTGATAATTTTCGGTTGCGTTAAGCTGAGAATATCTCCGTTGCCTATTACTGCCTTGGTGTGATTCTTGAAACGTTCGCCGCGAAAACTCGCTTCGTCCAGTCTGTGTTGTTGAATCATGGTGCCCATGGCACCGTCGATGATTAATATTTTTGAACCAAGCTGGTCCTTTAGAGCTGTGTCGTACGTCTTCATGAGATTTATTCTGGAGTGGGAGTGCGAAATCTGATTGTCGCTAACTAACTGTATGAATTCAAATGGATTATTATGGAGTTTATATGAATACTATTCATGGTAAGTTGATTATAGTCTCTGTAAGTACACCTGACACACGATTCTATACAATTTGAATCAAATACGATTAGAATAACCTACTGTTTTACTCGGAATTAACAATGGTTGAGATTTCTGAATCCGCACAGGCTTATCTTGCGGAATTACTTGGCAAGCAGGAGCATGGGGATACTGCAATTCGTATTTTTGTTTCCCAGCCTGGTACTCCCTACGCAGAAACCTGTATTGCGTACTGTCGTCCTGGAGAAGAGCAGGAGGATGACGAAAAGATCGAATACCCCGGCTTTTCGGCATGGTTCGAGCTTCGTAGCGCACCTTTTCTGATAGATGCCAAGGTAGATTATCAGGAAGACAAGATGGGTGGGCAACTTACCATTAAAGCTCCCAATTCACGATTACCGAACATAGATGAAAATTCTCCGTTGGAAGACAAGGTCAACTATGTGCTGCATAACGAAATAAATCCTGGGCTTGCCGCTCATGGTGGCATGGTTACGCTGATGGAAATTCTCGATGGTGGGGTAGCTGTTCTTCAATTTGGTGGTGGCTGCCAGGGTTGTGCAGCTGTCGACATGACATTGAAAAACGGTGTGGAAAAAACCTTGCTGGCGCAGATATCAGAACTTACCGCTATTGAAGACGCGACCGATCATTCTGTAACCGAGCACGCGTACTATTAGCTCAGTTTTGGCTTTCTGGATTTTAGCGATTCCGCCACCTGTTCTGCAAATTCCAGTAACGCTTCACTGGTAGATTTCCAGTTGATGCACGCATCGGTAATCGATACTCCGTACTCTAAATTTGCGAGGTCTTCGGGAAGTTTTTGATTGCCTTCCTGTAGATTGCTTTCCAGCATAAATCCAATAATTGAGTCATTACCTGCCTGAATTTGCTGTGCCAGGTCGCGCATCACCATAAGTTGATTTTCGTGCTTCTTAAGGGCGTTTGCGTGACTACAATCCACCATAATATTACGTTCCAGCCCGGCATTATTTAGCGCAGACTCACAGCTTGCGATGCTCTGTGCGTCGTAATTTACATTGTTGTCTCCACCTCTTAGCACTATGTGTGCGTTGGGGTTACCGCGTGTATGAAACACCGAAACCTGACCCTGAGCATTAATGCCCAGAAAGCGATGGGGGCTTGAAACGGATTTAAGCGCGTTGATAGCTACCTCCAACCCGCCGTCCGTTCCGTTTTTGAAACCCACAGCGCAAGACAAACCGGATGCCAATTCGCGATGAGTCTGTGATTCAGTTGTTCGCGCTCCAATTGCGGACCACGCGATTAAATCTTGAATGTACTGTGGAGAAATTGGATCCAACGCTTCTGTGCTTAAGGGAACAGACAGATCGGTGATGTCGATTAGTAGTTTTCTGGCAATTTTAAGACCTTCCAGAATTTTGAAACTGTCATCAAGATAGGGGTCATTGATAAGGCCTTTCCAGCCCGTAGTAGTACGTGGCTTTTCAAAATACGCGCGCATTATCAGCAATAAACTGGGTTGGACCCGGGAGGAAAGCTCTTTGAGGTGATTGGCATACTCCATTGCTGCAAGAGGATCGTGAATTGAACAAGGACCAACCACAACGATCATGCGGTGGTCTTTTCGATGAATTATATTTTGTATCTCCTGTCGAGCCCTCGCAATAAATTTCTGTGCGTTCGATGACAGTGGCAACTGTGTTTTAATGCTTTCGGGAGTTTCCAGCTTCTCCTGTGCAAGTACATTTACGTTATCCAGTAACCGATTCATCATCTATCTCCAAATTCAAAAAAAAACCCCGAAAACTCTGCTTTTTTCGGGGTACAAAAAAGGCAGCTTGTTGCTGCCTTCGAATAACAAGAACACAGCGCTATGTCAGTACATAAAAAAATAGTACCGATAGCTACGCCATTCATGTGGAACAGTTGCTGCTTTGACTTTATTTACGAATAGTATTTTCACAGATGTATTTGTAACGCGATGGGCCGATGATTGCAAGTATTAGGGCTTCACTTTAATAACCTGAAGTTGCGACAGGGCAGTAAAATATATTGCCGCTTTGTATGGGCCGGGTTTCCAGGCCGAAAGAAGTGTTAGGTATTTTTCCATTTGTGGCCGATGCCATGCAAGTTGCTGGTTAATAAATACCTCAGTCGTGAGCGACTCTGGTTTTGAGGAAGATTTATAATCAATAATCCAACGCGTTCCGGTTTCATCGAGAAATGTACGATCAATAACTACGTTAACGAGTAGTTCCTTGTAAAAACCTGTAAAGGGGGCTTCGGAATGGCTTTCGAGGTGATCTGGGGATAATACCCACTGTCCATCAGGATCCTCGAGAAAGCCACGAACCTGTTTTTGGATTCTGGTAGTTAGCTGGTCAAGGTCTGTGTCAGGCATTGCCAAATGCCGGGTTCGCCGCTTTAGGCGCGTACGCCAGACGCTCGCAGAATCATTTACAAATTGTTGGTTATCAGTTGGTAAGTTAAGGCTCAGTTCATACAATATTTCATGGACCAGCAATCCGAATGCAATTTCGGGGCTGTCTTGAACACTGGAGTTTTCTGCATTTATTTCTTTGTTAAAATTGCCTGCTCGACTGCCCATAAACAGATCGGTTGAGGTGGCTTCGGGCATAAACCACCGATAGGGCTTGGGCAGACGTTGATATTCTACGGCTTTAGGTTTGTTGGGTTTATCATCCGACTGAATGGCATTCTCCGTATCGTACCAATTAGCGTCGTCCTGAACGCTATCCCAGATTGTTGCGAGTAGTGAGCTGTTGGCAGGCGACTTGTCCGGTTCTAAACATCCACTTAGATGTAATGAAAGACAAGCTCTGGTACTTGCCACGTAGAGTAGTCTACGGGTTTCATTCGCTTCACGATCTGCATCTTCGCAATCCAGCCAGGCATACAACGAACCCGGAGTAACATTCAGCGAAGATGCCATCAGCAATGCATCTCCATCCGGTCTCCAACGCAGTAGTTCTTTATCTCTGGGCCTGGTAGTGCTGGTTAGAGCTGGCAGAAAAACATGGTCGAACTGCAAGCCTTTGGATTTATGAATGGTCATCAGCTGCACCGCACCTTCCTGGGGCGTATTTTCCAGATACAAAGCTTCTACCTTTAACTCGAGGTCCGGAATACTTAGCGCGTAAAGGCTTCCCGTTTGCGCCTGGTTTTCGATCAGGTTCAGTAACTTTATATTGGCTTTGCGCTCCCTTTCCGAGTTGTAGACTTCAAAGCCACCGAGGCGTATCCATAACTGTTCTGCTATTTGGCGAGGAAAAACTCTGCCAACTTTCATGTATGCATCACCAAGACAGGTTTCTGCCCTGGCCAGAGCTGTATTGGCCTGACTGGAAAGATCCAGAGTGTGAATTTTCGGGAGCACATCCAGCAAGGCTACGATTGCATTGATACCAAGTACCGCCTGGCGATGAAGATGCTGAGAAATTTTGAGCAAATCGGCAAGTTGCAACCCCATCAGCGGACTGCGCAAAAAAGCCAGACAAGGGATAAGCGATTCACTTTGCCAGAGCATTCTCACTATGCTTAGCATGTCCATAACGGTCGGTTCTTTTTTCAGTGAGTCAATGTCTGTTCCTTGCCAGGGGATGCTGTTTGCATCCAGTTCTCTAACGAGATTATCAATGTGAGTTCTACTGCGTACCAGCACTGCAATATGAGCTTTCGGATGCGCTAACTGTACCGTTGATATTTGTCGAGCTATTGATTTGGCCTCATTGATTTTTGCATGTTTGCCTGTGAAAATGTCCAGTGTTACGCCAGTTCCCTGGATAATTGCAAGGTCAGGGCGCGCACTCACCGAGGACTGATAAGGGACCCTACCGAGATTGGAATCTGAACTATCTCCAAAGCTCTTCTCGAAAACAGTGTTAAACCAATGAACCAGCTTTGGAGATGACCTGAAGTTGGCGGTTAACGTTACCGCCTGCGGCGATACATCGCCAAATTGCATTTCTGTGCTACGTAAAAATAGAGCGACCTCTGCATCTCGAAACCGATAGATAGATTGCATGGGATCGCCTACCGCAAAAAAAGTGCGTCCCTGATCCTGTTGCCATTCTCTGGTCAGACGCAGGATAAGCTTGTTCTGAAACCATGAAGTGTCCTGGTATTCATCAATCAACAAATGGTTGATGCGATAATCCAGGGTTAGGGCTATGTCTGTCACATTGTCAGAGTCACCGAGCGCTTGCATAGCCGCGATGGACATCTGCGTATAGTCCATCATGCCTTCTTCGGCGAAGACTGCCTGTAAGTCCAGAGCGCAAAGAGACAAACCAGCACACAATGTGAACAAATTTCTGGCTTCTTCCATTGGCAGAGTAGTGTCCGGCAAGACCCTCATATTTTTGAGGCCTGGCATCTCGGCACTACACGTTTGTAAAAAACCAATCATGCGGGCCTTCAAAATCCTGTTTTGGTCCCCGTTTGGGCCATTGGCAGCCGGAAAACCCTGCGCCTTGCTAACTGTTTTTCTGATCAGTCCTTTTTTTGTGGTTAACAACTCTCCCAGGTCACGCCACTGTGCTGGCGTGTTTGGGAGTCCGCCGGGTAAGCCAGGGTTGGAATTTGAGTCAAACGCTTCATTCAGACTGTGTCTGGAAAACTGGATTAATTCTCCCAGTTCTTTCTGCCGGCTGGCGCTTAGCGCACCAAGAAACAACTGTGTGGTGCGTTTGTTGAGCTGCGATATTCCGAACTGAAAAAGCCTGCTTACCACTTCGTTTTCAATAGTTTCTTCAGCCAAAACTTTCCTAAGAATGTGTGCTGTGTGTTGCAGCCACTGGTCCCGTTTTGATAGCATTTTGGCTATAAGTCGATTTGCGTAAGAAAAGTCATTGCCCAGTAATGCCAGTAGATCTGCGATTATCTCAGTCTGTGTTTTTGCCACACTGAGTTTGTTTGACTGAACATACAGATGGTTAAAAAACCGCTGTACCGCCAGACTGTATAGTTCCTGACTCGATTCACTAACCTGTATATCGGGTGACTGACGACTCTGTATAGGAAAACTGTTGGCAAGCGTTGAATTAAAACTATCTATCGTCTGAATTTTAAGCCGGTTTGGATTTTCAAGTAAGTTCCACTGATGGTTTGTATCAGCCAGTTGTGCGGCTATACTGAATTCATCATCACCAGATCGAAGTTGTTGGACCACTCGCGCGCGCATCTCTGCTGCTGCTTTACGGGTGAATGTGATGGCCAAAATTTCTTCAGGCTGTTGCACCATACTCAACAGGCGCAGATACCGGGAAACGAGCAATGTGGTTTTTCCGGATCCGGCAGGGGCACGTACGACAAAACTGGTTTGAACATTCAGGGCCAGTTCACGTTGACTTTGATCAGGGGGGGGCTTGTGTTCAGCCATGTGTGTGTTTTTCCTGTGCATTAATTCTGCACAAAGGCTGAAACTCACAATATTTGCACGTGTCTTTGCTTAGAGGGTTTACCTCTGCAAATCCGGCCTGAAACTCTTTCGAAAGCGTTTCAGTTGCGATACGCCAATTATTAAGTAGTGTGGTCCAGTCATCTGCGCCGAGCTCTGCGAAACTTAAAATTTGTACCGCCCCTGTTTTTGCCAGAGGATATATATCTGACATTCCGGAATACTTGCATTCCGTATCTCTCACCTGCGCGTAAAAAAGCGTAGTTGTGTCTACGTTCTGCAGAGCATAGAGGGGCAGCTGTGGTTGTCGAAGACGTTCTCCCCCCCAATCTTTAACCCTGACTTTCCCGGTTTTGTAGTCAACGATAATCCTACTCCCGCTTTCCACATCAATATCGATTCGATCCACTCGAGTACTAAGGTGTAATCCGGCTACCTCGCAAATCACTTTCTCTTCGGTGCCTACAACATGAAATGCAGGGCGATTTAGTTCGACCAGTACCCACTGTTCTACTAAATTCAAAAGTCGTATTTTCTCCCGCACCCGAAAATGTTCGGGGTAACGCGAAAAAGTGTTCATAACGCAGGATTCAACAACAGAGAGTATGGCAGCGGTACGATCCTCCTGAGAGAGTGCTAACAAGGTGGCGTGGGAATCAATACGGGTAAACAGCAATTCCAGAATTCCGTGTAAGATATTGCCGCGATCTGAAGCGTCGGGAAAGGCGTCAGCAGGTGTCCTTGTTCTGGCGTTCAATCGATGATTTGCCAGGGCAAGAAATGCACAGTTAGATTGATCTGTAAGCAACCCACTACCACCTTTCGTAGGTGTATCCTGAACGTACCGCGGTGCCTGAAAATCATTGTATATTTCCAGTTGTATACCAGAGGAATCTGCAAGCGGATGAAAAGCGGCATCAATGCCAATTGATTCAATACTACAGGTTTTAGAATCAATCAATTTACTTACTTCAAACTCCTGATCACCGGAAAATTGCGCATAAGAAAAATTAAGCTGTTCTGAGTGATCCAGCAAATTGCCGATATAACGCCGGGCAAAATCAAGCTCACTTTTCAAACTTGACCTGGGCACTTCTTTTTCGAGTAACAGTTTTCGTGGAATAAATGGATTTGAACCTGGATTGGCTGGCCATGCCCGGTCGTGAAAACCCATAAGCCACACGTGGTCAAAGCCAAGACCGTCAGCTTCGAGCGCAGTCATTATTTGAACAGGAACATGGGACGATTCAGGCGAAAATTTAACCTGCGCAACAATGGTTTCCAGAAAACCTACCGCGTTCGCTAAATTGCAGGGCGCAAGAATATCTATATCGTTCTGCATTTCTTTAAGTACGCGGTTCAATCGTTCAGCAGCTTGAAAATGTACACTTTCAAGTGACTCCAGAACCGGCCATCCCGCAACTTTTAATACATCGGTAAATACTGTTGCCCAACTTGAAAGCGAGAGTAGGCTGGTGTTTTTTATTGCATCGATTGCTAATACATTTCGTAAAAATTCCGAGTCAAGACGATGGTTGAGACTAGCCATGCTAAGAGCGGCATTTTTTGTTATTTTAAAACTATCGACACCGGGTAACACTAGATAAGGCGAGTTTCCAAGGCTTTCAATATGCTGTGGGCTGATTGCCGAGCCCGTCCAGTACAATAGGCGAAGCGCATCGCTACAAACTGTGCTGCGGCTAAGTGAAACCCCGCCAGAAATGTTAAAACTGCGCAGCAAAGGATCGATTTCGATGGATGCTGGAGAAAATACATTGTTGAACTGTCTCACAATGCTGGCATGTTGACGTTCCAGATCAGGAACGATGATACCCACTGAAGGAATATGGTGCGTGGAACTAAAAGTTTCCAGGCCTCCTTCAATGAGCGAACGAGCCCAGTTTGCTACATGGGCTAATTCGGATGCTTCATCTGGCATCTGATAGATGTTCATTGAGGTGTTCGCATTGCCATTAGTCTGGTCACTACTTCCGGGAACAGTGTTTACCTTCTGTCGCACAATCTTTGTACCGGTGGCTTCCAGGTCTTTAAGCAATAATGTTTGCTGTTGAGTCTCGGTCTCAAATCCGTAGAGAACCAGCGTAGAAGGAAGAAACGAGCTACCACGCGGTAGCTCTGTTCTTATAAGGTCAGGTATTTCATCGTGGGTTATCCAGTCTTCGTGACGCAATTTGGCTTTGAACAGTTGCATCCAACTCTGATAAAAAGCGCTGGTATCGTTAAGTTGAAAATGACGCGCATTAATATCGATGCACCACTCGTGTAAAGTACTCCAGCTATCCATGGCGAGAGTTGAGAGTGCGTGCCAGTCAGGATTTTGCTGGTCATTTATCAAATCAGCGCTGCTGGACAGCCACACAAGTTTTTGTTGTGCATCGCTTAGCAGGTGGGCCGGATATTTATCTGGCCAGGTGAGTTGAAGATTGGCGTAGTAGGCTGAAATAAAACTACCAAAAGAGCGAATCTGAGGTGTTTTCCATGCGGTTCGACCGGCATCTATCTGGTGTTGAACGAATGCATTTACCAGCACTTCTGAGAGGCGATTATTCGGTGTGAGAATTAAAGATTCGTTACACAATTCGCTCATTTGTGTATCAAATTTGATCAGGCGGGGTACATATTCCGGTATTTGCCGAGTACTATTCACTTGCTGGCTCTGCTACTCTCATTACAGTACCCAGCATAACGTATAAGAGGAGCGGGAGTTTTTTATGTGGTATCTCATCGAAGATTTTTTTGAACAAAACTTGATTATGAAAGGTTTCCTGGGCTTCGGCTGGTTATGTATCTGGGTAATGGCTTTTAGTATGTACGATACAGCTTCTTCAATTTTCTGAGGTTGAGGTATGTGGTTATCAGGGCTTACCGTACAACAAAGAGTTGCTTTACTTGGTTTGGCGCACGATGTGGTTGTGTCGGATGGAATTCTTGATCCCAACGAAGAACTAATGCTGGACGAGTTCAAAAGGGAAATGGCGCTAAACCCGGATACTCAATCTGAGTACCTGGATTTAAATGGAATAGAAAAAATTTTTGATAACAAACGATCACGTATAATCGCGATCCTCAACTTGCTACGAATTAGTTATGTAGACGGGGCTTTCGAAGTAGAAGAAGAGTGCCTGTTAAAAGAAGTCAGTCGAATTTTTGCGATAAGTCCTGAACGGTTTCTGTTGCTAGAAAACTGGGTTAAAAGGCTGATCAGTCTTGAAGAAGAAGCGGTAAACCTTATGAAAGAATAGTGTTGCTGTAGCCTTGGTTGATACGCAGAGTATTCTCAAGAAGTTCAAGGCCAAT
>Ga0256847_1000229_pt1 | contig 38898 bp, 29 predicted proteins | sample TeddybearmetaG_FD_189099 | JGI IMG/M metagenome (GOLD analysis project Ga0256847, IMG submission 189099) | Hydrothermal vent microbial communities from East Pacific Rise, Pacific Ocean - Teddybear | ecosystem: Environmental > Aquatic > Marine > Hydrothermal vents | place: Pacific Ocean: East...
TGCCAGCGAATCTGGTGCCGATGATCTGTTGCTACGCCCGTTATGCGCTAAAAATTTACCCAAAACCCGACCAGAACTTGAAGGCTGGGTAGATAGGGAAAAGTTATACGATTTTTCAGGTCGCTCGCGTAAACCGCAAATGGCCCTGGCCAAAAATTTTGGGTTTGAAGATTACGCTCAACCCGCTGGTGGTTGCTGTTTTCTGACCGATGTGAGTTATTCGGTCAAGTTGCAGGATTTGTGGGACAATCGCGGCAGTAAAAACTACGAAATAGACGATATCATGCTGCTCAAAGTGGGGCGGCATATTCGACCTAGCCCTAGATTCAAATTGATAATAGCCCGAGAAGAAGGTGAAACGCGATTTCTCAGCGGCTACAAAAAGCAACATCAAAGTATAAAAACCATCAGTCATGGTGGTCCTTTGACACTGATTGAAGGTGAAAATTTAAACGACGAAGAAATTAACCTTGCCTGTGCAATAACAGCCCGCTTCAGTCAGGGCAAAACAGCCGATCAGGTTGAATTGGAGTATAATGATCACCAACAACAAACCCGATTGATTAAAGTTAAGCCGCTTTCAGTCAGTGAACTCAACCAGGAATGGTATATTGTCTAAATCCTCAGATTCAGAAATCTTACAACTCGACGCTCGCCGCCTGTTATGTCCGATGCCAATTATCCGCCTGCAAAATTTTATGCTGGATCAGACTGTAGGCGCGAAAGTAGAAGTATCCTGCTCCGACCCAGGTTCAATCAACGATATTCCAGCCTGGTGTAGAATTAATGGACATTTTGTGTTGTCGATTGAAGATAAAGGTGTAGATATCAAAATCATTGTTCAAAAAGGCAGCGACTAGGAGCCTGTCCAAGAATAGAAACCTACTGCGGAAAAGCAGTATTGGCCAGATTTTCCGTTCATTTTCGGTCAATAGCGCAACTATTACCCTCAAATGATCAAAAAATCTGACTCAATCCAGCTTCCCCTCGCTACGGTTTCTATACTCAGACAGACTCCTGGCCTTAGGTTTTTGTTTTACTTAGTAAAATTGCGGTAGAGATATGGACTCTGACTTGCGCCATCTCACTATTCAGCGGGTCACGTTGGTAGGTGCTGCCGTTAATGCAGGCCTGGCTTTCTGTCAGATACTGGTCGGTTTTTTTGGTCATTCACAGGCATTACTCGCCGATGGATTGCATACCCTGTCTGACCTGGGCAGCGATTTTCTGGTTCTTGTGGCTTCGAAGCAGGCATCAAGATCAGCGGATGATAACCACCCCTATGGTCATGCACGCATAGAAACCCTGGCCTCTGTAATTCTTGGTTTTGCCCTGATTTTGGTTGGTTTGAGTATTGGTTATCGTGGTGTAGATAGTATCTCTAATAGCAATCAGCTCATTCCCGAGCCACTCACGTTAGTCTTTGCGGCACTGGCAATTGTGAGTAAAGAATGGCTTTATCGATATACTAGCTCTGCATCAAAAAGAGTCCATTCTACGATGCTGGAATCCAATGCCTGGCATCATCGGTCAGATGCATTGTCCTCAATTATTGTCGTTATTGGCATTAGCGGCCAGATGTTCGGTTTGCCTTTTATGGATGCGGCAGCTGCCATTATTGTTGCCATCATGATCTCGGTGATGGGTTACAAACTCAGTCGTCGTGCGCTGGATGAACTGATCGATACCAGTCTGGATAGCGAGCTGGTTGCCAAAATCAATCAAAAAATACAGGCCATCGAGGGTGTGATGGAAGTTCACAGTTTGCGCTCACGTTCAATGGGTGGCCTGGGTTATATCGATGCCGAGATTCGGGTAAACCCGCGATTGACTGTCTCCGAAGCCCATCACATATCGATTAACACCGAGCAGCAAATTAAAGGGTCTTTTCCACAGATTGCAGATGTCACGATACATATCGATCCCCTGACTGAATCTGATCATGACATTATCAGGAACTTGCCAGGCCGAGGTGAAATACTGTTCAAGCTTTTTTCAGTTTGGGAAGGAATCACAAATGCGGATAAAATCTGCAACATTCATTTGCATTATCTGAAAAACCAGATAGAAATTGACATCATCCTGCCACTTGAATTTGCGCTCGATAAAACCAGCATTATCCAACAGGAGTTAAAACAAAAAACCAGTCAGATCGCTAACATCGGCAAGATCAATATTTATTATCAATAATAATCAGGACGGATCTCAAGATTCGCACCACAATGGTGCGCAGAAGCGACAATTATCCTCAAATTTCGACTATATCCATACAACGGTTGGCTCCAACAAAATTAACTGTAGAATGCCAGCTGCTTTCATCGATTAATCATTTACTTCTTACGGGAGGAACTAGCAATGTCACCAGCTGACGTACTCAACACAATTAAAGAACAGGACGTGAAATTCGTCGATTTCCGATTTACGGATACCAGAGGTAAGCAGCAACATCTTTCTATTCCTGCTCCAATCCTTGATGAAGATACTTTCACCAATGGTCAGATGTTTGATGGTTCTTCAGTCGCCGGCTGGAAAGGTATTAACGAATCCGACATGATCCTGATGCCCGATGCATCGACTGCGGTGCTTGACCCATTTACTGATGAGCCGACTATTAACATTAGTTGTGACATAGTGGAACCTTTAACAGGTGAAGGATATGAGCGTGACCCGCGTTCCATTGCTCACCGCGCAGAAGCCTATCTGAAATCTACTGGTATTGCCGACACCGCTTTCTTTGGTCCAGAAAACGAGTTCTTCATCTTTGACGACGTTAAATGGTGTAACGAAATGGGACATGTTTCTTACGAAATTAATTCGGAAGAAGCGGCCTGGAGTACTAATAAAAGTTATGAAGATGGCAACATGGGTCATAGGCCTACGGTTAAAGGTGGCTACTTTCCTGTTCCTCCAGTTGACTCTTTGCACGATATTCGTAGCTCTATGTGCCTGGCTATCGAAGAAATGGGCCAGAAAGTTGAAGTTCATCACCACGAAGTGGCAACAGCTGGACAGTGTGAGATTGGCGTAAGATTCAATACCCTGGTGAAAAAAGCAGATGAAGTTCAAAATTTGAAATACTGCATCCACAACGTCGCACATAGCTATGGCAAAACGGCAACTTTCATGCCTAAGCCACTGGTTGGTGACAACGGTAATGGTATGCACGTGCACATGTCCCTGACAAAAGACGGTGATAACCTGTTTTCTGGCGAAGGCTATGGTGGGTTATCTGAAATGGCTCTGCATTACATCGGTGGCGTGATCAAACATGCTCGCGCTATTAACGCTTTTGCGAATGCTTCAACTAATAGCTACAAGCGTCTTGTTCCTGGTTTTGAAGCACCTGTCATGTTGGCATATTCAGCGCGTAACCGCTCTGCATCGATTCGTATTCCCTACGTCAGCAACCCTAAAGGTCGTCGCGTAGAAGTTCGTTTTCCTGATTCAACAGCCAATCCTTACCTGGCTTTTTCAGCACTAATGATGGCGGGCCTGGATGGTATTAAGAACAAGATTGACCCTGGTGAAGCGATGGATAAAGACCTCTATGACCTGCCTCCAGAAGAAGAAGCAGCAATACCTCAGGTAGCATTCTCTTTTGACGAAGCTCTTTCTGCACTAGATGCAGACCGTGACTTTCTGAAGGAAGGTGGCGTGTTTACAGATGATGCTATCGATGCATATATAGAGCTTAAAGGCGAAGAAGTCGAGCGACTACGTTGTGCGACCAATCCGGTTGAGTTTGATATGTATTACAGCCTCTGATCGGTTTTCTTAAATCCCTTGGGGTTTTATTCCTCGCTGATTGCGGCGATTAATATTTAATGCAATGAAATCTATGATTTCGAGCAATTCATCTTAATACCCCGTCCGCTTGCGGCGGGGTTGTTGTTCATATGTCTGTGCTCCCAAATACACCATTTGCGACACAGTCATAGCCTCAGCCTCGGATAAAAAGGTATCCATTTTGGTGCAAAAATAAATAGTGTGTTTGGGATTTCTTCCCGGCTATCGGCTTCGCGATGACGATCTGGCTGATATTGAGCTTTTTAAGCGTGTTGGATGGAGTTTCACAACAACTTGTAATAAATAAATAAGGATTTTATACTTCTTTGCCCCTGAGTCGTTTCTCATGCGACTACGCTAATAATATATTACAACTAAAGGGATTGACGATGGTGACCAACGACAATTTCATTAAGACCTACTCGGATCGGCCATATCAGTACTCGACCATGGTACGGCACAAGGGCACGGTGATTGCTTTTGCCATGGAAGTTCCTTCTTCTACAGAAACCAGTCGACGACGGATTTACTACAGTGCACTCGACCTAAAAAGCCCCAACGTCAGTCCGTTGGATCGGGATAATTGGCTGAAAAACCCGCATGAACTCAGCTTTCCGAACGAGATCTCCTTGGTTGGATTTGGTATTGCCGACCAGTCGGCCATGCCAGTGGTCAGGAAAAATGGTGCGGAAGTAACCGACACCAGCGCCATCCAGGAAGAAGAAAAAGACGCCTTCCTGTCGTCTACCGGTCGGCTAACAGCGGATGCGCCATTCCAGGTACTGTCCGACGGAAAGTACGTGTGCGTGTTTCGCCAGTCGCTTGACCAGCAGCATCAAGACATGGTCTTCAAACGCGATGCAGACGGTGAGTTTGTCACTGATAAGAATGGAGACAAAGTGCCGTTGGTTGATGAAACCCTGCTACTGGATCGTTTCGTGCTCGTCGGCACCCGCCTCAAATCCAAACTTGAAGTTCGCTACCAGCGCAGCCGCAGCAAACATCGTCCACAAAGCCGCAAGGACAGCCTGAGCGCCAGGGACATGGAAGACACGCCCTTTCACGAACCAACCCAAGAACTGGGATTTATTCGCAACCTGACACAAGGTCGTTTTAGTGTGCTGCAATTGCCAAGCAAAATCCCGGGCCAACACCGCTGGCAGATGTTTGCACACAACAAAAAGACAGACCTGATCGACTCGTTCAACATAGAACGCGCCGCCGACGGTTTGTTCAACACCCAGGGCACCCAGTTTTATACCTGTCCGGAACACCCGGACGTGTTTGAGAGCAAGCCCGGTAAATGTCCCCATGACAACAAAACCGAGTTGGTGCCGATCGTCAGCAACGAAGGTTATGCCGAGACAGCATTGTCATTTACAGGCGCAGATGGCGCATTTCTTGAGATGCCACAGCCGATCTCCTCGGACTCCGGCGCGATTGAATTGTGGATCAAGTTTTCAAAGGGGAAAAACCAAACGATCTTCGACGCATCACGATCAGCGGCAAAGAACGATTCAGGCAACGAATCGGGCAAGTACTTTTTTATCGACCGGCGTGGCTCGCGGCTGCGCTTCGGACTTGAGGATGCACTGGACGACGATTTCAAACTTTCCACCCACGCGCCTGCAAGAAACACGTGGCACCATATCGCCGCGGTATGGAATTACAACGATGCACCTGCGGCACAACTTTACATCGACGGTGAACTGGTCGCCGAAGACACCCGCACTGCAGGTGCGCGTCCGGAATTCTTGAATCCGTATATCGGCCAGTCGCGTAGTGGTTACATTACTGAAGGCGCGTTCTGTGGTGAAATCGACGAAGTGCGTATCTGGAATCGCGCGCGTTCGGCACGGGAGATCAACGCCGACCGGCAACATCGCCTGATTGGGAATGAACTGGGGCTATTTGGATACTGGCGACTTGATGCCGGGTCTGGCACCACGGCGCATGATCAAACCGAGTTTGCTCATCACGGTACCTTGCACGGCGAGCTGGCCTGGATTTCATCCAGCGCACCGATCGGCGATCACCCTGGCATCCGTCGTACCAGTTTCTCGTTTGCCAACCGCCGCATCGCATCCGGCCTGTCGGCATTGCTGTATTATCAGCAGGAAAAGGCACCGACCGGCTATGACGGTCAGGTCAAGCCACTGAAGAAAAATGCCCGCGTGATGCTCAGCGTCGCCACCGATGGTGGCTTGCCGGACAAACACGAGATCGCGACGCTCGATTTTGCCGTAACCCGTGAAGGCAAACTACCCCAGATCCCTGACAACATTGCTTTGCCCACAATTGACAAGCCCGAATCAATAAACACCTTGCTGGACAGGATTGACGCCACCGAAACAGAACTCAAGACGCTGCACGAAGACATCCACAGCTTACGCGCTCAGCAAAGAGCCTTGCACGATCAAATTGCAATACTCGGACAAGATCCAAGCCAGGTGCAGCAGGATATCATTGACCTCGAAAACAGTATAAAAACCTTGCAGGCGGAGATTGACGCGTTTGCGAATCAACACAAAGGCGAGGTGGTACACTTTTATGCGGAAAAAAAATTCAACGGCAACTCCCTGGCGTTAAATGTCGGCAAGGTCAATCAGGCGAGCCTGAACAAGCAGCTTGCTGCCCAGGATATCAGATCGATAAAATCCATCGAGCTACCGCAATCTGGCTCACGCAGGGTCATTCTGTTCGGCCTTCAAGAAGAAATTGAAGAGCTCGAAAGTACTACCCTGGAGTCCAGTGTGGTGGATCTGTCCGTGCTATGGGATGGTGAGGTCAGTGCGCTGGAAATTACTGCCAGCTCACAACACACCCAGGCGTTGAGTGATGTTGAAGCAGTACTCGCCGAACGCCTGGCGGAGCTTGAACATATCAACCAGCACGCCGGAGATCTACCCCAAAAGAAAACCGAGCTGGAAGCGCTCAGTACCGAGCTCAGCGCCAAATCCAGACAACTCGGCAGGGTGCAACGCCAGCTTGAGCAATTAAACATTGCCGCCACTCTGGGCGTTCCCATGCCATTGATCCACGTCGACCCCAAAGGATTGATCATATCCGGTGCCTTGCTGCAGTTCGCCTGGAGTCGATCAACACCACAACTGTTCGACAGCGCAAACGGCAAACTCGCCCTCTACTTTCGTGGCGACGCGGATCAGTTTTTCGCGGCTTACTTCGATACGCTTACCGAGAAAGCGCAGTACCAGCTCAATGAGAACATCGTGTTGGCAGCACGCTCAGCGGGGCCCGAGCTTGAGACCGCACGCATCTCACTCAGTCGCGGGAAATCAAAACGAACTTGTACGCTAAATATCGTCGTTGATCGCCTGGGAGTCAGCGAAACCTGGCTTGAATTGCCGCGCGATACCAAGAAATTTATACGTATCTTCAACGGTGAGGCCAATACAAGCGACCCAAAAGACCCGTTTTATTACAATTACCAAGACCGCAGCGTGGCAGGAAGTGCGTTAAGCATTGACGTTCGAGGGTCATTGCTGTTTGTGGCATTGAGTAACGACCTGCCAGAACTGAAGAATGGCAGTTTGGTGAGTGATCGTTTAATTGACCACAGTCTGGGCCGCCTGGCGCAGCCACTTGTGGGGGTTGTCAAATCGCTCCAACTCGAAACAGGAATCGTCGACGATCAGTTTTCCGGGACGCGTTTGTGGGTAGGTAACTCACTGGTATATTTATTGGAAGACGCACCAGCAGGTACAGCAGAACTCAAAATTAGCCAGGTCATTTTTAGCACGCCTGTCGAGCAGGGGAGCTATATCCACATTTCAACCACGCGCGCCGCCGAGTGGGTGGCCGACCGTCCGGGTAAAGCCCTGTTGTTTGATGGCCAGGACGACTACCTGAGTTTGGACAAACAAAGCCCTGCCGCGCCATTTGAAATCGAAGGCGATCTGACCATGGAAACCTGGGTCAAACCAGATGGCATCGGTCAGCCCGGACCGGGGGCAAGCCTGATTCATCAGCATTCAGTCGGCTCTCGCTACAGTCTCGGTCTGGGCGCGCCTGCAGCTCTGGTGTTTAACGGTCGGGATGAATACATCGATTTTGGCAGCGTTCTCAATGTCAACGGAAAAAATTGGAGCATCGAACTGTGGTTCAGGTGTGATCGAATTCAGGGGCACAATATTCTTTATAACAAAGAATCGTTGTACGAAGCGGCGGTGAATGATGGTTATTTCCAATACGCATGGCAGCCACACTGGCACTGGGACGGCGGGACTAGTTTCCCCGTTCGTGAAGGCAAATGGTACCACGTCGCAGTCGTTTACGACGGCCAGACACAAAGCATTTATCGTAATGGTAAACGCATTTATAACCGTCTGCAAAGAGGTAGTATCGCTAGCAATAACAAAAAATTACGCATCGCCGCGCGCGGTACCCGTAGTCCCTGGGCCTGGTTCCAGGGCCAGATCGATGAGTTTCGCATCTGGGACACCGCTCGCCGCCCAGAGCAGATACAGGCAGACTTACAACGTCGGCTGAAAGGTGATGAGCGACACCTGGTGGGCTATTGGCATTTCGAGAACCGCACGGCGCATGATTTTTCTGGTCGGAAACACCATGGCAAGTTGATTGGCGCTCCACGCAACCCGGGTTGTTTTGCACAGGTTGGTGACAAAGCAGTCAGCTGGAAACACGACCTGCCACTGAAGAGATGGACACATCTGACCGCCGCTTTCAATCAATCTTATGCCTTACAATTCAATGCCAGCGCCGAGGCACATCTTGATTGCGGTAACAACACGACGCTCAATATCAACCAGGATCTGACCCTCGAAGTATTTTTAAAAGTCAATCGATGGGATTGTGGAATTTTAAGTAAGGGCAAACTCGACGACGGCACCGACGAGGATGTACCTTATTCCTTGTCGATTAACCGAGACGGCAAACTCAGCTTCGTCTTCGAGGACGAGAACCACATCAATCACACATTTCGAAGTCAAACCGTCGTTCAACGCGGCCGATTTTATCGCATAGCCGTGACCCGCAAACACCAAATAAAAACCGAGCAAAAAAACAGCAAGGTTACAGTCAAAGAATGGGATGATATTCGTTTTTACATCGGTGAGCATCGCCATGGTCAGACCTACGACATCAAGCAGGCCGGTCATGATCTCTACGAAGGCGCAAGCGCGGGCAGCAACAATCAAGTTCTATATCTCGGCCAGAGTTTTCAAAGCGGTGGGCGTCAATCATTCTTCGAAGGCGTCATCTCCGAAGTCCGCATCTGGAATACGACACGCGCAGCGGCGGATGTTTGTGGCCAGATCAAAGGTCGGGAGAAAGGATTAATTTCCTGGTGGCGAATGGAAGAACGGGAAGGCAATGTCGCGTTCGATTCCCGAGGCACCAACCACGCGATTCGTAGCGCGGCATTATGGATCAAGAACCCCGATCCGGTCGGTTCATCGTTTGTACTTTACCAGGATGGCGTACCAGTATCGGTCGAACCTATGCAAGGGCTAAACGGCGGCAAGCGGCAGTTCACCCTGGGTGCGAAATGGACAGACAGTGTGCAGCAACACTTTCAAGGCAAGTTGGAAGAGGTTCGCATCTGGAAAACCCTGCGAACCGAGGAACAAATCCAGGACAATCTATTCCGCAGTCTGGTCGGCGAAAAAGAAGACCTGATCGCTTATTACCGGTTCGATGACGAAGATCGGGATATCGTCAAAGACGAATCCTTTAACGGCAATCACCTGCCACGCGGCACAGGCAATAATCAGGCGACTTTCGTGCTCTCAAAAGCACCAGTGGGCAACGATTCACCCCAGGTGCGTAGTGCACTGGCGGGCGAAGGAACGGCCTTCAACGATGTCATTCACGGGCGGCCGGGGGTCGAGGAATACGGCGACATGCAAGTGAATGCTGACGGTCAGCTCTTCGGCGTGATGAAGCGCTGTTATACCTTCATCAAGGACGACCAGTGGCATCTGATCACGGGTTTCAAGGTCGGCAATCTCAGCACCGAATGGATTGGACAAGCACAGGCCAACCCGCAACTCATGGGCTACATCGAAGGGCCGCCACCCGTTCCTTCCGAAAACCTCACCACACCTCCAAATAGTACGAATAGCTCTTATGATGGCGCCAGTTCAGTGCAGGTTATAGAGGCAGACAATCTCAATTACGTGTATTCAGCATCGGAAGAGAGCGGTTTTGACACGGTGTTTGATCTCAAGCTGGTCGCCGGATTCAAGTCCCAATCCGAAGCGGGATTCGGGTTGACGACAACCGTGGAGGAAACCAATGTCACTGCGGGTATCAAAGGCCACTTCGAATCATCGAACAGCCAATTGCGCGATTCGAACATCGCTGTCGGTTCAAATACCACCAAGACCAGTCGCATGGATTTGACCGGGAGTTGGGAAGCACCGCGAAAAGTACTCAACCGGGCTCTGGGTCGGCGTTTTGTACCAAAGAACTTGGGCCTCGCCCTGGTACAGTCCGATACAGTTGACATCTTTGCCTTGCGCTTGAAGCACAATAACGCCCTGGTATCTTACTGGATGCGACCCAACCCCGATATTCCCAAAGACTGGAATATCATTACATTCCAGATTAACCCTGGCTACACCGAACAAGGGACACTGGATGGCAAGATTGGCTTCCAGACCGACGGTAGTGTGCAAACTTCGCCGAACTACCCAAATGCGGCGCAGTACGGTGAGTGGAGTTATTTCAAACCGCGCGAAGCATATGCGATAAAGAGCCGGATCGAACGCGACGACCAGGAGTTAAAAAATTTCTATGCAAACCACCACGTTGCGCAAGGTCGCGGCGCTGAGGAAGGTGCCTTAATTGGCGCTGTGGCTGGAGGCGTCGTCGGTGCAAACCTTGGCGCGGCAATTGGCGGCGCACTATCGAGCTCTGCAACACTACCCGATGAAGAGCTAAAAAAACTGGCCAAACGAAATATAGCCAATACCTATGTGTGGACGGCAAGCGGCGGCTTTTTCGAACTCGCCACTCAGGTGATGGAAACCCGGCAAAACTCGTTTGGTGGTGCCTATTCACTCGCTGGCAATGCTGGTATTACAACGGAAGTCAACACCGCCATCTCAAAAGTAGCCGTTGGCTTCGAGATGGACGCTTTATTTGGCGGACACTGGAGCGTGACGACGACCAAGAGCGAGACGTCGGAAGAATCTTTCAGAATCAACATCAGCCTTGATATCGAACGCAATATTCAACGACATGTAAACGGTACGCCCGTATATGACAAAACGGGAGCTCCTGTTGATCAACCTGGCAAGGTCGATGCTTATCGTTTCATGACGTTTTACTTGCAGCCGTCGCTGACACATTTCGACGAGTTCACCAACAAGGTGGTCGACAGTGTTTGGCTGGAACAAAGTGAAGACCCCAATGCAGTCGCTCTGCGCCAGGCGGTGGCTGCGCAACAGCAAGCCAAAAAAGAAGATAAAAGCCTGCCCTGGCGGGTGATGCATCGCGTGACCTACGTTAGCCGCATCCTGCCTGAAAGCAGAGCCAGAAATGCGCCACCGCTGGAACGGGCCATGAAGGCCTCTGATGTTAGCAGTCATTATCAACTCATCCTCAAACTGGAACCCTTTGTTCGGGACAAGACCGGCGAGGAGTTTGACAACGCTGTCAGAAATACACTCAAGGAATATCTTCCCAAGCTGATTCCACACAGCAATGACATCATTCAGTACTTGCGCCAATACCTGGATGTGCCGGAAAAAGAAACCGGATAATCAATACGCGCAGCTTCAGCAACTGCATGACAGCAACGAGAATCCAGGCCTATGCCGCGCCCGGTCGGGATGTTTTCAGTGGATACCAGTTTGCTTCACGCCGGGCAGTCTCAGCACATTCAGCAACTTGAATAGCCTGACTATGCACTTAAATGGTGCGATAATAGTAAAATTCAGGCAATTTCTACTTATATTTTCCAAATCAGAATCCGCTTGTTTTAATGTAAATATGAGCAGGCTTTCAGCAGACCAAATTCTCGACCACTTAAAAAGCGCGATTATCTGCGTTGATGAAAATTTAAATGTTTGTCAGCTCAATGTGACAGCCGAAGAAATATTCGAAACCAGCCAGCGAATGCTGATAGGAAAAAAACTTTACGATTTATTTTTACCAGCGCAGTCAGTATCAATTTTGGGCGCGATAGAGGCCTGCTATAAAAATAGAAATCCCGTTTCTGAATACGAAGCCAAACTAGCACTTTTTAATGGCCAACAGATGACTGTCGATTTTGCCATTAATCCCGTTTTGGACAATGACTCCAAATTTTTCATGTTGCTCGAAATCAATACACTCGACCGCCATCTGGAAATCGCCAGCGATGACTATCGTCTGATTCAGAAACAGGCAAGCTTTCAACTGGCTCGTGGTATGGCTCATGAGATTAAAAATCCACTCGGAGGGATTCGCGGCGCAGCACAGTTATTAGAAATGGAAAGTGGCAGTGAAAAATTTCGAGAATACACCAAGGTCATCATCAGGGAAGTTGATCGCCTGCAAAAACTGGTGAGCAATATGCTGGGATCGAATCGCGAAATGAAAAAACAGTCTCTTAATATACTGGAAATTCTGGAGCATATCCGCAGCCTGATTTTGGCAGAGGCTTATAATGGACTAGAAATAATTCGAGATTATGACCCCAGTATCCCCGAATTAGTTGGTGATAAGGACCAGCTCATTCAGGCGTTTTTGAATATTCTCAGCAATGCTGTTCAGGCAACAGAGAAAAAGGGAAAAATAATTATTAGAACTCGAGTAGCGCGGCAATATACGATAGCTCACAAGAATTACCATCTTGTTCTAGTGGTTGACATTATCGACGATGGCCCAGGTGTTGCCGAGGATATGATGGATAACATTTTCCTGCCCATGGTTACAGACAAAGCCGATGGTTCTGGTCTCGGACTTCCAATCGCACAGCAAATTATCACTTCGCATGGCGGCATCATTCACTGCCACAATCAGTCGAAAGGGGCAGTTTTTTCGACTATTCTTCCGCTGGATAATCTGGAATCATCAGAATAATTATGATAAAGCAAGCTCTAGATCAATCTCTTATTTGGGTTATCGACGATGATCAGTCCATACGCTGGGTGCTGGAGAAAGCATTAAGCAATGCAGGAGCAGAGGTTAAATGTTTTGAATCAGCTTCCAAAGCGCTGACTGAGATAAAAAGGCAACCTGAAAAGGCGCCAGCTACCATTATCAGCGATGTGCGTATGCCTGGCATCGATGGTTTTGAGTTTCTCAAGCAATTGAAGAAAGTTGATCCGCTTCTGCCAGTAATCATCATGACCGCCTATTCCGACCTGGATACAACGGTTCAGGCTTACCAGGACGGTGCTTTTGAATATTTACCCAAACCGTTTGATATCGATGAAGTGATCGAACTGACCCAGCGCGCCTGCGCAAAAAACAGTGGTCAAATTAGCGGCAAATTCAGCGCTGGAAGAAAGCTAAACAACGATGAAATCACCGAAGAAATTGTAGGTGATTCACCTGCAATGCAGGAGGTATTCCGCATCATCGGACGACTGTCTCGTTCGCATATCAGTGTACTTATTGATGGTGAATCGGGTACGGGAAAAGAACTGATCGCAAGGGCATTGCACAAACACAGCCCTCGATTAACGCAACCATTTATCGCGATAAACACTGCCGCCATACCCGCAGACCTGCTTGAATCAGAATTATTTGGTCATGAAAAGGGCGCATTTAGTGGCGCACTTGAACAGCACATAGGCCGTTTTGAGCAGGCAGATAAAGGTACTTTGTTTCTGGATGAAATCGGTGACATGCCGATGGAACTTCAAACACGATTGTTACGCGTGCTGGCGGAAGGTGAGTTTTTCCGTGTAGGCGGGAGCTGTTCAATTTCATCTGATGTACGCATCATTGCTGCCACGCATCGAGAATTGAAAACGCTTGTAGAAAGTGGCAAGTTTCGTGAGGATCTGTATCACCGCCTAAATGTCGTTCGCATTCAGATACCTCCATTAAGACAAAGACGCGAGGACATCCCGCTATTGCTCAGCCACTTTTTGAAGCAAAGTGCAGTTGAAGTCAATGACGAACCAAAGCTGCTCAATCAAGACGTTATCGATCATCTAAGCAGTCTCGACTGGCCGGGCAATGTTCGGCAAATAGAAAATACATGTCGCTGGTTTAGCGTCATGGCATCGGGCAAGGAGATTCACATGAACGACCTGCCAGATGAATTAGTCGAAAATCAGGAAACGGATAATTTAACCTCTCCGCAATTTATCAGCCAGCAGGATTGGCATAAAAGTCTGGAAATCTGGGCAAATAATCAACTGCAACAGAAAAATCAGAATTTGCTAAAAATTGCTACGCCCATATTCGAAAAAACGCTACTCGAATGTGCGCTGGCAGCGACTGGTGGACGCAAAAAAGATGCCGCTAAACTGCTGGGCTGGGGCAGAAACACCCTAACGCGTAAGCTAAAAGAATTGTACGAATAGGAACCTATGCACGAAGCTTTAAGCTTTCCAATTGATCATTCTTTTACGCCCTCTGAAATGCACTTCATATACGCCTGCTCCAGAGAATCAGCCTGATATTGAGTACAGCATTCAGCGGGCGTGCCAATAAACGCCATGCCCCCATCGTGTAATATACCAAACTGATCGCAGATTTCAGCAGCATCGGCCAGGAGGTGCGTACTATAAAAAATAGTCAACCCCGTTTGTTTTTGCTGAAGCAATAATTGCTTGAAGTGATATCGTGCTCTTGGGTCGAGTCCACTGAGCGGTTCATCGAGGATCAGTAATCTTTTTTTCAGCATAAAACAACTAATTAACCCCAGTTTCTGGATCATGCCTTTTGAATAGGTCGAGATTTTATCCGCCAGTCTTAGCTCATCAAAATCCAGCTGCTGCGTTAGAAGTTTCAAATATTTTTTATCCAGCGAATGATGGTACATCGCACTCACAAAACGCAGGTATTGCCAGCCTGTCACGGTTTTTTTAACATCAAACTTTTCCGGTAGATAGGCCAGTTGCAAGCGACTTTCTGGATCGAGGTTACTTCGCCCAAATATTTTAATTACTTCGCCGCCCGTCTGCCGAATCAAATCAAGTACCAGTTTAATCAAAGTCGATTTCCCCGCACCATTGATACCAGCAATGGCAAAATAGCTTTGCTCAGTTACCCGTAGTGACAGATCTTTTAAAATAACATGATCACGAATGTGATAATTTATTCGATCCAGTTGAATGGCATCTATACCCGATGACATGAAATATAAAACGAACCTCTCTAAAAAGCATAATCCTGTTGCTTCATTTTATCACTCAATTGCTTTAATGCCTTGTCGTTTTTTTCCAGTTTTAATTGAGCCAGTGCCTGTGGTTGGCTGAACAGTAATCGGGTTTTATATTTTGCCCAGTCGGTTGTATAGCTAATCTCAATGCCCGCATCATTCCAAAAGTAAGCTGTATCAGAGATAAACTTACCTTTTACAATATTTGGTTGACCATATTTTTTTTTCAACCGGTTCAACATCAGTGACTGATTGAAACCCTCAAATTCATACTCAGCAAATGCGAAACTCTGGCTCTTTTTAACAAAACCAACATACATTTGTTTGGAGCCATCAAGTGCATCGGTACTGTCATAAATATCGAAGAAATTATCATCCCCTCCTTCACGAATCAATTTTAGACCGGCTTTTTTTATGGCAGAGATGAACGTTCCTTTTTTTGCCTGCTGTAATTGAACACCATAGAGTTCAACAGCCTGAGCAGCGGGCACAAATGATAGAATTAAAAGTAAGTGAAATAACTTAAGCACAAATACGAACTTGTAGAAACAGTATTATAGGTTTTCGGCAGCATTGAAATAAAATGAACCTTTTTACGGATTCTTTGCCGAAATCTTTCAACGGCATTTACAGTTATTGTGACGCTTTAACAATGTGATATATTGCCAGCCATAATAAATATATTGAGATCTACTCTATGTTAGACACCTGGCACTTGCTCAAAAATACGAATTTCCCTGCAATCAAACGATCAGCTCTCGAAATTCTGCAGGTTAATCTGGGATATCTCTGTAATCAAACTTGCTTACATTGCCACGTTAACGCCGGACCGAACCGAAAAGAACTCATGACCGAAGAGAATATTGAGCATTTATTAAATATTCTGGCATTACCCGAAGTGCACACGCTGGATCTGACCGGTGGCGCCCCTGAGATGAATCCCCTGTTCCGTGAATTGGTGGTTGCCGCGCGAAAACAAAATGTCAAAGTGATAGATCGCTGCAACCTGACGATCTTACTCGAACCCGACCAAACAGGGCTGGCGCAATTTCTGGCCGATAACCAGGTTGAAATCGTCGCATCGTTACCGTGTTATCTGCAAGAAAATGTCGATGGCCAACGAGGAAAAGGCGTGTATAAAAAAAGCATTGAAGCTTTGAAAATACTCAACAACCTTGGATATGCTTCTGCTGATAGCTCGTTAATATTGAACCTGGTTTACAACCCTTTAGGTCCTTATCTACCACCGGCGCAGGAAACACTACAACAGGACTACAAGAAATATTTAGAAGAGGAATATGATATCCACTTTAATCAACTATTTACCATCACCAACATGCCTATAGCACGTTTCGGTAGTACGCTTTTATCGAAAGGCCAATTTAAGGAATATATGGATTTACTCAAGGGTTCCTTCAATCCATGCAGCATGGATGGTTTGATGTGCAAAAACCAGCTTAGCGTTGACTGGCAAGGATATATTTATGATTGTGACTTTAATCAGATGCTGGAATTAAAAATGAAAAATGAAAACACGCATGAACCACTTCATATTCGTGATGTGCTGCAATTAAGTCTTGCGGATCAACCGATACTTGTGGCCGATCACTGTTATGGTTGTACTGCTGGTCAGGGTAGTAGTTGTGGTGGTGCGATCAACTAAACTAGTGCCATATAAACGAAATGTCGGCTCTCTAACCGGCATGTATGGTCTTCACTGCTGATATGTCCGGACATTATATTCGTTTCGAAACATAGCGAGAAAAATACTTGCCTAAGTAGATCCAGGAAAAATTTTATTTCCAGTTCTCATGTACGGTTCCCGTTTATTCCTAATACACGACTTCTTATCCGAATCAATTCCTGTTCCCGGAAACTGGATACCGTTTCTGCCACTAAAATCTTCTGACACCGTCTAACGGAAAGACGATACCATTTATCATAAGCTATTGTTTTTAAAAGAATTGTGAGTTTGTTGCTATTCCTGTGTTAGCCATCTTCTGCGCCAGATCAAAAACAACCGGTCGTCGTATATTGCCTACCAGAAGGAAGTAATTAGTTGAAAATAGCAGTGCATATAAAGTACCAATAATAGGTAACGTTGTTCACGGCATATGGGTCGACTGGTGTTTACAGATTTTGTCTGCAATCGCTAGCATGTAACTTGACACGTTAATTTTTTATTAAATGACGTAGCAGAAAAGGTCCTAATATGCGCTTAAAAAAGAAGCTTGCTAACAGTGTTTTGTATTCTTTTTTACTTGCCTCCATGGGTACCCAGGTCGTTGAGGCCGGGGCCACGGAACAAGCAAAAAGAATGCATGATCGTCTGGTTGGCATCCCACCCTCCGATACCACTTTGAATTCAATGGCTACCAAGATCGCCGATGGCGAGCCGATAGATGCAGCCTATGAAGCGATGGATAATCCTGTTTTTTACAGTGCCACGCTGAAAGATTTTGCAAGTCCGTGGACGAATCGTGATCAGTCGGTATTCGTAGATTTAAATGATTTTACTGCCACTGTAATCGGTGTAGTCAGGGATGATGTCCCGTTCAATTTTCTTCTTTCTGAAGATATTGCCTATATCGGTTCGGCTGCGGCATCCAACAATGTGGATTATTCACAAACCGATAATAATCACTACCTGGAATTGCAAAACAACAATGTTGATTTGAGTGATCCCAACAATCTGGTTCGAGTCAAACAGACAGAGTTGCCCGGTAATACGCTACCGGCAAGTGCAACAGCGGGTGTGACGACGACTCGTGGGTTTGCACAATCCTTCTTACAAGCAGGCACGAATAGAGCGGCATTAAATGCTGTGACGACAAATTTCTTGTGCAAGAACATGGAAGATCTTCGCGATATAACCGCGCGGCCGGAATTTGTGCGCCAGGATGTTACCCGATCACCGGGTGGAGATAGCGATATCTTTTTCAATGATTGTCTGAGTTGTCATGCCGGTATGGATGCGCTTGCCGGCGCACATGCCTACTACGATTTTGATGAAGATACCCAGCAAATCGTATATACAGCAGGCCAGGTGCAACCCAAATATCTGCAACAGGCGGGAACCTTCAGATACGGTTATGCCACTACCGATGACCGCTGGATTAATTACTGGCGTAACGGCCCAAACTCATATCTCGGCTGGAATGGATTTGAAGATTCCGGTAACGGCGCCAAGTCTCTCGGTGAAGAACTGGCAACCACTCGCCAGTTTGCGGAATGTCAGGTACAGCAGGTTTTCGAACAGATTTGCTACCGAACGCCAAATGGTGAGGCTGATCTTTTGGCGGTGGCTAACATCGCAACGCGTTTCGAGCAAAACCGTAGTTACAGCATGAAACGTGTTTTTGCTGAAACTGCAACATATTGCATGGGAGAATAAAAATGAAAACGCAAAAAGTTTATCTCTCATCGCAGGAAAACAACATGCGAATACTGCAATGGATAAGCATCATCATGCTCGTGCTAACGCTCAGCGCATGTGGAGGCGGGAGTACCGATAGTGCTGATACTACAGCAGATCTCGGTGATGACGTCGCGGATAACAATTCCGACGATAATGACAATGATTCAGGTGACAATGGTGATGGAACTAACTCTCTGCCACCACCAGCCGCAGGCATAGCAGAAAATGACGAAGAAATATTTGCTCAAAAAGTGTATCCGATATTGATATCGAATGAATATCTTTGTGCCAACTGTCACACAGGCCAGGTACAACCATTTATCTCGCATACCAATGTGACAACGGCTTACAACGCTGTTGTCGGCAATCAAAAGGTGAATCTGAATAACCCTGAAATCTCTCGTCTTGTCGTCAAACCGCGCGTCGAATTTCATAACTGCGGCGGCAATGTGGCTTGTGAAGAGCTGGCTGTCGAAATACAGGTTGCCATACAGGAATGGGCCGATATAGCGCAGGTGGCAAATACTCCGAGTAATGTTGAGCGAGTGACCAGTAAGGTGGCGAGCCTGGCAGATGCCGTAGTGGGTGAAGCGCAAAGAGTCGAGGATAATCTGATTGCTAAATATAACTTCAATGAAGGTACAGGTGATGTTGTTAATGATGTCAGCGGAGTTGGTGCAGCAATGAACCTGAACATTCAGGGCGATATGCAATGGCTAGAAGGTGGAGGCCTAAAGAATATTAATGGCAAGGCCGTAGCCACTGCCCAGACCAGTAGTAAATTATTCGACATGATCTCGGAAGATCAGGATGAATACACGATTGAAGCCTGGATTATTGCGGATGCCTTAAACCAGGATGAGGGTGGAATTTCAACCATTGCTGCTTATCAGAAGACTGATTCTGGATCTACAGGACTAAACAATTTTGTCATGGGGCAGGTCACTACTTATCTCGAATTGCGTAACCGCAGTGAGACGACAGGAAACAATGGCCAGCCATCACTAGTAACCAATGGCGTTGATGTACGGGATAACCTGATGCACGTTGTATTTACCACGGATCAAACTTCGGGTCGTAAATTATATGTCGATGGCCAGTTCTACGGCTACATGGATGGCGCAGCTGCCGGTCAATTTAACTGGGATACCAACTACGGCTTTGTGATTGGCAATGAATATGAGGACGAGGGCGGAAACCTGTGGAAAGGTACTTACAAACTGCTGGCGATTCATAACCGGGCCTTAAGTGAAGAGCAGGTCATGCAGAACTTTGAAGCCGGTGCAGGCAACCTATCCAGGATTGCATTTGATGTATCTGATGTGGTGGGCCAAACCGCCAAAATCGAGATGTTAGTTAGTGAACTAGATTCAAAAGCCTACTTGTTTGCTCAACCAACGATGATTACCGATGTAGGCGGAATTAAAGTCAAAAATATTCGTATCGCAGTGAATAATACGATACCTATATCTAACCAGGTTTTCCGTTCGGTGAATACAACAGTTCAACAATCTGGTCAGCAGTTATCCCCACTAGGAGCTGTTATTCCCAAAAGTCTGGGTTCAGAAATGGACGTGTTTCATCTGGAATTTGAACGATTGGGTAGCCTGATTGGATCGGGTGATACTGAGGTTGCCGCGCAACCACCAGCGCTTGAAGATCTTGGCCAACAACCTGAAATTGGAATTCGTTCTTTCTCGGATGTCAACAATACCATGTCAAGCCTGACAGGTATTGCCGTGACGCAAAATACAGTCAATGCCAGCTACCAGGAATTGCGTGACCAACTACCGGCATCGTCTGACATCCTGGCATTCAGCGCGTCAACACAAACCGCTATTCAACGTTTAGCAGTGAGTTATTGCGGTGAAGTCGTCAATGATAATACTGCTTGCGATGCAGTCTTCGGCGGCAATTGTGACCTGGAACAAGTAGCAGATAAAGCCATCGTAGCCGACGCATTGTTTGACAATTTCGTTGGAGAGCTGGACGTACAACCAGCTCGTGCGGACTTCACTACCGAGGTAGTCAATTTAATTGATGCACTTGGATGCGCCAATGGTTGTATTGGAGAACAAGAAACCACAGCACTACAGGCAAGTTGCGCAGCAGTGCTTGCCAGTGGCGTAGTCACGATTAACTAATCTAGAGAGGCATTAATAATGGATAAATATATTGCAAGAAGTAGGCGCATCGAGCTTCAACAGCGTCGTCTGAATCAAAAGATTGAAGAATCTTGCCGTCGTAGCGGTCATGGTCGCCCAATGACCCGGCGTGGCTTTCTGGGCAGTGGTTTAATCTCCGGACTGGGCATGGTATTCATGCCCAGCCTGGCATCAATGCTGACACAACAAGCTTTTGCAGCAGAATGTGTTATTGATGTTGATCCGGCATTGGGTGCAGGTAAAATTCCTTTCATCAGTATTGATCAGGGGGGCGGTGCCAATATTGCAGGCTCCAATATTCTGGTCGGTACTCAGGGACAGGAGGATTTTCTCACCGCCGAGGGCTATGCCAAACTGGGTTTACCAAATGCGATCATTCCGCAAAACGTGGGCGTTGATCGAACTTTCGGTATAGCCATGCACCCCAGTAGTGCAATGTTGAGAGGTATGCTCAATAAAACCACGCTGGCCACTCAAGTTGGTACCAATGGTGTGGTCATTCCTGCACGATCAGAAAACGATACCGGCGATAATCCACATAACCCGGTTTACGGTATTGCAAAGGCTGGTGCAAGTGGTGAATTTGTCGCTGCCATTGGTTCACGTAACTCGAATACCGGTGGCAGGTCTGCGGCACCTGATTATATGATCGACCCGGCGCTACGCCCGACCAAGGTCAGTAATTCGAACGAAGCCATTGGACTCGGTGGTGGTGAGCAGGATGGTTTTCCCAATAACAGTGTCGCCGAAGCCAGCAAAATTATCAGCGCACTCAAACTGGGAAAAATCACTGCAGAGCAAGCGACCAAAGACCTGGTTCAGTGCGGTTATGATAAAACCCATGCAACCTTTAATACACCAATCAGCACGGCCGATCTTGATCCGAATCAGGATGCATTATTGCAGCAGATATTCCCCGGTAATGAGTTAAACGAGGGTGATTATCGTAAAGCTGCCGCCGTCATGAAGACCGTGATCAGTGGTTATGCTGGAGCTGGAACTATCGAGTATGGAGGCCGCGATTATCATCAGGATCCTCGCTCCGAAACCGACCAAAAGGACTTTATCATCGGCCAGGTGATTGGTGCATCACTAGAATACGCACAGCTGTCGAATAAACCGCTTATGGTTTATGTGTTCAGTGATGGCGCAGTGTCCGCCGGTGGACAGGAAGATGATGATGGCAATGGTGTCAGCAAATATCGCTGGAAATCGGATAATTCGCAAACCGCCGCCAGCGCCATCTTCGTTTATCAGCCCGGAGGTGTAAGGCCGGCCTTGCGGGCAGAAGTTGCCAATACCAATCAGTTGGGCACTTATAGAGAGAGCGGAAATGTGGAGACGGCATCCAGCCCGTTTGCCAATAACGTAACCTCGCTAGCTGAGATGGTAGTGCTGAATTACCTCGCACTACACAATCAGCAGTCCATGTTCGGTGCACAGGTTTTGCCAAATAACGGTCTGGGTACAGGCGTTGCTGTCGACCCCTATATAGCGTTTGAACCTATCGTCTAACTTGGCAAATAGGCCGGGGTAACTGTTTGTTGCCCCGGTTTTTTTATCCATACCTAAGCTTCTGCGAAGAATGTAAAAAACCACAGAAATATTTTGGGCATACAATCACCATTTCAAAACAATGTAAGCATTTCACTGCGCTGTCCGAAATGTCAATCTGCAACACTAATTCGCACTTCTGGCCAGGCTTCTACAGCGAATGTTGGTGAAAATAGTGGGCTAAAATCATCCCGGAATGAACCAGTCTTGAGTTGTGACCAGTGCAATTCAATTTTTCCAATACTGGATTTTGGTGGTATCGAAATCCCTTTCCTGTTCGCTGATACTGAGGCAGCCATGCAGGGTTGGTGTGCCCGAAGAAATGGATTCCAGCAACAACAAAGCAGAGACATTCAGTCCCTTAAGTCCCAATTGAAAGAAAAACAGCTTTCCCGGCTGACACTAGGGCGATTAAAAAGCCAACTGTCCGCGAAACAACAATATCTCCAGCAAATCGAGTCACATTTGCAACCAATGGTGCACTTTTCGCGGGATTTTTACCCGCAGAGCAATGCTTTGATCGCAAAAAATCAGGGGGTCGATAGTTATATTAACAATCTGTTTCGTGATTGGGCCTGGGATAATGGAGAAAACGAGGAAATGCTTTCGGCCATTGAAGATATCGTGCCGCAATCGTTCAATGCTGGAGCGGTGATTACTCTGGGCGCTGGAGGATCTCGGCTTTCCTATGATTTTCATCACCAATATTTTGCAGCACATTCCGTTTTGCTCGATATTAATCCAGTGCTTCTGGGTGCAGCGGGCAAAATCATCGCTGGAGGCAAATTTTCGCTTTACGAATTTCCGGTCGCGCCGCTTGGTAAGAATAATTTTTCGATACGGCATCAGTGCAAGCTACCTGAAAAAACTGGCAAAACGGATTTGAACAACTTTACCTTTATTCTGGGTGATGTATTGAATGTACCATTTAAAAAGGGCACATTTGATACAGTACTTACGCCCTGGTTAATCGATATTATCCCTGTCGATTTTAAACAGTTTATTCCTCACGTCAGCCGTTTATTAAAGCCTGGCGGACTATGGCTTAATATCGGCTCACTGGCCTTTTTTCATCAACAGGCGAACTGGCATTACAGTGATGAGGAAGTCATTGATTTATTGAAAAAATTTGGCTTTGAAGTGATTCTTCACTGCCGCCGAGAAATAAATTATTTACGTTCGCCACACAGTGCCAATGGCCGGATTGAAAACCTGTTTTGTTTTTCAGCCAGAAAGAAGTTTGCTACCGTCTCTGCAAAACCACATCAATACCTGCCAAAATGGATACAATCTACCACCAAAGCGATTCCTGTTCAGGAACAACTGATCGTATCTTCATCTCGCTATCTGTTGCAGGCGCAGGTGCTTTCTGCCATCGATGGCAATAGAAGTATTGTTGATATTGGAAGAATGGTCGCGCAGCAATATAAAATGTCAGAACAAAGCGCCTACGAAGCGGTTAGGCAAATTCTGATCGAAAACCAGCAAGCGGATTTTCCCTGATCTATGCATAAAAATGTGCATGATAGTGCAAGAATTTTGACAAAATGGCAGTTTAAAATTGGTATTCTTAACCCGTAGGTTCGGTGAAATATTTAAAATAATAGATTTTTCAGGGACGACTATTTAATTCTGTTGAACCTACAGTGATCGAACCAAACGAATATAATATGACAAATCTTTTCTACCCGCGAAAGAAATACCGTTAAAAAAATCGATCACCATCATCATCGCCGGGTTGGTTTCCAGCTCGGTGGACGTCATGTAATTACCCGGTTTAGCGTGAATAAAAATATTATGGTTGATGACCGGGTCGTAATAATCTCTATCCAGCAAAGTTTCCAATTCTGAAAATATAGGTAAGCGCCAATTTCGGCCACCGCATAGTCCCGCTTCGTTGACCATCCGCACATAGTCTTCAGAATCGCAGCTGGAAAAAAAACAGCTGCCACCATCGCGCTTACCGAAACCTGTCGCTAAGCTGTTATCAGCACTTGAGTACCAGGTATATTTATTGTCGTTATCCTGCAGACCGCCATCAAATTGTTTCACTTCCCATACCAGGCCTGTTTCGGTACTTTCGGCACATTTCCAGTCTTTTGCCACGCTGTCTAATCTTTCGCCTTCGTCAGATATTTTGATAAAACGTTTCTGAAATTGGGTTGATTGGTTCCTCTGTTTAATGCCAATTTGTGGTGACTCTTTAAAGACTTCTTTTAATACGGATTCGAGGTCAGCAGCCGTAATTGCAGTTTCACTTTCTTCAGGAAAAAAACTGGCCTGGGATTCAGACTGCGGATTGGTTATGGTATTTATTACTGTGGCATCTAAATCATTATCAATATTTCTCCACCAATGAAAGATCACCAAAATAATGGCGATTACAGGCAGTATTAGTAGCGACCACCTTTTCATAAATATCACTTCCAGTAGATTCAGAATAAACAGAATAAAAGCACTGTATTCAAATGTCCAACGTCCTATATTATGAGACACTACAATAGCTCATCTATTCTTATGAGCAGCAAAAAAATCAGCGCTCTATCAGTACCCGGTGCCTGAATAGGTGAAATTCTGGTAGCGACTGGCACGGGTGTAGTGTCCAAAACTAGTTTTATATTTCTGGATTAAGGATTCCTTTAATACAAATGGTCGAAGTTTTCGAAAGTATTTTTCCTATTTTTGCAATCGTCATGCTGGGTTTTTTGCTGCGTAAAAGCCAATTTGTGCCTGCAGAAAACTGGAAATCAATTGAAGAATTATGCTTTTGGATTTTTTTCCCATGCATATTGGTAACAACCATGGTTGAGGCAAATCTGGCATCAATCAGGCTCGGGCCATACACGCAAACGATACTGTTTACAATCGCCAGCGTATCAATTTTCTCACTTGCGCTTTGGCCGATATTGCGCAAGCACTGGAGTACCAGTCGCGGCCAATTCTCTACTATTTTCCAGACATCTACACGATGGCATGGATTCATCGCTCTGGCCATTGTGATAAAACTTTTTGGCGGAGAAGGTGCAACATTAATCGCCATCTCATTTGCGATCATGGTGCCAATTTTGCAGGTATCCAATATTTTAGTCCTGGCCGCCTTTTCAACAAATTATCATCTCTCTTTTGTGCAAATTTCAAAAACCATACTGACAAACCCAATCATCTGGGGCGTCTGCCTGGGACTAATAATCAATTTAACGCAAACCACTATCTGGCCACCGTTGATGACCACTCTTGATTTATTAGGTCGCGCTGCGTTAGGAGTTTCGTTATTGGCACTGGGTGCTGGGTTGAGCTTACAGGCAGCACTCAAACCTTCCAAAGAATTGCTGGTTGGGTTAGTTAATAAATTGGTTCTGACACCAATTGTTATGGCTGGCTGGGCAATTTGGTTCGGTATAAGCGGCCTGCCCTTAACTGTTCTAGTAGTCTGCGCGGCTGTACCCACAGCTATGAATGGTTATTTGTTCGCTAAAAAAATGGGTGGCGATGCCGAGCTTTATGCCGCGACATCAACCATTCAAACCACCGTATCTTTTATCACTATTCCCATCTTTTTATGGCTGGTGCAAACTTATGCAGGCGGTGCTTGACCTGTTGAAACTGAGAAACAGAACTTCAACTATATTTTTCAGTCTTTACTTTATAGGGGACAAATAGATGAAAACTTTCAGCAGAAGAAACTTTGTTAGAAACCTGTCAGGACTGGCATTAACGCCAGTCATCAGCAACAGTGCGGCTGCTTTACTCGCAACACCAAAGCAGTCCGCCGGGCCATTTTATCCGGACCAAATGCCGCTGGATGATGACAACGATCTGACCCAGGTAAAAAATATGAATCGCCCGGCATATGGCGAATTTACCGATTTAAGTGGAAAACTGCTCGATCTTAATGGTAGACACATTCCAAATGCTCTCATTGAAATATGGCAATGCGACATCAACTCTCGATATCGACATTCTCGAGACTCAGGTCAAAAACCTGTCGATCCGGGGTTTCAGGGTTTTGGCAAAACACTGACCGATTCAAATGGACAGTACCGTTTTCGAACCATAAGACCAGTGGCCTATCCCGGCAGAACGCCACATATTCATGTCGCAGTGTTCATCGGCAATCAATCTCCTTTTGTGACGCAGCTATATAATGAAAACGAGCCGCAGAACAGTCAGGATTTTCTTTATCGTTCTGTGCCACCAGAGCTGCGTTATCTAATCACTAGCAAGTTTGAAGCTACGGCAGAGGCCGATATAAGCTACCGGGCAAATTGGGATATTGTGGTAGGTATCAAAGGGATTTAGTTTCTAAAAATTTGAATAAATCAGAGTCTCTTGCAAAATTCGGGAGTGGATGAGCTGCAGCAGATCGCCGCTCCTAAGTTTTCAAGAGTCTCATCATTCACTTTTTTTATAACTCAACATTCGGGCCATCAATAAAGTGATAACCAGTAAAAGAGTTGCTGCAAGCACGATGGCTGGTCCACTCATCAGGTCGAACTGGTAAGAGCCGTACATTCCCAGAAATAGTGCCGCCAGACCGAAAATAGCGGCGAGCAAGGCCATTTGCTCAGGCCCAGAACTAATCAGCCTTGCCGCGCTAGTTGGGATCACCAACATGGCAGCGATCAGTAAAACACCCATTACTTTCATCATTACCGCGATCAGTAATGCGATCATTAATATCAGCAATAGTCGCACTCTCTTTACCGCTACCCCTTCGGCCTGGGCGATCTGCCAACTGACCGTGATGGCAACAAAATCTCGCCAATGCCAAAACAATAAAATGAGTAATACGACGACAGTGGAAAAGATCAAGCGTAAATCGTCGAGCGAAACAGCCAGTAAGTCACCAAACAAGATTGCTTCCAGATTAACTGCATATGAGGGCAAAAAGCCTAATAATAACAATCCTGCAGCCAGTCCGGTATGGGAGATGATCGCCAGAGTCGATTCAGTAATCGCATCATTCACCTTGATGAAGTGACTCATGGAAAGCCCGATGAGCAAGACCACCAGCAATACGCCCAACATCGGTTGCCACTGCATTAATAAACCGATCGCAACCCCCAGTATTGCAGCATGACCTAAAGTGTCGGCGAGAAAGGCCAGCTTCTGCCAAACCATCAGGCATCCCATTGGCGCAGCGATTAAAACCATCAAAAAGCCAGCTATCAAACTGCGGACCAAAAAGTCATCCAGTAGCATTAGTGACTTTCTCCTTGATGCTCATGACAGTCACCTGACAGATCATGTTCGTGATCATGATCATGCGTGTACACTGCCAAAGAATCAGCCGCCTGCTGGCCAAACAGTGATAAATATTCAGGATGCCTGCTGACTGATTCCGGTTGTCCGGAGCAACACAAATGTTGATTTAAACAAAGTACTTGATCAGTTTTTGACATGACCAGATGCAGATCATGCGAGACCAGCAGTACAGCACAGCCTAGACGATCACGGATTTCGCTGATCAAATCATACATTTTTATTTCTCCGGAAACATCGACCCCGGCGGTTGGCTCATCGAGCACGATTAAGTCGGGCTTGCCAAGAATAGTTCTTGCCAGCAAGACTCTTTGAAGCTCGCCTCCAGATAATGACGATACCTGCTGCTTCAGCAAATACTCAACCTGACACTGTGCGAGCGCCTGATCAATTTCCTCTGGAGATACTCGTTGAGTAAGTTGCAACAATCGGGAGACCGAAATCGGCATCAGCGGATTGATAAACACTTTTTGCGGGAGATAGCCAATTTTTAGCTTTTGTTGTTTGCGTATCAGGTGACCACTAAAATCAGTAATCAAACCGATAACGATACTGACCAATGTTGACTTGCCTGCTCCGTTAGGCCCAATGATCGAACTGATTTGACCGGCTTCAAGTGTAAAACTGATATCCCGCAATATAATTTTATCCTGAATAGAATAACCGATGGATTTTGCAACAATCAGATTAATCTTATTATCTTGCATCGTGTTTTTAAGTGTAGATTAGGGATTATATCCAGGGAGTAACAAACAGGCGGTAATACTATATGATAGCGCCTCAAATACAATCCTCGAAAAACCTGTTCTATTATGCGGCCTGTTCTAGTATCACTGTTATTCTGTGTTTTATTTTTCAACTCGAAAGCCGTAATGGCAGCACCCAATGTGGTGGCGTCAATACAGCCAATTTACCTGATCACCCGCGCAATAATGCAAGGTATCGCTGAACCTAAATTCATTATTGATAGCAACAGTTCTGCCCATCATTTTCAGTTCAAACCATCTCAGTTACGTTTGCTAGAAAAGGCTGAGCTAGTCATTTGGATAGATTCTCGCTTTGAAAATAGGTTTGGACAATTAAATGATGTGCTCAAATCAAATACTAAGCAACTGGAAATTATGCCTGAACTCGATACTGGCAATCAGTTTAATGGGCACATCTGGCTCTCGCCAACATTGCTGGTAAAAAGCATATCTTTGGTCCGCGATGCATTGATCAAACTGGATCCAGTTAACCGGGGAAATTACCGTAGAAATGCTGATTTACTCTCTTTAGAAATTCAGCAATGGGCCAAAAATACAGAACGACGATTTTCAGGAATCACTCCATCCTATGTGCTTGAGCATGATTTTTTATATCACTTTGAACAGGACTTTCGATTACAGTCTGTTGCAGTATTGCGCGATAGCCATGATCAAAACAAATCCATACGTGATCTCAAACGGCTGGAAAAAACACTGGTGTCACAGAAAATCCGCTGCATTTTGATCACCCACAGCCCTGCCTCAAAACTTGCCCAACAATTGGCCGAAAAATATCAGCTTAAATTGATTCAAGTCGATATTCTAGGACAGCAAGTCAACAACGATCAGCAATCGATTATCGATATATTACAATCTCTGAGCGACGCCATGTTCCAGTGCAAATCATAATCCTGGAATTTTCTGGTCCAGGATTATATAAATCACCTCTATTAGTCTATAGATAGATACGTTTGCAAAATAATTGGACACGAGATAAAGTCCGCGGACTTTTTTACCCGCTGTCACATTCTGCCGGAAATTGTTGAGTTATTATTCGCACCCGGATTCTTACGTACAGCAAATCCCTGATAATTTGTTAAGAGGCTAATCATGATTAAACCAATCGGTTCTGACCAACTCAATCCCCTTTATGTTGCTGATTCCGCAACGCGTGAAGCCCTGATTAAAGAAGCAGAAGGCTTGCCTTCAATCCTGGTCAGCTCGGCTACCGCTGCTAATGCAGTAATGATGGGTGGTGGTTATTTCAACCCATTAACTGGCTACATGACGGTTGCCGATGGAGTCAGTATTGCAGAAAACATGAAGATGACAGATAGCAGCTTCTTCCCGGTCCCTATTTTAAATCTGGTTGAATCAACCGATGCAATCGGTGATGCTAAACGAATTGCGCTGCTCGACCCTAACGTTGATGGCAATCCGGTCATTGCAATTCAGAATGTCGCCGCTATTGAAGAAATCACTGACGATCAAATGAAACTGATGACTGAAAAAGTCTACGGCACGACTGATCCTGAACACCCAGGAGTTGCGGCCTTTAATTCTCAGGGCAATCTGGCGATTTCTGGTGATATTCAAGTTCTCAACTACAGCTATTTTGCTACTGATTTTGCGGGTACGTTTAAAACTGCCGTTGAAATTCGCGATGAAATTAAACAGCGTGGCTGGAAAAAAATTGTTGCATTCCAGACGCGTAACCCGATGCATCTGGCACACGAAGAATTGTGTCATATGGCAATGGATCGTCTTGGTTGTGACGGTCTGGTCATTCACATGTTGTTGGGCAAGTTAAAACAAGGTGACATCCCGGCAGACGTTCGTGATAATGCGATTCGCAAAATGGTTGAGTTATACTTTCCTGAGAATAGCGCAATGGTTACCGGTTACGGATTCGACATGCTCTATGCTGGTCCTCGCGAAGCCGTTCTTCACGCATATTTCCGTCAAAACATGGGATGCACTCATTTCATCATTGGTCGTGATCATGCTGGAGTGGGCGATTACTACGGTGCCTTTGATGCACAAACCGTGTTTGATTCCGAAGTTCCAGAAGGCGCAATGGAGATTGAAATTTTCAGAGCGGATCATACTGCCTGGTCACTCAAACTGAATAAAGTGGTGATGATGAGCGAAGCACCAGACCACAACAAAGAAGATTTTGTACTACTTTCTGGCACAAAGGTACGCGAAATGCTGGGTAATGGTGAAGCACCTCCGAAAGAATTTTCACGTCCAGAAGTGGCCCAAATTTTGATCAATTACTATCAATCTCTTTAATTCTGATCGCAAAAATATTTCAACTTGATACATTTATTAAAGGAGGGGAGCCCGCCCTTTTTAAGATTAAAAGTTTAATCTAAATAAATCAGTTGAACCTTCTTTACTTTGAGAAGTCTCGCTACAGATCAACAAATTAATTTAAGTTTAATTTTCAATATTATTGATACAGAACATGTTGTTGGAGTACCAGGCTTATGATATACAATAACTAACCAGCGTCAGATTTATACACACAGATGACACAAGCAGTTACTAATTTTAAAACTGAATTCACCATAGATTCATTACGCGAATTCAGTGCGCGTGATATGAAACGCGTCAACCGGGTAATCACAGAAAACCTTACTTCACGAGTCGCTTTAGTCAATCAGTTAAGTCATCACATTATCAATAGTGGTGGTAAACGACTGAGACCTCTACTAGTCATTTTGGCAGCCAAAGCCTGTGGTTATAAAGGTGAGAATGATGCACTACTGGCTGCAGTAGTAGAGTTCATCCACACTGCTACATTATTGCACGACGATGTTGTTGATGATTCTGAAATGCGCCGTGGTCAAAAAACTGCAAGTAATATCTGGGGCAATGAAGCTGCTGTACTGGTTGGAGATTACCTCTATTCACGTGCATTTCAATTGATGGTCAAAGCCAATTCTTTACGGGTGATGGATCTGCTTGCAAATGCAACTAATACCATCGCTCAGGGCGAGGTTCTACAATTGTTGAACATCAACGACCCGGATACTACTGAAGAAAAATACTACGAAGTTATCTATGGAAAAACTGCCTGCCTATTCGAGGCAGCAACACGACTGGGCGCTGTTATTAGCGGATCCAATGCCAAAATTGAATATGCCCTGAAAAATTATGGAAAGCATCTTGGCATTGCATTTCAACTGGTTGACGACGCGCTCGATTACATCGCTGACAGTGATGATCTAGGCAAAAATACCGGTGACGACCTGGCAGAAGGCAAACCAACGTTGCCACTAATCTATGCTTTGAAAAACGGTGATAAAAAACAACAGCAATTAATTCGCAATGCCATTAAAAATGGTGGCCTGGATCAGCTAGAAGCAGTTTCCAAAGCTATTCTGGATACAGGCGCTATTAAATACACTCACCAGCAAGCCATAGCTGAAGCAAAATTGGCCAAAGAGGCTCTGATTATGCTGCCACGCAGCCCTTACAAACAGGCGCTGGGGTTTCTGGCTGATTATGCGGTGGAACGTAGTTATTAGAGGATTCATACCAACCAGGGTATTTTTAATTGTTGCTTTAGAGCCTCTTACAAAATTCGGAAAAATTAAATTCTAAAATGACCCTGCTTAGCGTTAATAACTTGAGCCAGAGCTACGGCGATCAGCCTTTGCTTGATCAGGTAAATCTGGCTATTGAAGATAACGAACGGATCTGTCTCGTTGGGCGCAATGGCACCGGAAAATCAACTTTCCTTAAAATCCTCTGTAAACAAATCAATCCTGATGACGGAGTAGTTAACTACAGTAAAGGCTTAATCGTTCGAGAATTAAAACAGGAAGTTCCTGTCAATCTTAAGGGCAGCGTTTATGACATTATAGCCGACGGTATTGGAGAGCTCAGTCAGGTCATTCGGGACTGGCATCATGCCGCTCTGGAATCGACTAGCAACCCGAAAGCCCTGGAGCGAATGGCTATTCTTCAAGAACAAATTGAAACCAATAATGCCTGGACTCTGGAACAACGCATCAGTACGACCATTTCTAAATTGGATCTCCCTTCGGATGCACCTTTCGATTCACTCTCTGGTGGATTCAAAAGACGCGTATTGTTAGCTCAGGCTTTGGTCGCCGAACCCCAGCTGTTACTACTGGATGAACCCACCAATCATCTAGATATCGACTCAATTACCTGGCTTGAAGAATTGTTGCTGCACTATCACGGCTCATTGTTGTTCATCACTCATGACCGCGCATTTTTGCAAGCCCTGGCTACTCGTATTATTGACCTTGATCGTGGTCAATTAACTAGCTGGCCCGGTAGTTACGATAGATATTTAGTCAACAAGCAAGCTTATCTTGAAGCAGAAAGTACCAGCAATACTTTGTTTGATAAAAAGCTCGCGGAAGAAGAAGTCTGGATTCGACAGGGCATCAAAGCCAGACGAACTAGAAATGAAGGTCGCGTAAGAGCACTGCAAAAGCTGCGAACAGAACGTGCCGAACGTCGTGAAACCATTGGCAGGGTGAAACTGGAAGCTCAGCGAGCAGAATCATCAGGAAAAATTATCATCGAAGCTGACAATATCAGCTTTCGATGGGAGACAGATCCTGTGATTACCCACTTTTCCTGTAAAATCTTGCGTGGCGATAAAATCGGCATAATCGGCCCCAATGGCTGTGGTAAAACTACACTGATCAACTTGCTGCTGAAACAACTCGAACCCTTTGAGGGTCGTGTTGAACTTGGTACTAAACTCGAAATTGCTTATTTTGACCAACATCGTAATATTTTGGACCTGGAAAAAACAGTACGCGACAATATTGCTGACGGATCCGACAACATCATTGTGAACGGGCAACCAAAACATGTGATCAGTCATCTGAAAGATTTTCTATTCAGCAGTAAAAATGTAAACAAACCGGCGAAATCTTTGTCCGGTGGCGAACGGAATCGTTTACTGCTAGCTAAATTATTCACCAAATCATTTAACTTTTTGATCATGGACGAACCGACTAATGATCTCGATATAGACACACTGGAATTGCTCGAAGAGTTACTGGTAGAATTCTCCGGTACTTTGATACTGGTTAGTCACGACCGTGAATTTATCAACAATATAGTTAGCCAGACTTATGCTTTTGAAGGATCAGGTAAAATTATTGAAAATGTTGGTGGTTATGATGATTGGGTTAACCGACAGTCTGTTGCGCCACCGGCGAGCCGTGCTCAACATAAATCAGCACCTCAAAAAAGTAACCCAAAATTGAACTTTGAAGAGAAGAAGGAACTCAAGGCTTTGCCGCGAAAAATTGAAAAACTGGAAAAGCAGATTTTAGATTTGCATAATCAAATGGGGTTACCCGATTTTTACCAGCAGAATCAGCTTGAAATAGAAAAATTGCAAAGTAAGCTCAATTTACTTGAAAACTCATTAGCGCAGTTTTATTCACTGTGGGAAAAATTAGAGGCTTAGTTTAACTAGTTGTCGTCCATAAACAGGCTCACTGCCCGTCATGGACCAGAATAAAGAAAAATGTGATTTTCCTTTATTCTTCCCGTTTTTATTAACATGGGCAATGGCTTACTGCCATCGCCCATATTAATAATAATGGGTCGGTACATCCCTGTACCGAATTAGTGTCCGCCTTTATGGACGGACACTAGCTAAAGTAATGTTGTTGTAACATTAGTGGTAACTCGAAAGTGGTAGCCGGAACAAATTACCAAGAGTTAAGCTTGATGGGTGAGTAATTGATCCATCTTTCCCTGTTTTTCAAGTGCTAGCATGTCGGTGTATCCACCAACGTGAAAATCACCAATAAAAATTTGCGGCACGCTCATTTGACCATTACTTTTCAATAGCATTTCCTGCTGTGCACCGTCTATCTGGTCAATTCTGATTTCTTTATAATCTACCTGTTTGTGATCAAGTAATTTTTTTGCCCAGCCACAATAAGGACAAAATCCACTACTGTAGATTAAAACTTCTGACATAATTATTTTTTGTTAATAGGGAGGTGAGCGTCCTGCCAGGCAAGAATACCGCCGGCAAGGTTGTAAACTTTTTCGAAACCCTTACTGCTCAATTGACGGCAGATTGATCCCGATCTATTACCGGTTCGGCAGTAGACTAAAATCGATTTATCTTTATATTTTTCTAGTTCAGATACTCTTTTAGAGACAGCACTGAGCGGAATATGGACAGGCTTGGAGATGACACCAGATTGTAATTCATTTTGCTCGCGAACATCGAGTAATACGGTGTTTCCATCGTTCATCAATTGAATTGCAGCAGAAGGGGTTAGGACAACAAACTTTCGAGTCAGGTTTCGGAACTCGGTAACTATTATTATGCCAAGTATGGCGAAAAATCCCAGCATCAGTAAAGGATGATTATTCAGAAATTCGAAGAGTTGTGCCTGCATAATTTTACGACGTACAGAAAACTTCTTGCATCATTCCGATCAATCTCAAAGTACGAGCATCTCCAACTCGATAAAAAACTCGATTAGCATCTTTACGGGAAGCCAATATTCCCTTGTCGCGTAAAATAGCTAAATGTTGGGATATATTGCTTTGTGAAGTGCCGACATTTTCTACGATGCCTTGAACACTAACTTCCTGTTCGCCCAAGGTACACAATATTTTTAACCTTAGTGGGTGAGACATTGCTTTTAGGGAACGCGATGCCAGTTCAATATCTTCATCCCTTGTTAATAGCTGTGGCACATCGTCTGGAAGTATTTTGTCGAGTCTCATTGGTATTCTATTACCATTTAATAATATTAGCTTTCTATTATGTAGTAAAATTTAATCATTGTCCAGACAATGCTATCGTAAACGATGATTGCTTGAAGTATGCTATAGCCTCTGTTTATAGCAATATTTCTAAACCCTGTTAATGTCGGAAAATTCATTACAAAATCTTTTCAATTTGCAACAAAAGCTTCGAAGATTGTTATTTGTTTTATTAAATATGGCTCTTCTGGTTATGTTTTCTTTGGCTGTTGTAAACGCTAGTGATGGTAAAAACAAAAAATTGGATCATTTGAACACAGAGATCAGTAAGCTCAAAACTACGATAACCACCAAGCAAAAAAGCAAGTCGCAAATTAATCAACAATTACGTCAAATTGAATCAAAAATAGGACTTATTAGTAGAAGCATTTCTGATATATCCGCTCAAATTAAGCAATCAGAATACAAACTCAAGCTGCTTAAAAATGAAAAACGTGAATTGCAAATACAGCTATCCGCAGAATATAAAACGCTATCCAACCAAATTTATTCTTCTTATCTCCTGGGGAAACAACAAAAAACTCGCCTTTTATTTTCCCAACAGGATCCGAATGTTTTGCAAAGAAATCTGACTTATTTCGATTTTTTATCTCAGGCCAGGTTAAAGCTTATAAATTCTGTAGAAGACAATATCAATCAGGTTCTCACTACTGAAAATAAGATTAACAAGTTAAAAAGCGATTTAAAAATCTCGCATTTACAGAAAGTTAATCAGAATTCAAGCTTAAAAGCAGGTAAACAAAAGCGGCAAAAGATCATCGCGACACTCAATATTCAACTTAAATCACAGGGTCGGTATTTAATAAAACTTGAAAATGACGCCTTAAAATTAAAGCAGTTAATCAATTCAATTCCTGAAATGCGAGCCAGTGACTCATCGAACAGAATTTTATTTGCCAAACTTCGAGGTAAATTACCATGGCCGGTAAAAGGTAACATAAAAAAACTGTTCGGCCGGAAAAAGCCACCCTCCAACCTCCGCTGGCAAGGCATCAAGATTATCGCACCTAATGGAAAACAGGTTCGGGCAATCTCGCATGGTAAGATTGCATTTGCAGATTGGTTACGCGGTCTAGGAAACCTGATAATAATTGACCATGGAAATGGATTTTTATCACTATATGGGCATAATGAGACTTTGTACAAATCTGCAGGTGATTGGGTAGAACCTGGTGATATTATCAGTAGTATTGGTAATAGTGGCGGCGAATCAAAATCAGCTTTATATTTTGAAATCAGAAAAAACGGTAAACCGCAAAACCCTTCAAAATGGTGCAGTTAATTTTTTTATTATCTATCCTGATAAAAGACAACTAAACTCCCTGTTTATAGTCTAAAAAACTTGAACAACGTAACTGGTGTATTTGATGCTAAACAAGATAAAATCTTCAACTTTACTGATACTTGGCATAACGATTGGTATTTCGATTTCTATTGGGCATGGCGTTTATGCTTTAAAAGAAAATCAGCAAATCCCTTTCCAGGATTTACAGTCTTTCTCAGAAATCTACTCTCGAATCAAAGCTGATTATGTCGAACAGGTTGATGATAAAAAACTATTAGAAGATGCTATTCGCGGTATGTTGGCTGGGTTGGATCCACATTCATCCTACCTGAATACCGAAGAATTTGGCGAATTAAGAATCGGTACTACTGGTAAGTTTGGCGGCCTTGGCATCGAAGTCGGGATGGAAAATGGATTTGTTAAAGTTATTTCCCCAATTGACGACACCCCTGCTGCACGAGCTGGAGTGCTGGCCAGTGACTTGATCATCAAACTCGATGACAAGCCTGTTAAAGGCATGACCCTGGGAGATGCTGTTAAAATTATGCGCGGAGAACCCAATACTGACATACTTTTAACAATTGTTAGAGAAGGCGAATCAGGCCCGCTTGAAATTACGATTACACGCCAGATTATTCGCGTAAAAAGTGTCAAAAACGAAATGCTTGAACCTGGGTATGGCTATGTCCGCATCACCAATTTTCAATCTCGAACTACCACAGATTTACTTAAAGCTATTTCCTCGTTACAGGAAGAACATATACTGGAAGGATTGATTCTGGATTTAAGAAATAATCCGGGCGGCGTGCTCAATGGCGCTGTAGGTGTATCGGATGCATTCATCGAAGATGGATTAATTGTTTACACCGAGGGTCGAATTAAAGATTCGAGTGTTAATTTTACAGCTACACCTGGTGACAGTCTTAATGGCGTACCATTAATTATCTTAATCAACGGTGGCTCAGCTTCAGCCTCAGAAATTGTCGCTGGTGCAATGCAAGATCATAAACGTGCCATCATAATGGGCACTAAATCATTTGGCAAAGGTTCTGTTCAAACCATCCAGGAATTGAAAAATGGCTCAGCTGTAAAATTAACAACAGCGAGGTATTTTACGCCAAATGGACGATCCATACAGGCAAAGGGCATAGTGCCAGATATTATTCTGGACAACATTAATGTCACCAAATCTGATAAAACCAAAAACAAGTCTATTACTGAAAAAGACCTCCAGGGACATTTAAGTAATCCGACGGGTGGGGAAGAAGAGACTAAAACTAGTACCAAAACAAACGATAAATCAAAAGACCTGGCACAGAAAGATTTCCAGTTATTCCAGGCATTGAACCTTTTAAAAGGGCTTTCGATATCGCAAAAACTCGGTAAAGGATAGGATAACAATTTGTGATTTCCCGCTTGCTGCTTATTTTCTGCCTGATTCCTGTGGCAGCATTAGCCAGCTCACTGAACAGGCCTGTTTTATCTCTTGTCATCGATGATTTGGGTTATTCGTTCACCGCCGCAAAGCAGGTTATCGACTTGCCGGGAAATCACTCTTTTTCAATTATTCCCGGTGTTACCTACAGCCAAAAAATAGCGAAATACGCTAACTCGCAAAATAAAGAAATATTACTGCACTTACCAATGCAATCTTCAGACCCGACAGGCCCTGAAGAAATGAATTCCTTGAATATTGAGATGAGCGAGCAACAGGTTATCAATCGCGTTAACATATTGTTGAAAACATTTCCAAACATAAAAGGGATCAATAATCATATGGGTAGTCGCTTAACCGCCCTGGATTTTTACATGAAGCCTGTTATGGAAAGCATCAAAAAATACAACAATTCACTTTACTTTCTTGATAGCCGAACAACGCCACTTAGCCGTGCCTATCAAGTGGCATTAAATAGTGGTCTTAATACCCTGGAAAGAGATGTGTTTCTGGACAATGAGCCAAATGTTGAGTCAATTTGGGTTCAATTCAATATTTGGCTGAATAAATCGAGAAAAAATGGTGCATCTATAGCTATTGCCCATCCACACTCAGATACTATAAAATTTTTAAACGATAACATCAGTCGTTTTACTCTTGATTATGAATTTCGTACTATCTCTGAACTCATCGCCATCAATAATCCGCCGAGGCAGGAGAAACAATCATGGCCAAAGTACTTGTCCCACTTGCACCAGGGTTTGAAGATCTTGAAGCAATAACCATTATTGATCTATTACGCCGTGCAAATATTGAGGTGGTCACGGCAGGGCTTGATGACCAGCCTGTAGTGGCAAGCCGTCAAAGTAAAATCATACCCGATTCAACGCTTGAAGCTGAAAAAGACAGTCAATTTGATTTAATAGTCTTACCTGGTGGTTTGCCCGGCGCTGATAATCTCCGGGATGACCCATTATTGACTAAATTATTGCAAAACCAGAATAAGTCGGAAAAATTGATCGCTGCAATTTGTGCGGCGCCGAAAGTTCTGGCAAATGCTGGGGTCATTACCAATCGTAAAATTACCTGTTACCCAGGAGCACTGGCAGAAATCGAACAACCAGATTTCGATATCAGTAGCGCT